>Ga0315906_10006836_pt1 | contig 14020 bp, 7 predicted proteins | sample LakEriMetagenome_4_FD_203526 | JGI IMG/M metagenome (GOLD analysis project Ga0315906, IMG submission 203526) | Freshwater fungal communities from buoy surface, Lake Erie, Ohio, United States - Buoy 2 MA122 | ecosystem: Environmental > Aquatic > Freshwater > Lake > Lake biofilm | place: USA: Lake...
CAGGGCGTGACACTGCCGCCGGCCGGTGAATACGGCGTTGGCATGGTGTTTCTACCCAAAGAGCATGCGTCGCGGCTCGCCTGCGAGCAGGAGATGGAGCGCGCGATTCGAGCCGAGGGGCAGATTCTGTTGGGATGGCGCGATGTGCCGATCGACCGCGAGATGCCCATGTCGCCCACGGTCAAGGCAAAAGAGCCCATCATTCGCCAGGTATTCATTGGCCGCGGTCCCGACGTGATGGTGACCGATGCGCTGGAACGAAAGCTTTATGTCATCCGAAAGACCGCGAGCCACGCCATCCAGAAGCTTGCGCTTGCGCACGGCAAGGAGTACTTCGTGCCGTCCATGTCGGCGCGCACCATTGTCTACAAGGGGCTCTTGCTGTGCGGTCAGGTGGCGCAGTATTACCGCGACCTGCAGGATCCACGCGTGGTGTCAGCCTTCGCACTGGTGCATCAGCGCTTTTCCACCAACACCTTCCCCGAGTGGCCGCTTGCCCACCCGTACCGGATGGTTGCGCACAACGGCGAAATCAACACGGTCAAGGGTAACTACAACTGGCTGCGCGCGCGCGAGGGCGTGATGCGCTCGGCGGTGCTCGGCGAGGACCTCGCCAAGCTCTATCCGGTGGTCTATGCCGGCCAGTCCGATACCGCCACGTTTGATAACTGCCTGGAGCTGCTCGTGATGGCGGGCTACCCCATCGCGCAGGCGGTCATGATGATGATCCCCGAGGCCTGGGAGCAGCACACGCTCATGGACGCGAAGCGTCGCGCGTTCTATGAGTTTCATGCAGCGATGATGGAGCCCTGGGATGGTCCGGCCGCCATTGCCTTCACCGATGGCCGCCAGATCGGTGCCACGCTCGATCGGAACGGACTGCGTCCGGCGCGCTACTGCGTGACCGATGACGACATGGTGATCATGGCCTCTGAGTCGGGCGTGCTGCCCATCCCTGAGAGTCGAATCATCAAGAAATGGCGCCTGCAGCCGGGCAAGATGTTCCTGATCGACCTCGAGCAGGGTCGCATCATCGACGACGCGGAGCTCAAGTCGCAGCTCGCCAACAGCAAGCCCTACCGTGAGTGGATCGAAGCCATTCGCGTCAAACTCGATGAAATCGGCTCGCTCGATGCCGACATCGAAACTGACCGCCGCGAGCTCGCACCCGCCGTGCCGCTTCTCGATCGTCAGCAGGCCTTTGGCTACACCCAGGAAGACCTCAAGTTTCTGATGACGCCGATGGCGATAAGCGGCGAAGAAGCCGTAGGCTCAATGGGCAATGACTCGCCGCTTGCGGTGCTGTCAGCGAAGAATAAGCCGCTTTTCAACTACTTCAAACAGCTCTTTGCGCAGGTCACCAATCCGCCGATCGATCCGATCCGCGAGCAGATGGTGATGTCGCTGGTGTCGTTTGTGGGCCCGAGGCCCAACCTGCTTGATCTGAACAACATCAATCCGCCGATCCGGCTTGAGTTGTCTCAGCCGGTGCTCGATTTCGATGAAATGTCGAGGCTGCGCCACATCGAGCACTACACCGGCGACAAGTTCCGCGCCTACACGCTCGATGTCACCTATCCGGTGGAATGGGGCGCCGAAGGCATCGAGGCGCGGATTGCGTCGCTTTGCGCCGAAGCGCGTGATGCGGTGCGCTCGGGCTACAACATTCTGATTGTGTCCGATCGCGCAGTGAGCAGCGCGAGGGTCGCGATTCCGGCGCTTCTTGCCACCAGTGCCATCCACCTTGACCTGGTCGATAACGGGCTTCGCACGTCGGCCGGCCTGGTGGTGGAAACAGGTTCCGCGCGCGAGGTGCATCACTTTGCGCTTCTCGCGGGCTATGGCGCTGAGGCGATCCACCCCTATCTCGCGCTCGAAACACTCGCGGAGATGGCCCGTGGCCTGCCCGGAGACATGGGGCCCGAGAAGGCGATCAAACACTATGTGAAGGCGGTGGGCAAAGGTCTCATGAAGGTCATGTCCAAGATGGGCATCTCGACCTACATGAGCTATTGCGGCGCGCAGATTTTCGAAGCTGTGGGGCTATCGGATGCCCTGGTGGCCCGCTACTTCGCCGGCACGCCATCCAAGGTGGGCGGCATCGGCATTTTCGAAGTGGCCGAGGAGGCGCTTCGCCTTCATCGCGCGGCATTCGGCAACGACCCGGTCCTTGCGCGCGCGCTCGACGCGGGCGGCGAGTACGCTTACCGGATCCGTGGCGAAGACCACATGTGGACACCCGATTCCATCGCGAAACTGCAGCATGCCACCCGCTCGGGAAGCTTCTCCACCTATCGCGAATATGCGCAACTCATCAACGACCAGAGCGTGCGGCACATGACGCTGCGCGGCCTCTTCGATTTCCGCTTTGACCCCGCCCAGGCGGTGGCGATCGAGGAGGTGGAACCGGCCGCCGATATCGTCAAGCGATTCGCAACCGGCGCCATGTCGCTCGGCTCGATCTCCACCGAGGCGCACACCACGCTCGCAGTGGCCATGAACCGGATCGGTGGCAAGTCGAACACCGGCGAAGGGGGCGAGGATGAAATGCGCTATCGCGCCGAAATGCGAGCCGGTGCCTCGGTCGTCAAGGACGGCGATACCGTGGGCAGCGTGATCGGGCGCGACCGGGTCGAGGCCGATATTGCCCTGAAGGCGGGCGATTCGCTACGCTCCAAGATCAAGCAGGTCGCGTCGGGCCGCTTTGGTGTCACGGCCGAATATCTCGCGAGCGCCGACCAGATCCAGATCAAGATGGCCCAGGGCGCCAAGCCTGGCGAGGGCGGGCAGTTGCCCGGGCACAAGGTGTCCGACTACATCGGCAAGCTTCGTTATTCGGTGCCGGGCGTGGGCCTCATTTCACCGCCCCCGCACCACGACATCTATTCCATCGAAGATCTCGCGCAGCTTATCCACGACCTGAAGAACGCCAATTCGCGGGCTTCGATCTCGGTGAAGCTGGTTTCGGAAATCGGTGTCGGCACGGTGGCCGCAGGCGTGGCCAAGGCCAAAGCCGACCACGTGGTGATTGCCGGCCATGACGGCGGCACGGGCGCCTCGCCCCTCTCGTCGATCAAGCATGCTGGCACACCCTGGGAACTGGGCCTCGCCGAAACCCAGCAGACGCTGGTGTTGAACGGGCTTCGCGGCCGCATTCGCGTGCAGGCCGACGGCCAGATGAAGACCGGCCGTGATGTGGTAATTGGCGCGCTTCTCGGTGCCGATGAGTTCGGCTTTGCCACCGCGCCCCTCGTGGTGGAAGGCTGCATCATGATGCGCAAGTGTCACCTGAACACCTGTCCGGTGGGGGTTGCCACCCAGGACCCGGTCTTGCGCAAGCGCTTTCAGGGTAAGCCCGAGCATGTCGTCAACTACTTCTTCTTTGTGGCCGAAGAGGTGCGCGAACTGATGGCAAAGCTGGGTGTGCGTCGGTTTGACGATCTGATCGGACGCGCCGATCTGCTCGACATGCGAAAGGGTGTTTCGCACTGGAAGGCCCGCGGGCTCGACTTCTCGCGTATCTTCCATCAGCCTGAGGTCGCCGCCAATGTGCCGCGGTACCAGGTCGACACGCAGGATCACGGCCTTGCGCATGCACTCGACAACAAGATGATTGAGCTGGCAAAGCCCGCGCTCGAGCGGCGGGAGAAGGTGTCATTCATCCTTCCCATCCGCAACGTGAATCGCACGGCCGGCACCATGCTCTCGGGCGAAGTGGCGCGACGCTACGGCCACGAGGGCCTCGCCGACGACTGCATTCATGTGCAGCTGAAGGGCACGGCAGGCCAGAGCTTTGGCGCCTTCCTCGCGCGCGGCATCACACTCGATCTGGTGGGCGAGGGCAACGATTACGTGGGCAAGGGTCTGTCAGGCGGGCGCGTGATCGTGCGTCCCACCAATGACTTCCGGGGCGCTTCTGACCAGAACATCATCGTAGGCAACACCGTGCTCTACGGCGCGATCGAGGGCGAGGCCTTTTTCAGCGGCGTGGCGGGCGAGCGGTTTGCGGTGCGCAATTCCGGCGCGACTGCGGTGGTTGAGGGCACAGGCGATCACGGTTGCGAATACATGACGGGCGGCACGATCGTGGTGCTGGGCGCAACCGGTCGCAACTTCGCAGCGGGCATGTCAGGCGGTATCGCGTACGTCTACGATCCCGAAGGCGTCTTTGAATCGCACTGCAATTTGTCCATGGTGGCGCTCGAGCGGGTGCGCTCCACCAAAGAGCAACTCGAGCAGACCGATCCTTCAAGCTGGCATAAAGGCGAGTGCGACGAAATCATCCTCAAAGGACTGATCGACAAACACTTCCTGCTGACCGGCAGCGGCAAGGCGAGGCGACTTCTCGAGAACTGGGAGCAGGCGCGCGCGGCGTTCGTGAAAGTGTTCCCGAACGAATACCGACGCGCCCTCGGCGAGATCAATACCAAGGCGGCGGTGGCTTCGCGCCCCGCCAAAGTCAGCGCCTGAGCGAACGGCGCGGCTGCGCGGGCAGGCCCTCCGGGGCCGGCGCTGCCGGGCCGTGCGAGCAGAGACCAACGCAACTACGACGGATAGGCAGTCAATCATGGGTAAGGTCACCGGATTTCTGGAGTTCGAGCGGCTCGAAGAAGCTTACGAAGATGCGAGCGCGCGCGTTCATCACTATCGCGAGTTCGTGCTTCACCTCGATGACGCGGCCGCCGCACGCCAGGGGGCGCGATGCATGGATTGCGGTATTCCGTTCTGCCAGAGCGGCTGCCCGATCAATAACATCATCCCCGACTGGAACGATCTGGTGTACCGGGGCGATTGGCGACAGGCGATCGACACCCTTCATTCCACCAATAACTTCCCCGAGTTCACCGGGCGGGTGTGTCCGGCGCCGTGCGAGGCGGCCTGCACGCTTAACATCAATAACGACCCGGTGGGCATCAAGTCGATCGAGCACGCGATCATCGACAAGGCCTGGGAGATGGGCTGGGTGCAGCCACAGCGCGCAGCGGTCAAGACCGGTAAGCGGGTGGCCGTGATCGGGTCAGGTCCTGCGGGGCTGGCCTGCGCGCAGCAGCTTGCGCGGGCCGGTCATGATGTGACGGTGTTCGAGAAGAATGATCGATTGGGCGGGCTGCTGCGCTACGGGATTCCCGACTTCAAGATGGAAAAAACTCACATCGATCGCCGGGTCGACCAAATGGAGGCCGAAGGCGTCACCTTCCGCACCGGCGTCCTGGTGAGTCGCGAGCCACTTGCGCCCATCATCACCAGCTGGGCGCGTGAAACCGTCCACCCCGATCAGCTGCTGCGTGAATTCGATGCGGTGGTCCTGGCGGGTGGCGCTGAGCAGCCCCGCGATCTGCCGGTACCAGGCCGTGAACTCGCGGGCGTGCACTTCGCCATGGAGTTCCTGCCACAGCAAAACAAGATCGTCGCTGGCGACCCGGTGAGCGGACAGATTCTCGCCACGGGCAAACATGTGATCGTGATTGGGGGCGGTGACACCGGCTCCGACTGCGTGGGCACGAGCAACCGCCAGGAGGCGAAGTCAGTCACGCAATTCGAACTGATGCCCCAGCCGCCCGATGAAGAGAACCGCTCGCTCACCTGGCCCTATTGGCCTTACAAACTGCGCACCTCCTCGTCACACGAGGAAGGCTGCGAGCGCGATTGGGCGGTGAGCACCAAGTCGTTCGTCTCTGATGGTAACGGTCGCGTGCGTGCGCTCAAGGCGGCAAAGGTTGAGTGGATCCGCGATCCCGCAACCGGCCAGATGAAAATGAGCGAAGTGCCGGGCTCAGAGTTCGAACTCCCGGCCGATCTCGTGCTGCTTGCCATGGGGTTTGTGGCGCCGGTCGGATCGGTGCTCGAGTCGTTTGGCGTGTCGCGTGATGGGCGCGGCAATGCCCAGGCAGACACCGAGGGCGAACGCAGCTACGCCACCAGCGTCGACAAGGTGTTCGCAGCGGGCGACATGCGCCGCGGCCAGTCGCTGGTCGTCTGGGCGATCCGCGAGGGTCGGCAGTGCGCGCGCGCGGTCGATGAGTTCCTGACCGGACAATCGGAGCTGCCGCGCTAGGCGCACGCTGCCGCCGAGTCGAGTACCGTCTTCATCAGGGCGCAGGCTCGCGATGACAGACGGTCGGATGCTCTGGCTCGATGCGATCCGGGTGATCGCTGCGCAGCTGATCGTGCTGCATCACCTTTCCATCTATGGCCCGGTCGCGCAGTCCGTGCGCTTGGTGGCGCCCGGGGTCATCGCCTGGCTCGATGACTACGGCCGGATTGCGGTGCAGGTGTTCCTGGTGATGGGGGGGTTCCTCTTCATTCGCTCGCGCGTCTGGCGCAGTGCGCCCGACCTCGGCGCGGTCATGCGAGCGCTCATGGGGCGCTGGCGGCGGCTGTTTCTGCCGTTTTATGTGGCGCTGCTGTTCGTACTCCTGGCTTCGATACCGGGGCAGGCCTGGATCGGCGCCGATTGGGTGCCGCAGTGGCCGGATCTGCGCGCCGTGCTGGCTCATGTCACGGGGCTCTATGACTACCTGGGCATCGATGCGCTGAGCGCCGGTGCCTGGTATGTGACCATTGACTTCCAGCTTCACGTGGTGGCGCTCGGGCTGGCGTGGCTTGCCGCAAGGAGTGCATCGGCTCCGGCTGCGCAGCAGCGCGTGTTTCTGCTGCTGGTCGTGGTGGGTGCTGGCGCTTCGCTCCTTTGGATCAACCGGCGCGCTGACTGGGACTTCCAGCCCCTCTATTTTTTCGGAAGCTTCGCGCTCGGTGTGGCGGTTGAATATTTGGCGCGTGGCGCCGGGCGCTACGAGCGGCTGACCGCGTTTGCTATTTTGCTACTCGCGATTGGGGCGCTGGTGATCGACTGGCGGCTTCGGATCGCTGTTGCGCTCGCCTGCGCGCTGGTTTTGGCGGCGGGCGTGAGGGTCTGGGGCGCGGCGTTCGACACCTGGCTCGCGACCGGGCCGTCACGCACGCGGGCGCTTGCGCGGCGTTCGATCATGCTGCTCGGCGACTTGAGCTATGCGTTGTTTCTGGTTCACTTTTCGGTCTGCGTGCTGACGAATGCCGTCTTTGTTCGCTTCACTGACCAGTCACCCGCAGTCGCCACGATTTGTTTTTTCGCCGCCTGGGCAGGTAGCCTGCCGCTCGCGGCCGCGCTACACCGATGGGTTGAACGACCGCTTGCAAAACGGAGGCATTTGAATGGCTGATTCCACGCTGGCTGATCTGACTGCCGCCGAACTCGCCGAACGATTTTCGCGCCGTGAACTCTCGCCCGACGAGGTGACGCGTGCGGTGCTCGAGCGGATCGAAGCCTACGAACCACGGCTCAACGCCATGTATCGGGTCGCACGCGAGTCCGCCCTTGCTGCGGCGCGCGAGTCGACGCAACGCTGGCAGGCAGGCGCACCGCGTTCGGCCGCCGACGGCATTCCAGTTACGGTCAAGGAGAACCTGTATTCGGCGGGTGATCCAGCGCCGCTTGGCACCGCAGCCGGTAGCCTCGCTCCGCGCGCTGCGGATGCGCCACCGGTGGCGCGGCTGCGTGAAGCGGGCTGCGTCGTCGTCGGAAAAACCACCATGCCCGACTTTGGCATGCTCTCTTCCGGCCTCTCTTCGATCCATGGCACGACCCGCAATCCGTGGCGCACCGATTTGAATCCGGCGGGCTCGTCCTCGGGGGCTGCCGCTGCGGCTGCAGCGGGTTACGGACCCTGGCATCTGGGGACCGACATTGGCGGTTCGATCCGGCTCCCCGCGTTTCACTGTGGCGTATTCGGCCTCAAGCCCAGCCTGGGCCGGGTACCCATCAACCCGCCGTTTCTGGGGCGGGTAGCGGGCCCACTGACCCGCACGGTACACGACGCGGCGTTACTCATGAATGTCATCGCGAAGCCCGATGCGCGCGACTTCATGTCGCTGCCGGCCGACGCCTGTGACTATGCGCAGGATCTGGAGGGCAGCCGGCTGGCCGGGCTTCGCATCGGTCTGCTCGAGGACATGGGTACCGGTTGGCCTGCCGAGCCTGCGGTGGTCGACACCGTTCGCGACGCGGCGCGCGCGCTCGAGCGGGCCGGCGCGCGGGTTGAGCCCATCCAGACCTTTCTCAGCGCAGAGATGCTTGACGGCATCCAGCAATTTTTCGAGGCCCGGTCGCACAATGATCTGATGGCGCTCGACCCGGCCGCGCGCTCAGCCGTGCTGCCCTTCATCGTTGAATGGGCGACCTGGCGCGCGGGTGTGTTCAGTGGCGCCGATGTGATGCGCGCTTACAACCAGATTCATGCCATGCGCGAGGCGGCGGTGGCGGCAAGCCAGCCGTTCGATTATCTGCTGATGCCGACCGCACCAATTGCGCGCTACCCGGTTGAGCATGCCTGCCCTGGCAATGACCCGCACCGCGCGCTCGATCACATCGCTTTCACCGTCGCCTGGAACATGAGCGAGCAGCCTGCGGCGGCGGTGAACTGGCGGTTTGATGACGAGGGGCTGCCGCTTGGCGTTCAGCTGGTGGGTCGCCGGTTTGACGACCGGGGGGTGCTGCGGCTCGCCCGAAGCATCGAGATGCTGCGGCCCGCGCAGCAGCCCTGGCCGCCCGTTCGATAATCGGTGCGCGCTCAGCCGGGCTCGGCGTTGCGGCAGCGGCAAAGCGACATGCTCTTGGAGCTCATGACGACTTCGTTGTTCTGGTTGAGACATTCCTGCTGCACCAGCAGGATGCCGCGATCGGGCTTGCTCTGCGAGCGGCGTGCTTCAATGACGGCGACCCGGACGCGTAGCGTATCGCCGGGCCGAACCGGCCGGATCCAGCGCAGTTCATCGAGACCGGGCGAGCCCATGCTGGAGATGGGCGAGAGAAAATTGTCAACCATCATGCGCATCATGATGCCGCCCGTCATCCAGCCGCTTGCGATCAATCCGCCATACAGCGACCCGGCTGCAGCCTGCGGATCGGTGTGAAACGGCTGCGGATCATAGCGCTGGGCGAACTCAATGATTTCTTCAGCGCTCACCGTGTGTGAACCGAACTCGTGCATCTCGCCAGGCACATAGTCTTCGAAGTAGCGGTCTTTCAAGGACATCGGCATCGTGATCCTCCGGGGCTGCCTAAAATAACCGAATTCACATGACGCGTTGATGAACTGCGTCGATTTTTCAGGGAGCGGTTTCGGGTGGGGCTTCGTTCGCAAGATCAATCGAGTCACGTACCTGTCACGATCCGCCTTGACAAGTGGTTGTGGGCGGCACGGTTCTTCAAGACCCGCGGGCTCGCGCAGCAGGCGATTGAGGCCGGGCGCGTGCTGGTTGACGGTGAGCGTGTGAAGGTAGCGCGAGCGCTTCGGGCGGGCGAGGGCGTGACCATTCGAATGGGCGATCAGGAACAGCATGTCGAGGTGCTCGCGCTGTCCGAGCAACGTGGGCCCGCGACGGTGGCGCGAACACTTTATTGCGAGACACCGGAATCATTGGCCAAGCGCGAAGCGCTTGCCCTGCAGCGACGGCTCGCGCCGGAGCCGGCGTGGGCGATCGAACAGGGCCGGCCCACCAAGCGGGACAGGCGGAAAATGGAGCGCTTTCATGGAGGGGGACATCCCGATGAATGAGCGATCGAAGGGGCAACGCCGGATGCTGCTCGTTCGCGGGGCAGCCCTTGGGGGTGGACTCGCGGGCGGACTCCCGGGTGGACTGGCCAGCCTGGTGAGCGTGGGCGTGCCTCGCACGGTACGGGCACAGGTTGTGGCTGCCGCCCCGCGCCGGGTGACGGTGGGCGAGGCGGCCCAGCAACTGGCAAGCGGTGGCTGGATCCTGATGATGCGCCACGAACAGACCGTCCCTGGCGTGGGCGATCCACCCAACTTTCGCCTCGATGACTGCGCCACGCAGCGCAATCTGTCTGAGGCGGGGCGTGCCCGGGCGCGTCGTGCGGGCGAGGCGATGCGGGCAGCGGGTCTGGTGCCTGCGGTGGTTCGCGCTGGCCGCTGGTGTCGTGTGCGCGAGACCGCCGAGCTCGCATTCGGACGCTACGAAACCTGGACGGCACTTGACTCCTTCTTCGGCCAATCGGAGCGGGCCGGGGCGCATCGCGAGCGGGTGATCGACTTCGCGCAGTCCTACGCCAGCTCGGGTAACGCCATGCTGGTCACCCATCAGGTGAACATCACCGGCGCCCTCGAGGTCTATCCGGAGATGGGCGAAGTGATCGCCGCGCGTATGGAGCAGGGGAGCCTGCGCGCGCGGCTGCGCTTCATGCCGGGGGCGGATTGATCAGCGCAGCCCGGGATCGGACATGGCGGATACGAGGGTGATATGCGAGACTCAGCCGGATCTGATCCTAGGCCGGCTGTCCGGTGAGACCTTGCCCTATGTCGAGAACGCTTCAGACCGATGATCGAGGACAACTTCGCACCGTCGACCAGACACTGCTGCCGTTCGATTGGCGCAGCATCACGCTCGCGAGTGCCGAGGACTGCCGCGAGGCCATCGTCTCGATGCGGGTGCGCGGCGCGCCGCTGATTGGTGCAGTGGGCGCCTACGGGCTTGCGCTCGCGCTTCGCAGCGATCCGTCGGATGCGGGGCTGCACGCTGCGCATGCCTGGCTTCTGTCTGCACGACCCACGGCGGTCAACCTGGCCTGGGCGCTTGACCGGGTGCGGGCACGGGTGGCCGAGCTCGCGCCAGGCGAGCGCGCTGCAGCCGCCTGGCAGGAGGCCGGACGGCTTTGTGACGACGATGCACAGTGCAACCATCGTATCGGCGAGTGGGGCGCCCCGCGCCTGCGCGCGTCGGCGCGGGGCGAGCTGTCCAGCGCACGACCGCTTCAGGTGCTCACGCATTGCAATGCCGGCCGGCTTGCCACAATCGACCACGGCACGGCGCTCGCGCCGATCTACGCGCTCGCCGCGGCCGGTGTGCCGATCCATGTCTGGGTCGATGAAACGCGCCCGCGTAATCAGGGTGCATCGCTCACCGCCTGGGAGCTTGCGCAGGCCGGGGTGGCGCACACTGTGGTCGCCGACAACGCCGGCGGACTGCTCATGATGCGTGGTGAAGTCGATGTGGTGATTACCGGCTGTGATCGGGTGGCGGCCAACGGTGATGTGGCAAACAAAATCGGCACCTATCTGAAGGCGCTGGCCGCGGCCGATAACCGCGTGCCGTTTTATGTCGCCTGTCCGGTGTCCACGCTTGATCCGGCGAGCGCGGATGGCGCCTCGATCGAGATCGAATACCGGAGTGCACGCGAGGTTACGCATGCGCGCGGACGTCTGCCTGATGGCAGCGTTACGGAGGTTGCGCTGATGGATGAGTCGGTGAGGGCGCTTAATCCCGGGTTCGACATCACGCCTGCGCGCCTGGTGACCGCGCTCATCACCGAGCGTGGCGTGATTGCCGCCGACCGGGTCGCCATTGCCGAGTTGCTCGCGCGCGTGACAGTTGGAGATCACGTCGTAGCCGGTCGCGAGCAATCTCGATGAGCGCGAATCGGCCCGCCCCCTATCCCTCAGAAAATCATGCGCGGCAGGCGCTGATCGAGACCTGCCTGCAGTTTGCCCCGCTGGGACTCAACCAGGGGAAGTCAGGCAATGCGTCGCTCCGCTGGCATCGGAGCGCTGAAGACGGCATGCTGGTGACGCCAAGCGGTCTCGCTTACGAGCGTATGCAGATTGACGATCTGGTCTGGGTGCCGCTTGAGCAGCCTGCGCCTCATGATCACGAACCTGTTCTTGCGCCGCCTCCGCGGTTTGACGGCGCACGCGTCCCCTCGTCGGAATGGCGAATGCATCTCGACATCTATCGGGCGCGGCGCGAGGCCGACGCCGCGGTGCATGTGCATTCCTCGTATGCCACGACGCTCGCGTGCCTGCCGGCCATTCAGGCCGCAGGTATTCCAGCCTTTCATTACATGATTGCAGTGGCTGGCGGCCATGACATCCGGTGTGCCCGCTATGCCACCTTCGGCACGCAGGCGCTCTCCGATGCGGCGCTGGCCGCGCTTGCCGATCGGCGAGCCTGTCTGCTCGCCAATCACGGGCAGATCGCCCTGGGCGCAGACCTGCCCCAGGCGTTGTCGATCGCATTGGAGGTGGAGACGCTCTCTCGCCAGTATCTGCAGGCGCTGCAAGTGGGCAGACCGGTGGTGTTGTCCGATGAAGAGATGCGGCGCGTGCTGGAGGCGTTTACCCGCTACGGGCGCTAGGACGCGCGTCGCTCAAGCCGCCCGCCTGCCGGCGACCGAAGGCAGCACGCGCGCGAGGTAATGCCCGGTGTGGCTTCCCGCCACCCCGGCGACCTCCTCGGGTGTGCCGCAGGCCACCAGCTGCCCGCCCTGATCGCCACCCTCCGGGCCCAGGTCGACCACCCAGTCAGCGGCTTTGATCACATCCAGATTGTGTTCAATCACGATTACCGTATTGCCACGCTCGCGAAGCTTGGCGATCACCTTGAGCAGCATGGCGACGTCATGGAAGTGAAGGCCGGTGGTGGGTTCATCGAGCACATAGAGCGTGCGGCCGGTGTCACGCCGCGACAGCTCCTCTGCAAGCTTCACGCGCTGGGCCTCGCCACCCGAAAGCGTGGTGGCGCTCTGGCCCAGCCGCACATAACCGAGACCAACCTCGATCAGTGTGGCGAGTTTTCGCGCGAGCGTGGGAACGTTCTCGAAGAATTCATGGGCCTGCACGATCGTCATGTCGAGCACGTCCGCAATGTTGCGGCCGCGCCAGCGCACCTCGAGCGTTTCGCGGTTGTACCGGGCGCCGCGGCAGGCCTCGCACGGCACATAGACATCGGGCAGAAAATGCATCTGTACACGGATGAGGCCATCGCCCTCGCAGGCCTCGCATCGGCCGCCCTTCACATTGAAGGAAAAGCGACCCGCGCCGTAGCCACGCTCGCGGGCGGCAGAGGACTCGGCAAAGAGCTCACGGATCGGTGCGAAGAGGCCGGTGTAGGTGGCGGGGTTTGAACGGGGCGTGCGGCCGATCGGGCTCTGGTCAACCGCAATCACCTTGTCGAAATGCTCCAGACCGTCGATGCCGTCACAGCCGGGGGTGATGATCTTTCTGTGATTGACCAGTTGCAGCGCGGCCGCAAGCAACGTGTCGTTGACCAGGGTGGACTTGCCGGAGCCTGAGACCCCGGTGACCACACTCACGACGCCGACCGGAAAACGCGCAGTGATCGTCAGTAGATTGTGGCCTCGCGCGCCACGCACTGTAAGCCAACGCCCGTCGCCTCGATGCCGCTCGATCGGCACGGGTACACCCAGCCGGCCTGACAGGTATTGCCCGGTGATCGACTGATCGGAGGCTTCGATGGCTGCGGGCGCGCCCTGGGCGACCACCGACCCCCCCTGCTCGCCCGCACCCGGGCCCATGTCGATGACATAGTCGGCCGCGCGAATCGCTTCCTCGTCATGCTCAACCACCAGCACCGAGTTGCCCAGATCGCGCAGACGTCTGAGCGTGCCGATCAGTCGCTCGTTGTCGCGCTGATGGAGCCCGATTGAAGGCTCGTCAAGCACATACATGACCCCGGTGAGGCCCGAGCCGATCTGCGAGGCGAGCCGGATGCGTTGCGCTTCGCCCCCGGAGAGCGTTTCGGCCGGACGGTCCAGGCTCAGGTATCCCAGGCCCACATCGTTGAGAAAGCGCAGCCGTTCGCGAATCTCCCGGATCACACGCTCCGCAATCTGGCCTTGCGCGCCGGGGAGTGCGAGCGTGGAGAACCATTGGTGGGCACGCGACAGCGTCCAGCCGGAGACCTCGTAGATGGGATGATCGTGGCCGGCCAAGCCCAGGCGCACATGGCGCGCGGCGGCGCGTAGCCTGGAACCCCCGCACTCGGGGCAGGGCCGCCGGCTCAGATAACGCCCCAGTTCCTCGCGCACCTGGCTGGATTCGGTATCCCGACGACGGCGCTCGAGGTTGGTGATCACGCCCTCGAAGCGCTCGTCGGGCGATGCTGCGGCCGGCGTGTCGGTTGCGTAGCGGATGGCGAGTTTGCGTGCGCCTGAGCCGTAAAGAATCAC
>Ga0315906_10006839_pt1 | contig 14019 bp, 12 predicted proteins | sample LakEriMetagenome_4_FD_203526 | JGI IMG/M metagenome (GOLD analysis project Ga0315906, IMG submission 203526) | Freshwater fungal communities from buoy surface, Lake Erie, Ohio, United States - Buoy 2 MA122 | ecosystem: Environmental > Aquatic > Freshwater > Lake > Lake biofilm | place: USA...
GGCTGGACCGGCATTGGCGAATCGGGTATGTTGGATGCAGGATTCCAGGTAATGCATCTCAATCGTTCGCAATGGAGCTTACTTGAATCAGGTAGCGCTAATTATCCCTTATTGTACCAATTTACGATAGCAGCTGCAGGTGCCGGAAACGAATCTTTGCAGTGGAAACCTGCGCTGACCATCATGCGTCAGGATCAGAATACCGAAATTACCGGAGGAACTGAATTGCAATTCCGGCTGAAAGAAAAACCTGTTCGTGCCTGGGCATTTTCCGTGGCTGCATTTTACCGCTACCGCGACGCCATTATTCCACAGATAGCATTGTATTACGACAAATTCCGGCTGGGCTTCAGTTATGACATTAATGTGTCCGGATTAAGAGAAGTAAGTCAGGCCCGCGGCGGAGCCGAATTCAGTATTGTTTATATCGCCCGCAGAATCCGTTCTCAATCCAAATCCTCCACAGTATGTCCGGTTTACTGAAAAGGATATTGTTTTTATTTCTGCTGATAGCGCAGGGCCATCTCCATGCACAATCGGAAGCAGTTTATCTGCGGGCAGGCGATGAAGCCATGCGTAAGAAAGATCCGGTTGCCGCCACTGCATTTTATCTGGAAGCACTTGAATATAATTCCACCGTAACGCTCATGCAAAAGATTGCAGCCGCCTGGAAGGCAAGATTCAATTACAGAACAGCTGCTAGCTGGTATAAAATGAGTCTTGCAGAAGAAAAAATAACCTCTCATGAAAAGTCAACTGCATTCCGCGAGCTGTACGATCTGCAGAAGCGAATGGGCGAAACGGAAGCCGCCCTTGCCGTAATAAAGAATGTTACAGAACCAACACTTTCGGATAGCCTTCATCGTGACCATCTGCTTGCAATCGGTAATCCGGTATACGAAGCTAGCATTACACAGCTGGGCGATGAAATCAATAGCGGCTTTTCTGATTTTTCACCGCTCCTCACAAGTGATTCTCTCTTCATCTATTCGTCGAAGCGTTTTAAACTGGCTGAGAGCGGAAATTATGTTTCAAAAATATTGAGTGCAAAAATCAGGAACGGGAAATATAGTCAGGCCGCACCCATGACCGGACCGATGAATATCCCCGACAAAAATGTAGCGAATGCTTCCCTGAGTCAGGACGGAAAAATCATGGTATTTGCCGTTTGTGAGGAGGATGAAGACAACAAGCTATCCTGTAAGTTGTACGAAATAACGCAAAGCGCCAAAGGATGGTCACCAATCATTGAATTACCGGATTCCTTCATCAATCTGCAGGGATATACTTCTACCCAGCCCTGCATCAGCACCAATCTTGAAAAAGGGTATATACTTTATTTCAGCTCCGACCGTCCGGGAGGGAAAGGGGGAATGGATCTTTGGAAAGCTGAACGTGATGCCGGCGGTAATTATACGCCGGCAGTAAATCTTTCAGCCATCAATTCGCAACAGGATGAAATGACTCCCTGGTATGACGGCTATACGGATACGTTATATTTTGCTTCGCAGCGTACTGGAGGAATGGGCGGCCTGGATATCTGGAAAACAAAAGGGAACGATAGTACGATTCTTCATTGCGGCAGTCCGGTAAATTCAGGTTATGATGATTTATATATGCACACACTGGCTCCGGGAGTTGCACCGACACAACTTCCTTCAGCCTACCTGGTGTCTAATCGTCCTCCTTCAAAAACTTTCAAAGGAGAAACATGCTGCTACGACATTTTTAAAGTAGAACCCATCGCTACCACGATCGATTCTACTCCGCTGGCTGGCAAGACCGATCCGGATGTACTTTCCGGAGCGATCACCGATACGGCCGCCTATGTTTTGCAAAAGGATGCCAGTCTGAAAATGCTGCTGCCGCTCCGGCTTTACTTTGACAATGACTATCCCGACCCCCGCAGTAAAAGCAATAAAACCAATGCGGCTTTTTCGACGCTCGCCACCGATTACCTGTCAAAATCCGATGAATTCATCCGGGAAAGCAGTTCGAGGGAAGCAGAAACAGAAATACAGACCTTTTTCCGTGATTCGGTGGAGGGAAGTTTGACAAGATTGGCCCAATTCACCAGCGGCCTCTCTGAACTACTGGATTTAGGCTACAAAGTAGAAATAACCCTGCGCGGATCTGCCAGTCCTTTGGCCGATAGCCGCTATAACGTAATTTTGTCGGAACGACGGATTAATAGTCTGCTGAACGACTGGAAGCAATCCGGATCTGAAAATCTGCGTTCTGCCCTTGAAAACGGCCACCTGAAAATTACCCGGGTTGCTGCCGGAGAGTCGCTGGCAGATCAAAAGGTAATCGACCGGGCAGACCGGGTCAGTGAATCGGTTTACGGACTAAATGCGTCCAGATTGCGACGCATCGAAATAATATCACTTACGATACAGAAACAATGAGATTACGAATTGCACTCTTCTTCCTTTTCCTTTCCGGAGGAGTTTTCAATTCCGCGCTTTTTGCTCAGAACCTGGTACCTAATTTCGATTTTGAAACGGTTACGGCAACTCCTTCTACAGAAAATCAACTGAATCTGGCCAGCCCCTGGTTGCCGCTTAATGCCACACCCGATTTATATTACCGCAATCAGAATTCTCCTGTGCCCTGTAATAATATTGGAATTCCCTTGAATGGCGGTGGCTATTGCGATGATCGTTCAGGTCTTAATGCATATGCAGGTATACGGGTTGACCTCACCTCCAACTACCGGGAATATATTTGCGTGCCTTTGAATGTGCCGCTGATCGCGGGTGATATTTACAGAATTCAGTTTTACATCCAGCGGGCCGACAGCTCCCGTTATTCCTTCAGCAAGATGGGAGCCTTACTCACGAATAATATTCCGATCCAGACGGGTACAGGCCCTTTGCTTTTTCCTCCGGCACTCGAGTGGAATGCCAACGTTACGGATACCATAAACTGGACCTTTATTACCGGACTTCATCAGGCAACCGGAGGAGAAAATTATTTAACGATCGGACTCTTTCGCGGCGATGGTGACCCCAATGTTGCCGTAACGGATTTTGGTCCGAGTTTTTCCGGATGCAGCAATTATGATAACTCCGCCTATTACTATATCGACGAAGTAACGGTCAGACCTCTGAATGAGCTGGTGCAGATTGGCGGAGATACCGCCATTTGTCCGGGTCAGTCAGCCACCATGCTGGCAGTATCCAACGTTCCTTTCTGGTGGAGTGCGGCAAGTGCTCCTAATGATACGTTAAGTACTAACCTGCTGTTTACTGTAACTCCCGGAGTACCGACAAAATATTATCTCAACGGATTAACCATCAAAGACAGCGTGACTGTTACGATTGTAAATCCGCCCTTTGTTAATCTGGGACCAGATACTGCGGTATGCCAGGACGACAGCATTATTGCCCGCGCATACGATCCATCCGCAATCAGCTATTTGTGGTCGAATGACAGCATCTCCGATACCATTGTAATTAAGGAACCGGGCGTTTACTATGTTGATGTTTCGAATATTGGATGTACGGTTTCCGACACCGTAATTGTAGGGGGGCCTCTTGAGAATCCTCCTTTAGGTCTTGGTGAAGATTCTGTTTATTGCTTTTTCTATAACGACACGTTGTATCTCGATGCAGGACCTGCTCTCTCCTATTCCTGGTTGCCAACGCTGCAAACAACACGAAGTATTACCGTGCTTCAGCCTGATACCTATTACGTTGACATTATCCGTGAAAATGGCTGCCGACGAAGAGCAAGTCTGGAGGTACTCGAAGCCTGTGAACCACTAGTGTGGATACCCAATGCATTTACACCGGATGGTGACGGACTCAATGATAATATCGGCGCTTATATCAACAATGTTGACCGGTATAGTCTAACAATTGTTAATCGCTTTGGCCAAAGAGTATTTTATACTGATGTTCCGGGGGAAACCTGGGATGGTAAATTTGAAGGCGGAGATGCTCCTATGGGCATTTATGTATACCGGTTAAATTATTACGGACTGGACGTTGAAGGATCTAAATTCACCGGAAAACAACTCGGTAAAATCACATTAATTCGCTGATCTGACAAAAGTTTTCGGAACAATTGAAATGCAGACAACACCGGGTAATCAGCAAACAGTAACTGCTTTCTTAAAGTCACGCAACCTTCGTATTCTGCTCGTTGATGACAATCGTGTCAATCAGTTTCTGGGGAAAAGAATTCTGCAGAACATTGGTGTTACGAATGTTGAACTTGCCTCGGATGGGGATGAAGCTTTCAGTAAAATTATCGCCGGTGAATTCGATGTCTTGCTAACGGATGTGGAGATGCCGGGCAAGAGTGGCTATGAATTATCGAAAGCGCTTCATTCAACAATGGAGCCTGAAAAAATGCCGCTGATTATTGCACTCACGGCTAATGCCTCTGATGAAGATCGGGAGCAGGCAAAACAGGCAGGCATTAGTGGCTACCTCACAAAGCCCTATAGCCCGCAGGATCTGATGGATATTCTCTTTCAGCACTTCGGCAGCGAAAATGTACTGATCCTGGAAGACATCGTTCTTTCATCCGTTCACAAATCTCATTCCTCCCTGCAAAAAGTGTATGAGGTATTTCATTCCAACCGAGAAGATATACAACATTTTCTGCTGATGCTTAGTCAGCAATTACCACAGCTCATCCAGGAAATTAAACAAGGAATTGCGTTGGATGACTGGGACAAAGCTTTTCAGGCGGCACATAAACTCAAGTCACCGGTAACACTCATCGGCAATGGATTTTTGGCAGGCGAACTTGGCAAACTAACGGAGGATTTACGTAACCGTGAACGATTGCAGGACTGCCCCGCGGCATTTGATAATCTACTGCCGGGCCTGGAGTCGCTGCTGGTCATTGTAAATACAGAACTGGAAAAACACGGATAAAAAAAATCCCGCCATGTGCTGACGGGATCTATCCTTGCGGAGGAATTATTTACCTAAATCCTCAAATTCAATTCTTGCAAAGTTTTCTATCGGAGCGGCTTCAGGAATCTCATTCATTCCGGAATGATTCATCTCTGATGGCTGATATCCGTTGGTTTCTTCATCATTACGGCGCTGACGGATATATCCCAGTGCTTCCTGAAAGCCTTCCGCGAATTTGTCAAAGTCTTCCTTGTAAAGGAAAATCTTGTGTTTCTCAAACATCGGACGGTCTTCGCTGTCCCCCGGCTTCCGCTTACTCTCGGTAATGGTTAGGTAGTAATCGTTCCCACGGGTGGCTTTTACATCAAAATAATAGGTGCGTTTGCCGGCACGGATTCTCTTCGAGAAGAATGCATCACGCGGTTGTGTTTGATCAAAGTCGCTCATAACAATTTTTTCGTATGGCAATGATACTTAAAAATATTAACCCGACAAAAGCGCCCAAAGCCTTCTGCAGCCTCAGGATGGCCGATGTTCTTCAATCAGTTGCATATCATGTAAACTGGCATAAAATCCACCGTTGCGCATCAGTTCTTCATGCGTACCCGACTCGGCCAGCTGCCCATTGTCCAGTACCAGGATCAGGTCGGCGCCTTTGACAGTCGATACCCGGTGGCTGACCAGAATGCTGGTGCGGTTTTTCATCAGACTCCGGAGATTATTCAGGATATGTTCTTCGGTAACGGTATCCACAGCCGAAAGACAATCATCAAAAATCAACAGGTCGGGTTTACGAATTATGGCCCTTGCAATGGAAATGCGCTGCTTCTGCCCTCCGGAAAGTGTGATTCCACGCTCGCCTACTTTCGTGGCAAAACCTTCGGGAAATTCAAGAATATTACTGTATACGACAGCATCCCTGGCGGCCTGCAACACGCTTTCATGATCCGGATTTATAACGCCGAATGCAATGTTCTCTTCAATGGTCTCCGAAAAGAGAAATACTTCCTGCGGCACACATCCTATACGGCTGCGCAGGGAGGATAAATCATAATCCCTTAAATCCCTTCCATCTAGAAGCACAGCACCCTGAACCGGATCCAACATACGCAACAGAAGATGGGTCAGGGTTGTTTTGCCACTTCCAGTGCGGCCAATAATTCCGACGCTGGTTCCGGGCTGAACCTTAAAGCTGATATTTTTCAAGGCAGTAATGCCGCTACCTGAAAAGGTAACCGTCACATTTTTAAATTCAATGGCTCCCGATAGTTTATCCGGCTTATAGTTTCCATCCTTTACGGTTGGGGCCATATGAAGGAATTCGTTAATACGATCCTGGCTGGCGGCTGCACGCTGCACAATGGTAATTACCCAACCCAATGAAGCCACCGGCCAGGTGAGCATATTCACATAAATAACAAATTCCGCTATGTTTCCTACCGAAATTCGGCCATTTATTACTTCGATACTACCCACATAAATGGTGATGATGGTACTTAGTCCGACGAGCAGTAACATGCTGGGCATAAACAAGGCATTCACCTTCACCAGATCCATCGACACCTTGCGGTAATCATTAGCTTCCTGATGATAATTTTCGCCGAAACTCTTTTCCCTCCCATAAGCTTTTACTACACGGATACCGGAAAAAACCTCCTGTACAAATGTGCTCAGATCACTTAGTTTTTCCTGCACCCTTTCACCGCGGCGGTTGATCTGTTCCTGCACAAAATAAACCAGGACCGTCATCACCGGCAATGGCAACAACACCAGGGTAGCAAGCCTTGCATTGACATTATACATGGCGGCAATGACCAGCGAAAACATCACCACCAGGTTAATCGTGTACATGATGGCGGGTCCCACATACATTCTGACCCTTCCCACATCTTCGCTGATCCGGTTCATCAGGTCACCGGTATTGTTACTGGTATAAAAATCCATCCCCAGCTTTTGATAATGGGCGTAAATTTCATTCTTCATGTCATACTCAATGTGCCGCGACATTACAATGATGGTCTGCCGCATCAGGAACATAAAAACCCCCTTCAGAAGTGCCATGGAAAGAACCAGTACGCCAAAGAGGAAAATGTTTCTCATTAACAAACTATAGAATTCAGATTGAGAGCCAAATCCGTCGAATAATCGATACGTTTCAAGGTTGGCGGCAACTACATCCAGGGCATTACGGGTAAGCTGGGCAGGAAAGATACCAAAGAGGTTGCTGGTAGTGACAAAGAGAATACCCCATCCCAGATATTTACGGTATTTGAGAAAATACTTATTGAGTCCCCGCAGCGATTTCACAGCTAATCCTTTCTAAATCAGTATGCCGGAACAGGGTCACGGCCAGACAAAGGTAGAGCTTTCAACCGGACGTTTTTGATAGTAAAACCAGTGGGGAATTTACCCTACCTTTGCGGCACTAAACCGATAATTCCACGTTTTCATGATTGAAGTGAAAGAACAGAAACCAGCGGTAAACACCAGCCCGACCGGCAGTGTTTTTGAACAAATCGCTAGCAGCCGCCACGAACAGGTGGTTTTCTGTAACGACCCCGAGACCGGATTAAAAGCCATTATCGCTATTCACAATACGGTCCTCGGCCCCGCCCTTGGTGGGACGCGGATGTGGATGTATAAAACCGATGCGGATGCGCTGCATGATGTCCTTCGCCTTTCCCGTGGTATGACATACAAGGCCGCCATTTCCGGACTCAATCTGGGCGGTGGCAAGGCTGTAATTATCGGTGACAGCAAAAAGGATAAGTCAGAAGCACTGTACCGCAAATTCGGTCGTTTTGTCGACAGCCTTGGCGGTAAATACATCACGGCAGAAGACGTGGGCACTTCTACCCGCGATATGGAATATGTAGCCTCAGAAACCAAACATGTGACCGGTTTACCGGAGTCGATGGGTGGTGGCGGAGATCCTTCCCCGGTGACTGCTTACGGAGTTTATATGGGCATGAAGGCATCTGCACAATTTGCCTGGGGCACTGATAGCCTGATCGGAAAAAAAGTACTGGTGCAGGGTGTTGGTCACGTTGGAGAACACCTGGTTCGCCAGCTCCATGAAGAAGGAGCTCATGTGCTGATCAGTGATATCAATGAAGATCAGCTTCGCCGCGTCTCCTCGCTTTACAAAGCGGAAGTAGTACATCCCGATCATATTTTTGATGCGGACATCGACATCTATGCTCCCTGTGCACTGGGTGCAACCCTGAACACGGAGAACATTCATAAAATGAAGTGCCACATTGTAGCCGGTGCTGCCAACAACCAGCTGGCAGATGAACATATGCATGGTCCCATGTTGGTCGAAAAGGGAATTATTTATGCTCCTGACTTCCTCATTAATGCCGGTGGACTAATCAATGTTTATAGCGAGCTGATTGGCTACAATCGTCCGCGTGCACTGACTCAAACTGAGCATATCTACAATACAACTCTTGAAATCCTGAATAAGTCGCGTAATGAAAAAATCTATCCGCAACTTGCAGCGATGCGTCTCGCCGAAAAACGTATTTCAGACATCGGTAAAGTTAAAATGGGAATGTAATTCCGTATATCCGGAATTATTAATTCGTTCTTAAAATCATGCTCAGCAGAAGGCATCTCCGTATTCGGGTAATGCAGGCGCTTTACGCCTATTACCAGGCCGACACCAAGGATATAAAACGTACCGAGCAGGAATTGCTCAATGGTACCCGTCAGATCTATGAGCTGTATTTTACCGTATTACAGTTTTACCTCGAGCTCGCTCACGAAGAACACATGTATTTCGCGGACGTACCCGCCAGTGCCCTTACAGGCGAGCGCCGAAAAGCCGGCTTTCTGATTCAGGATACCGCTTTCGTAAAATGGATGGATGAATCATCGGCTTTCAAAGAGCTGGTTAAGAAAATGAAAATTTCCTGGCAACCGGAGAGGGATATCGTTAAAAAAGCCTTTTTTCACCTGCGCCAGACAGAGCGCTATAAAGAATATGCGTCTCAGGAAGAGCATTCACCCGCTGCGGAAAATGAATACCTCATCTGGATCTTCAAGGAACTCTTCAACGGTGTTGATTTTATTAGGCACATGCTCGAAGAAAAAACCATTTACTGGGCAGAGAGTCTGGAGTTGGCGGAAGCAATGATCATCAAGACCATTGAATCCGGTAAAGGCGGCACCTTCCGCATACTTCCCCTCTACAAGGATGAAGAAGATGATGTAAAGTTTATGCGTGATCTTGTTTCAAAGACCATTCGTGACGATGCCTATTACCAGGAGCTGATCGCTGAAAAAACCAAAAACTGGGACGCTGACCGGATCGCACTGGTGGATATCATCCTGATGAAAATGGCTTTATGTGAAATTCTGAATATCACTTCCATTCCTGTCAAAGTAAGTATCAACGAATACATCGATATCAGTAAAGATTACAGTACACCTAACAGTAAAGCCTTCATCAACGGGGTAATCGACAAGCTGGTAGGTGAGCTGAAAGAACAGGGTAAAATAACTAAAACCGGCAGGGGACTTCTTGAATAAAATGAAAGTAACAGTTCTGATTGCACTGCTCGCCTTTGCATTGGCAGGGTGCAGTAATGATTCTACCACAGAAAGCAATTCTCAGGGTCCTGAACGCATTGATCCGGCACTGGTAAATAATCCGGCCACTGCTTCCGGAAATGATGCAGAGACAGATCTTCCAGCCTTTGAATTTACGGAGAGCAGCTTCGACTTCGGAAGTCTCAAAGCCGGAGAAACCGTAACACATGAATACCGCTTCAAGAATACGGGATCTGCAGAACTACTCATTGCGGAGGCACATGGTTCCTGCGGATGTACCGTTCCTGAATACCCCAAAACTCCGATAGCTCCCGGTGACGAAGGAACAATTAAGGTCACCTTCAGCTCCGCTGGCATGTCGGGTCAGGTTGCCAAAACCATTACCATTCTTGCCAATACCATCCCCAGCACGAAAGTGCTAACCATCTCAGGGGAAGTAATCAAATAAACCTACAAAACAAGTTATGACTTTCAATTTCATTCTTCTGCAGGCAGCCCAGGGCGGTGGTGCCGGCCAACAACTTCTCATGATTCTGATGATCGTGGTAGTGTTCTATTTCTTCATGATCCGCCCTCAGATGAAAAAGGCTAAAATGGAGAAAGAGTTCAAGACCAGCCTGAATAAAGGTGACAAGGTGGTTACCATCGGTGGCGTACACGGAAAAATTCTGGAAGTACAGGATACTACCTTCATCATCGAAATCGATAACAACGTGAAGGTGAAGGTGGAAAAATCAGCCATCTCCGCCGAAGTTACCAAGCAGTATCAGCAGCCGGCAGCTAAAAAATAATTGCTTCGCAGCGTTTCAATAACTTCGCTGGAGAAACCCCTGCCTTGAAACCCAGCGAATCCCAAAACAAAAACCCGGTAAAAGATCGGCTTGGAATGATCAGGCCGGCTTTGCCTTTTCTTTTTGCCGTTTTGATTTCGGCATCGATCTGGGCAATCAATTCTCTGAACAATACGCATACTACCAGTATCGTGTTTCCTGTAGAATTTGAACAGAGTACAACGGCTCCCGAAAAAGGATACACCCAATCGGTTACGGCTGAAATAAGCGGTAAAGGTTTTGATCTGATCCGCTTTCTTAGCAACAAGAAATCCTGCAAACTTCGAATAGTCGACACCCAGCAGGGACGCGTACATGCGCTGGAAATAGTTGCCCGACAACTTCATGCCGCCGATAAAAACCTGAAAGTAATCCGCGTGAATCCGGTGTGGATCGATCCGCCGCAAACGCAATTGTATGCTCGAAAATTAAAAGTAGTAGCCGATGCAGAATTCCGAACTTCCGGCTCCTATGTAAAAACGATTGCTGCCATCTGTGTACCGGATAGCCTTATCGTTTATTCAGAACTTCCGTTTCCGGAAAACCTGCGCAGCATCCGGACTGAAAGAATCGAAAAGAAACAATTACAATCCTCCTATTTTGGTTCGGTGAAAGCTATCAATCCACTGCCCGGACAATACATCACGGAAACGGATAAAATCTGGGTATACCAACCCGTTGAGGAAGCCACCGAGATACGGATTTCGCTCCCGGTAAATCCGGGAGAAGGAATTCCTTACAACTTCCGTTTTATTCCTGCCTCTGTAACCCTTACCTGCGTTGTGCCTGTTAGCCGCTACAGTATAACTACCGCCGATAAATTTTTAGTGATAGGGACTATTTCTTCTCCCGATCAGAAAAGAGCCGTCATAAAAGTGATGAATGCACCTGCATGGGCTGGGAATATCCGTTACACGCCGGCAGTAGTAGATTTTTTAAAAATCACACCATGAAACTTCGGATAGGTCTCACCGGTGGTATTGGTTCGGGAAAGAGTATGGTTGCCGCTGTATTTGCGCTGCATGGAATACCCGTGTATAATGCCGACCTGGAAGCCAGAAGAATCATGAACACCAATGCCGGTCTGTTGTCTGAAATAGCAGCCATTTTTGGCCAGGAAGTAATCCGTGACCAGCAAATCGACAGAAAAAAACTGGCGGCTCTTGTTTTTAATAATGAAGCGGGTTTAGAGAAATTAAATGCGCTGGTCCACCCCTACGTCTTAAAAGATTTTGAGCGCTGGGAAAAAATACAGAACGCTCCTTACACCATCCGGGAAGCAGCTATTCTCTTTGAAACGGGAATCTGGCAGAAACTGGATCACACCATTCTGGTGGATGCACCTGAAGAACTGAGAATAAAACGGGTCGTGCAGAGAGATGGCAGAACAGAAGCTGAAGTCCGTGCCATCTTTGCGCGGCAATGGGCCTCTGAAAAAAAACGTGCACTTGCATGGAGAATCATTGAAAACGATGATCATCATCTGGTTATTCCCCAGGTCAACTCCATCCACAACGAACTGATGTATGTCTGAACGGACTCCACTTTTAATGACCCAGCAAGGCTGGAAAATCAACAGCGTTCAGGCCTGGCTAGATCCCGTACATCCTGTCCACACTGCCATTATCAGTCATGCCCATGGCGATCATGCGGTAGCCGGACATCGTCGCGTTTACTGCACCAAAGACACGGCAAGACTCTTAACAGTCCGGTATCGAAAATTTGCCTGGGAGATAATCACCCCGGAATGGGAAGAACCTTTTATTGTTGACGAAACAGAATTCCGCTTTTATCCCGCAGGACACATGCTGGGTGCCGCGCAGGTTTACTGGGAATCACAGGGAGAAAAAATAGTGTATACAGGCGATTTTCAACCTGCAGCTAACCCAACCTGCAATCCATTTAAACTGGTACAATGTGATACACTAATTACAGAAACCACCTTTGCACATCCTGGTAAACAACATCCGGATCCCGCAGCAATCATTACCGAACAATTACAACCGAGGGATGTAAATTATGTGATCGGAACGTATGTTCTTGGAAAGGCTCAAAGAGTAAATAATCTGATCTCAACCATTCAGCCATCGCTGCAGGTGATGCTGCACCCGAAGATCATCCCCTTTCATCATGCTTACCTTTCTGCAGGCTTTTCACCGGGAGAATGGATTCCTTTTCAGCGACAACAATTTAAACGCAACCGGAACATAGTTTACCTGGTTCCGCCTCAGGTTTTGCAACAACTACCCATCCTCCCCTACACGCAACGCGGATTTGCCAGTGGCTGGTTAGAGCGTCAGGAAGGATTGGACCTATTGCTTCCAATTAGTGATCATGCCGACTGGTATGACCTTGTTAATACGATAGAAAAAAGTGGTGCTTCGCGCGTTTATACCCTTCATGGTGAAGGGGTTCACATTCAGCAACACTTCGAAGGAAAAATTCCGGTATTACCGCTAGAAACATGATTCCAGTACTTACTCCGGAGCAAATCAGAAAACTCGATCAACTGACCATTGAACGGCAGCATATTCGTTTTATTGATTTGATGGAAAGAGCCGGAAGCAAGGCAACCGATTGGATTCTGCAAAAGTTTCCTGAGCAAAAAAAATTTTCCATCTATTGCGGATTCGGTAACAATGGAGGGGATGGACTGGTAATTGCACGATTGCTGGCCGATCATTCAAAAAACGTCACGGTTTATCTTGTAGAAGGTGCCGGCAAAGAAACCGATGCATTCAGAGAAAATCTGGAGCGACTGGTACAACAAGTAAAGGTTCAGATCATCACCCTTGCCACCAAAGAACAAATTGAAATTCCCCCAGGAGAAAGTATTATCATCGAAGCAATTTTCGGGAATGGCATCAACCGTGAACCGGATCATCTTCCGCTTGAAGTAATTCAAACATTAAACAACTGCAACAATACGGTAGTCAGCATCGATGTTCCGGGAGGTTTGTTACCGGAATCACTGACCAGTGCCAATAAGTGTATTCATGCCGATTATACGCTCTGTTTTCAGGTACCGCGATTACCTTTCTTTTTTCCGGAAACAGGAAACTTATGCGGGGAATGGGAAATACTGGACATAGAACTGGATCAGGCCGGTATTGCCGAGGTAAGTGAAAAATTATTCATCAGTGAAAAAGCTGATTTGCAGCACTGGATCAAGCCGAGAAATAAATTCAGTTATAAAAATAATTTCGGACATGCCCTACTGTTAGCAGGTTCATCCGGAAAATGCGGTGCCGCCATCCTTGCCGCAAAAGCCTGTATGAAATCCGGTGCCGGACTCGTAACTGTGCGGGCGGCGCAATGTTGCATCAACCCTTTACAATCTGCTTTACCGGAAGCCATGGTGCTTCCCGATGAAAGTGCTTCTATGCTGGAGGTTCCGGTATTTCCGCTCGATTATTCAGTAGTAGCTGCAGGGCCGGGCATTGGAATATCCAAAGAAACCGGCAATGTCATCAAACGACTCTTACAGGATTATAAAGGTCAGCTTGTACTGGATGCAGATGCAGTGAATCTGCTGGCAGAAAATAAAACCTGGCTATCCTTTTTACCACCCGGTTCAATCTTTACACCACACATCGGTGAGTTCCGACGATTGACTGGTGATTATAAAGATCCCTTTGATCGATTGCAGGCACAACGCGAATTCAGCAGACTCCACCATTGCTATTTAATTCTGAAGGGTCGCTACACCTTTATTGCTTGTCCGGATGGCACCATCATTATAATCACTACGGGAAATG
>Ga0315906_10006844_pt1 | contig 14007 bp, 11 predicted proteins | sample LakEriMetagenome_4_FD_203526 | JGI IMG/M metagenome (GOLD analysis project Ga0315906, IMG submission 203526) | Freshwater fungal communities from buoy surface, Lake Erie, Ohio, United States - Buoy 2 MA122 | ecosystem: Environmental > Aquatic > Freshwater > Lake > Lake biofilm | place: USA...
CGGTTAATTGTCCGAGCAAGCCCAACCCGATGACCGCACAGTTTTCGCCCAAGCGAAGATCCGCTTGCCGAACGCCTTGCAGTGCTACGGCACCCAAGGTGGTAAAACAAGCATGATTCAGTGGAACTGATGGATCGAGTTTAACACACAAGTTTACCGGAACAGCGACAACTTCCGCGTGTACGGCCGTATTACCGCCGCACGCAACGTGATCACCGATCTTGAACGCAGTGACATCAGCGGCAACGGCAATCACCTCTCCTGCACTGCTGTATCCAAGCGCCGACGGAGCATCCAGCTTATTCATCACCATGCGGTAGGTATTCAACACCCCGAAGGTCCGGGCCGCTTTCATCACCTTACCCACCTCTTCTTTGCGCGCACGTGCTTTGGCAACATAACCCAGGCGGGCATCCTTCACTGATTTTCCTTCCGTGCCTGCGCTGATGAGTGAAAAATGATTACGCACCAGAATACAACCCGACGACAATGCCGGGAAAGGCACTTCCAGCAGTTGCATGTCGCCGTTGCGAAGATGCTGTGTGAGTTGTTGCATGGATAACTATCGTTTTCGGAGGAATCGAAAATCTGCTAACGATTATACTCTTTTATAGTTAAGTGTTTTCAGAATCGCTGCTGACATGTTTTCTACCATAGCGGCTTCCGTATATTTTTCTTCGTAGGTATTCCGTGCAGCCCTTCCCATTCGCATACGCATCTCCTTATCGGTGAGCACTACTTTCAATCGTTCTGCCAGTTGTCGGGGAGACGCCGCCTCCACGATATATCCGTTGACACCATCCGCTACGGCCTCCGCAATCGCACCGCGGTCGGTAGCAATCACAGGCAAACCGGCAGCCTGCGCTTCCACAATCACCCAGGGATGACCTTCGGGATCGCGCGGCGTGAAAACGAACACATCTGCCCCCTGCAGAAACCGGTATTTTTCGTTACCGGAAGCAGCCGGGTGAAAACGGACCGGCAGATGATGCTGTTGTACGAAATCCTGACAAGTTCGTTGCGTTTCCGCGTTGCGCCAGGAGCCTACAACTTCCAGACGAAATCCCTGTAAACCCTGATCAACCAGCAAGGCTACCGCATCCAGCACATCCCGAATACCTTTGGAAGGCTGCAAATTGGCCAGATAGAGTACTGTTAATGGATCATGATCAACCGGGGAAGGTATCATGGGATAGTCGGCACCGTTGGGAACAACATGGATAATTTCGGAAGGAACCAGGCCTTCAAAGATGGGACGCAATTTTTCGCCTTGGACAATTACGCCCTGAATACGTCGAAGCACCCACCTGACATACGCCTTATTAATCGTTCCGGAGGCCGCATACCAGGTCCGGAAGTTACTGCCCCGTAAGTGAAAAATCACTTTTCTAAAAAAAGCTTTTGCAATCCACAAGTAAAGTGAGTCTTTGAAGAAGCCAAGTGTTGATTGCGAAATAGGAATGATCACCACATCCGGCCGATGTCGAAGCAATAGCCATTTCATACGCAAATAGATGGACAGCGTTCGGAAGGCCTTTCGAATACTCCAGTTGCCCATACTGGTTAATGATCGGTGCGCGCGGGTATCCAAATGCACCAAACGAAATCGATCACGCAATGCCGATCGCAATAGAATTTCCGTGGCGATAGCCGGCCCCATGAACGGTGGCGGCAACTTGCCCAGCAACAAGACTATAGGCTGCTTTTTCATGTGGGGCGAACAGCGGGGTAAGGTAATGGAGCGGCAGAAGCACCACTCGCCGGTTTTTTTGTGGTGACCGGTTCCGCATAAGCCACTTTGGCCGGTAGCAGGGAAAAGCAGAAGATCGGAAAAACGTAATTGATAAACGGAAGATAGATCATCGGCAATGTACTTACGGAATAGAGTACCAGGGCGGAGAAGGTGGAGAAGAAAAGGAACCGCTCGGGCTTACGCAGTTTTTGCCAGCCAAAGATTAAGGCGAAGATGAAGAGCACATACACCGAAACACCGATGATTCCGGAAAGGAACAATATCCGTACGTAATCACTGTGCATCCCTCCGCCAACCATGATTGGCGCTTCCTTGAAATTGGAAAATGACACGCCAAGAAACTGCGCCACCGGCGACATTTCAGACCACACTTCAAAATAACGTTGCCAACGCGAAATCCTCCCGTTTAATCCGAATTGTATATCCGAGTTACCTTCTATAACGTTGATTTCCTTTTGCAATAGAGGCGCTATAAATTCATTATAGATCGGCTGAGCAAAAATTGGCAACACCACCAACCCGATGACAATGACGACCGCCAGTCCGCGGATATTTTGTGAATTATAATACAACAGCCAAGCGATACAAATCAGAAATACGGCCCAGGTGGAAACGTGTCGTAACGAAATCACACCAGCCACGCAGACCACGAAAATCAAAAACAACTTCAGCGTCGGCGCGCCTCCGGATTTCACTTTGGAGTACACTTTTTCGAGGAAGAAGTAACTCATGGTGATGAACGCTCCAATGAAATAAATTCCATAACTCACACTGTCAGCGAAGTTGCCGCGAAGTCGGGAACCTCCACCTCGACCTTCCGAAACATACTCCGGCGTAAGCGGGTGAACAAGCAACTCGAACGCCAGCATCCCGAAAGGAACAAGACAGGAAATCAGAAACGTAGTCATCAGAAACCGCAAATCGTGACGATGACGGATAAAGCGACGGAGATAGATAAAGATGACAGGAGGTGTGAGGTATTTGATCTGATCACCCAGGTTATTCAAGGAGTAAGCCCAGGTCAACAGATACAAGGCATTAATCAGCAAAATGAACCCCCAGATGCTCATGAGGTTGTCCAACCCGTTGTGAGGAGCTTTTCGGAACTTGTACGACTGAAAGCTGGCCAACGCGAGTAAAGGGGTAAGTACACCAACGATATACACCGGCGAAAGGAAGCTGGAATATTCCTTTACGAAATAAAGCGTATCCACTAAAGGTCGCAGCAACAGGAAATAGGCAAACCACTTCCGACTCCAGTCGAGTGACTTCCAATACGCTTTCCATTCTTTGAAACTCATCCTATAGTGAATATACGAAATTTCCCGATTTGAATTGTCGACTGGGTCAACACCGACCGTTTTACGCACGGGCACTGCAAAGGATACAGTTTTCAGGTACAATTGCGGTTGTCAGCCATTCAACGGGAAAAGTGGCCGCATGTCGCGGAAGGTTATTCCAATGCCGCTAAAAAACCGGCGACGCTGTTCTGTAACGCTACAAAACGCGAAATATAACCGGCCGCATTGGCGCCGATCTGTTTGCAACGTTCGGGATGGGAGAGCAATTCGTTCACTTTAGCAGCTACGTCCTCCAGCTGATTGAAATCCATGATATAACCCGTCTCCCCTTCCCGGATGAGATCCGCAGCAGCACCGGCGTTGGGTGAACAGATCACCGGCAAACCGGCGGCCATCGCTTCGTTGAGCACAAGTCCCCAGATATCGAAATCGGTCTGAAAAAGAAACAAGGAAGCTTCGGCCATGACCGCAGGAAGCTCATCTTTCTGCAGGTACCCATGAAAACGAACAGCATCCTCAAGTCCGTAGGAGCGCGCCAGCGCTTCTAGGTGTTGACGCTCGCTGCCATCACCCACCAGATCAAGCACTACGTCCTTACGCTGCGCATGTAGTAGCCGCATCAATTCGATGAGCTGATGAACATTTTTACGCGGCGACAAATAGCCGATACTGAGTAAATGATAAACACCGGAGGCCTGAGCTGATGCACGTACCTGACGCGCCTTTTCCGTGGATCGACTGAAGAAGGACGTATCGACCGTATTGATGCCAACGAAAACGCGCGACGGTAAAAAGCCCAGTTTAACGAGATATTCCTTGGCACGGGATCCGTAGGCCACTGCAGCGGTCGCTCGTTTAGCGATCAATCGTCGTACTGTTCGCTTCATCCATCCTTCCGGACGATAGGCGGCTTCGATACTTCCGTTCCAAATGATAAAGGGTACATTTTTTCCGAAGGTCAGTGCTGAACGAAGACTGCGTAAATAAACCTTAATGGTAGCCGGCGAAAATCCGGAGACAATTATTTTTTCGGGAGCAAGTCGATCTAGAACACGCCCCAGTCCTTTGTATAAGAAGGTGGTCTTCTCGCTGTCGCCACGCTGAATCACGGCTGCATCAAGAAAGGTGTGCTCAAACTGAAACGATGCCGGATCCAACTTGAAGTTACGACGCGCATACGTAGCGGCTCCGAAGATGACATGCAGCCGACGTCCGCGAACCCGCAACGCTGCATCCAGCTCGTTGAAGAGCGGCACCCTATACGGTGTTGGAATGTTCGTAATGAGAACGATGGTTTTCATATTCTGCTTCGCCGGTTTACTTCATCCATTTTCGAAACCATTGCATCAGGAAATAGATCGTCCAAAGTCGGTTGGAAGCATCCGTGTTGCCTGCGCGCAGGCGATCGACTTGTGCTTTTATTCCTTCGTAGCGAAATTGCGGAAAATCTTTACAGAAATCCGAAAGGTTAGTATCAATATAGTCCGTAAGTACAGCTCCACCCCATTCTCGCAAGGGCACATTGAAGCCACGTTTCTTCCGGTAAAGAATATCGTGCGATAGCAATCCTTCCAGCGACTTCTTCAATAAATACTTCGGCTCTCCGTCTTTGATTTTCCATTGGGGGTCCACCGACAAGGCAAATTCTACCAAACGGTAATCCAGAAACGGAGATCGTATCTCTATGGAATTGGCCATGCCCAGACGATCCATACGGTAGAGGTAGTAGTTGGGAATATTGAACGCAACACCTAAGTAACACATCCAATCTACTGAATGATTACGCTTCAGCGTGAAATCCTTCGCAAATTGCTTTCGGTAGTGATCAATAACCGAATAGGAATCGAGCGGCCCAACCGTTCTGATAAATGCATCACTCAGGATGGAGCGTTTGCTGTGCTCTTTAAAACTTTTTGCACCGCCCCAGAAAAACTCTTGTCCTTTAGCTGCACGCTCCAGCATTTCCTGGCGGATGTCAGAAGTACCAAAACGCCGGTGGAGCGTTGAGGCAGCGTTGCGAATGAAACCGGGCAGCTTTTTATACGCTTCAAACGCTGGATACAAGGCTGCATAATTTTTCCAGTTTCGGTAACCGGCAAACAATTCATCGCCGCCATCGCCGGTAAGAACCACGTTGGTTCCATCAGCACGTGCTTTTTCTGATAAGAAGTGAATGGGAATGCACGTAGCATCAGCCATGGGCTCATCAAAGTACTCCACGATATGCGGCAACAGATCGGTAATCTCTTGTGGGCGAATAATTCGTTCGTGATGATCCGTACCAAATTGACGGGAAATTTGCTCGGCGTATTTTCGCTCGTCATAATCCGCTTGCCCTTCAAAACCTATAGAGTACGTTCGTACCGGAGCAGCTGACTGTTGCGCCATGAAGGCGACCACTGCACTGGAATCTACACCGCCGGAAAGGAAAGCACCTACGGGCACATCGCTCACCGTTCGGTACCGAACCGCACTTTCTAGCAATTCGTAAGTACGGTCTTTCAGCGCCGATTCACTCAGTGAGGACAACTCCGAATAACCGGGTGTCCAATAACGTTCGATTTGTGGAGGGCCGGATTTACGCACTACCAGAAAATGACCCGGCGGTAGTTTGTCGACACCCCGAAACATCGTTTGCGGAGGAGCCAGTAAATTAAACGTGAGAAAATGATAGAGTGCGTCAGCATCTACTTCGCTTTTCCAGCCGGGCACTTCCTGAAGTGCTTTGATTTCAGAAGCGAAAGCAAAGCAACTGTTGATCGTAGTGAAATAAAAAGGCTTTTTTCCTATCCGGTCGCGCGCAACAAACAACTCTTGCAACTGCGGATCCCAGATAGCGAAAGCGAACATACCATTAAGGTGCTCTAAGCACCGCTGTCCGAGTTTCTCGTACAAGTGCAACAGTATTTCGGTATCGCCGGAGGATTGCAGTTTAACACCGGGTAAAAAACGATCCTTCAGTTCGCGGAAATTATAGATCTCGCCGTTGAATACAATTACTTTTCCGGACGGACTGATCATTGGCTGATGACCGGACGGAGACAAATCGAGGATACTCAAGCGACGATGGCCAAGGTGCACGTCAGCATTCGGTGAACTCCATACACCGGCATCATCCGGACCACGATGCTGTAGTCGGTTGTTCATGCGCATAACGGTAGCAGCACCTTCCGGGGCTGCGCCGCTACGATTCCATAAACCGGATATTCCACACATAATCTTCAGCGGCGGACTACCGAATTAACGGCGGTAGCCCATTGGTTTTTAAAATATTCGAGATCGAAACGACTGACATATTCATAACCCGCACCCGCAAACTCTTCGCGGTGACGCAACACGTTGTCAACGACTTGCGGCAAGGCAAGACTATCCTTGGCAATGGCTTGTCCACCGCCTTGCAACAATTCGAGCATGCCGCCACTTCCGTTTCCGATTACCGGAACGCGGCAAAGCATCGCTTCGTGCGCAATGCGGTTCCATCCTTCACGCATGCGTGACATGCAAACGACAGCATCACAAGCGTGCAGCATAAGCAAGTAGTCGGCTCGTTCCAATTGAAGGTATTGTACCGGAAGATCGGGTGCATGATTTTGCGGACCTGACATCAGCAGATGATACCCTTTGTCCTTCAGTGCCTGATAGACGTCGTACACTCCTTTTTGACGACTGGCATTGCCGATATAGATCACCGGACGGTCGGAGGGAATCAAATATTTCGATTTGAATTCGGCCACCGCTGATGGATTGACGGTAAATTCGGTCGGATCAAACGCATTATAAATAACACGAACGTTTTTGCAACCGATTGCACGCAGGTAACCAGCCCAAAACTCGGAAACCGTAACCACCAAGTCCATAACTGCCAGTCGTTTTTTCAAGCGCCGGAAATACCAGCGATGGAAAACTGATTTACGGGTGAGCTCATCATCGATATGATGAATCATTGCGATATAACGAATGCCGGGGCGGAATCGCCCGAAAACAATCGGGTAAGGTTCACGGATTACCACCTCCGCGGATTCTTCCAGCTTTCGGAGTCGTGCCCAATACGCAATGGCAGCTTCTCCCGGACGTTTTACGGTAGCCGACGACATGCTGACTTGGAAATCGTTAGACAACTGTAAAGCTGCCTGCACATCGTACGCATTTCCACCGTTTGCAGACGGAAGAATTCGACCTAGCCGGAAACACTCGGAGACGACCGGAGTTTTTGACTCCCAAAGGACACGCATCGATTTCATTGCAAGTGCAGGCTGCTGGTAAGCGGAAGGTAATGCGGTAAATGTAATCGATTATAGGCGCGGTGTTCCGTGTTAAACCGGAAATAATCCAACATGACGGCCGGCACATTATCGCGCTGCATAGGTAGTGTTACCTCCAGCCGATTGATGCGGTTCAGTACTTTAAAATACCGATTACCAAGTAACGGGTAAAGTATCGGAAAGGTCATTCCCTTGCTGGTGGCTTGCAGTCGTGGGCCGTTATGGATGAACAGATTCCGGCTCATCCGGTACGAGCGGACTTCGGGTATATAAAACGGCAGTTGCCGGAATTTTTCCTCGACAAATAGAAAGAACCAATTAGAAAATCGATGGTACCAGGAACGAAAAGCATCGAGAGGCGGATTGCCCTTGAACCAATCAGCTCGAATGTTGGTCAATTCATCGGCAAACTTCTCCCGTTCAGGATGATCCGGTGCTAGGTGATGTAAATCGATCATGGCTCCCTTGGCATTGAGCAGTACACTGCGCACCCGAATCAGCTTGTAGGCATGCTGAAGCTTTAAACTGATATAGAATTTCAGCAGGTATTCCAAGGCCACCTGATCTCGGATGGCAGGATCAGCTACCGGTAGCTGGCTGGGCAATTGCTCTTTTCCGGCAAGAAGTCGAAAGGGCTGAAAAAAGCTGAACGATTGTGCAGCCAGAAATTGTTCAGCGGATGCACCGTACAGGGAATGAATAAGCATATACTTTTCATTCCCATTAAGTGTTTGACGCGAGTCCTCCAACACTGTCGTATCGTTCCGGAAAACGGCAACGAAATCAAGGTCCGAAATTCCGGGAGCGGAAACGCTGCCAATACCATAGACTGCGAGGATACCATCTACAGACATGGTTTTTTCCAGTAGCCGGTCAGTGAACGACTGGTACTCCGACAAGCGGACAGGTCTGGGGAAGTCGGAGAGCAGAAAGGAAGACATTTCGTATCGAATCGGTCAGGACCGCTGGATACGAATCATTCCGGCCGGACCGGTATTGATGATTTGGTAGGTGAAGCGCGGATCGTGTTGCAGGTAATCAACCAACTCCACGCCTTTACCGCCGTTCAGAATGTCGTGACAGAGAATGATTCCATCCGGAGAGAGCCGCTCTGCCAGCACTTTAAACTCTGGCACAGCAGTTCCTTTTCGGGAATCAATAAAGGCAATGTCGACCGACTTTCCGTTCAGTTCGTTATCCAACAGTTTACGTAATACGTTATCCGGGCCATTGTAGTTTCCTAATTCTTCGAAGGCCGGATCGGTGGTCTCGGAGCGTTTAACGCTCAAACCATGACGCACATGCAAATGCTGGTCCTGTTGGAATTCAGAAACTATTCGCTCGAGGTACTCCTGGAAAATATCCAGGGTATAAAAATCACAGACAGGATATTTATCCTGCAAATACTTGTAGGTAGCGCGCGTGGAAACACCGGTACCGGTGCCTATTTCAATGAAAATTGTGGGATTTACCCGATCTATGGCCCGATGGATTTCAGCAATATCCGCTTCGGTGACAGCGCCGGCATTGTCAAAAACATCTCCACGCAATCGGTGTAAAAACTTTTTGAGCCGTTTCTGAGCAGATTTGCTAATCGTAAGCACGTTTTTCATCGCATCCATCATATCCTTCAACCTGGTGGAAAACCTTTAGAGGATACAAGTTACTAAAAAAAACAGGAGTCAAAAACTAAGAAAAATCAGGCTTTTTGACCTATCTCATCTAACAGGGCATCCGTTTCCTCCACAAACGTCAATAACCGCCCGTAAAAATCATCGTTGACCAAGGGTGCTACTTCGTTTGGAATTGCACTGGGCCAGTATTTTCTGATCGGATACAAAAGGCACAACCGACTGGAAAGAATCTGAGCGGATAAATAGCCCGGGATGTATTTCCAGTGCCTACGAATGTTTGAGACGTCCTCCATCGCTTGCCAGACAGATTCCGAATAATGCGTCCTTGCATCACGAAAGCTATCTCTTTTAGAATACCCTTTACCATAGATAGTTTGTAGGTACAGAACGGGCAACATCATAAACTCACTCAGCAATGACTTCAACTGATACGCATTTTTAGGGCGCCAACCGTCGCGTAACTGATAATGCAACTTATTCACCATTCGCCGGGCAGCAACTTCATACACCGAACGGTCCTGAAGAAGAGAAGAGACACGAAGTACTGGCTCACCACTTAACACGCACCCTTCACGAATTGCCTCGAGCGGCAGTACCGATTCAGGATACGCGGCAAGATCCTGTTCAGTCATGGCAAACCATCCATGATGCTGCAACGGATCGAAGCGATACATGAAGATTCTGGCAGCGGAAAGTTTTGTAGCAACCGCCGACAAACGCGTAGGATCAGCAAAGACGTCGTTGCGGATGATGACCAGTGCGTCGACATCACTGTATCCGGTGGTATGACCATCGCCAACGCTTCCGTGAAGGATTACTGAATATAAATCAGTCGCAATCGGCTGTAAAAAATCCCGCAACGCGAGAATATTTCGGTCCGTTCCTGAATAGTTGCTCAACCGAATCTCCGTTTCGTCAACTCCTCTTCTGGTGCCCAGGTAGGAATAGCCAAGACATACCGCCGTAGCATTTTTAAAATTCACATTTCTTCTCCAGACAGAGCATCCTCCGTTTATGTAATCGCGTAAAAGCTGATGAAAAGCCATCTTGAACGATGTTTAATAATTCGGAGTATCCACTAAATAATTCCCGATATGTAACGAGAACACTTACAAACGTTCAGCGAATTCGAGGAATTCAAAAGTTCGCTTTTCAAAGGTAAGTTCCCGCATATCTAAAAGAGCCTGACGCGACAATCGCTCGGATAACGCTCGGTCTTCTACCGCTAGCCTTACACCGCGCGCAAGGTCTTTCGGAGAATCCGGTTGAACGAATATAACATTCTTTTCATTCAACACATCACGCGTAGCCGGAAAATCAGGTGTTACCACTACATTTCCGGTGGTCATATATTCGTTCACTTTCTGGGGGTAATTGAATTCCACAAGGTGGTCCATAGCAGTGTAATACGACACCAGCACATCAGCAGCCAACTGGTAATAACGTACGTAGGTGGAATCGTTGAAGAATCCGGTAAAAATGACATTATTTACACCCAGCGCAGCACAGTGTTTTTTCACTGCTTCTACGGCAGCTGGCCGTCCACCGGTAAATAGAAAATTGTAGCCGGGTACTAATTTTGCCGCTTCAAAAATGTATCGCAACTCATGCACATCCATACCGAGTTTTCCGGTATAAACGACCAGGGGCGCCGGATCGTTGTATCCGATCTCCTTCCGTGCTTCCAACTTGGTGCAATGGACCGTGGATGCTGGTACCGGAGCAAGCGAAAGCATAAACCGATCTGCATTCAGCGGAACTATTTTACGGATGGCTTCGCGGGTAGAGGTTACGCCAGCCATTACACCGTCTGCATTTTTTACCACCCATTTATAAATACGATTGTTCTTGACCTCTGAAGCAATATAAATCACTTTGGCAGGAAACAACCACGCCAATAACTTTCGAAAAACTATAGCCGGAACAAGGGATTTGGCATCACGGGAAATGATCAAGGTACGACGGCGCAGCAAAATTCCTTCCAGCGTTATACGAAGCGCACTGAAAGTAAATGCAAGGAACAATATCAAAAAGCGCCACAGTTTCGGCGAATGCTCTTTCAAGGGTGTCCACAAGCGCCGGCGATGCACGGTGTTTTGCAAACCATAGGCTCCGGGTATTTCTCGGGAGCGAATATTTTCCTTCATGTACGTGAACGGATACACTACGGTGACGCGGTTTCCATGACCGGCAAAACCATCGCACAACCGCATGTCATAGATCCTGTTCGTAGTAGGACGCAGCAGGCAATACGGCGAGAAGAGAAATATTCGAAAAGGTCGCTTTGGCATACTTCGATATTATTCCTTTGTACTGAACTCCTTTTCCAAGACTGACATACTGAACTGATCGATGAACTTACCCCCTTTAAACACGTCATCACGCAAGGTTCCCTCCACTTTAAATCCACATTTTTCATAGCTACGAATAGCCGGAAAATTATCGACACGCACCTTGAGATAAATGCGATGCAATTGTAGCTGCAAAAATCCATGAGCCAGCATGGCCCTGCATGCCGCGGTACCAAATCCATGTCCGGTATGTGCGGCATCTATCAAAATAGCAAATTCAGCTTGACGAAAGTTGGTATTTATATTTTTCAGGAACGTCATCCCTATTAGTTCATCTGTGTCTGTACGCATGATCGCAAAGGTCACATTCGGCTGATCACCGCCAATCTGATTTTGCATCCAGTGCTGTTCATCTTCCAGCGTAACTCGGTAATCATGTCCGGAAAAGAAATCACGAACCACTGTCTGGTTTCGCCATTTCCATGTGGTTTCCGCATCGGATATTACCAACGGTCGCAAACGTATAGTTGATGCTGCTGGCATGAATCAGTGTGTTTCCGGTAAATCCGCTTTTGTCCAACGATAGCGCTGAAGTATTGATCCGTATTTACCTTTTGCTTCCGGAACAGCTTCTTCCCACGCCGAGATCAATTGATGGTATCCGGTTGCATCGTGAACTCGCTTTCCAATATAAAATGGAACGGATTGCCGGCTAAAGTTCTGTTTGAATACCAGCAGCGGATCATGGGCATCGGCAGAAAGTCCTCCGCCTAAGTGCATAGACAAACACCCCCGATCTGCCGCCAAGTTCAAGCCTTCGTGCAGTAAAAGATTTCCGACACCGTTACGACGCCCTTCTGGAGTTACCGAAGATAAAAAATAATGCGCCCAACGACCGCTTCCCAAAAAAATTGCCGCTCCTTCCACCTTTTCATTTTGCTTGACCAACAGCAAAGCGCCATCTGATAGTGCCAACCGACGTAAAGCAGTAAAGTAAGCCGGCGAAAAATAATATTGCGGTGCCGCCTTTAGCTGCCGCATATTCTCCAGATATATCCGCACGAAATCATCGTATGACGCTAACGTACGATCATGATGAATATAATAGCCAGCCTTTTCTGCCTTTCGAATCTTATTGCGATTCTGCGGTGTGTAGTTTTCCCAGCGCTCATCGGATGACTGGGTCAAATCGACAGCGACGTAGTCACGCAGGTGTATAACCTGCATAGTACTGTCTGCAGCTAAAAACCGTTGGTTACTCAATAAAGGATGGAAGCGAACAAACTCTGTCACCACCTTTTCATCCCGGCAATATTCCGCGAACGCCTGGTCAGCTTCCCGGAGGAAGTGAGCATCGAGTGATGAGCTCACCGGTCCTGAATAACCGTAGGCAGATTCGATATCGAACAACGCCGATGGCGTCAAATACGAAGGAACTGGGCGCAGCAAAAATGGCACGACATATTGACCGACCGAAGTACGATAGACGAACAATCGCGCTTCACCGTCGCCGTTTTCTTCGTACATGCGGTGATAACGGGCAGTAAGGTGAATATCCTGTAGGTCCGCCGGAAGTTGTGCGATCTCGTTGTCCCATTCCTCATTGGACGATGCGGAAATAATCTTGCAGTGGGACATCACCAGTGTCATGGATTACGAGTTACTGGACAAAAACTCCTTGATTTTCCGGCAAACGGAAAGTACCTGTCCGCGGGTCAATTCCGGAAAACTAGGAAGGATCAACGCCTGATGATTGAGTTGCGTCGCCACCTTCATGTCGCCGCGAACATCGTGAAGGTGTGCATGGTGGTTGATCGGATAGAACATCGGCCGTGTTTCGATATTGTTTTCGAACAGGAACAATTCTAACGCCCGTTTTTTCTCGAAGGTAAATCCGTCAAAGCGAACAGCGAACATCCATTGCGCATGCGAAGTGCCCGGTTCCTGATATTGAAATCGAATTTCGTCGACCGTCGACAGTTCCTTTTGATACAGCTCAAAAACGTTCTGTTTCATCTCACGTATCTCGTCCATGATTTCCAACTGACCGTACAGCAATGCCGCCTGAATGTTTGTCATCCGGTAATTATATCCCAGCTTATCGTGCACGTAACGCACACTGGATTGTCCTTGACCGCGCACGGAATTCAAGTATTCGAAAAGTTCTTCATCGTCCGTAAAAACCGCTCCACCTTCTCCGCTGGTGATGGTTTTATTTCCGAAAAAGGAAACCGACCCCATCAGGGAAGCAGTGCCGGCTGATCGTTCGTTGTACGACCCAAATAATCCTTCACACGCATCTTCCACAATAGTCAGCCCGGGATGCTGTTCACGTAATGCAGGAACATTGAAGATATTGCCCAGGTTATGCACGACGAGTAGCGCCGTTTCGTGATCGTAATCCTTGATCAGGCGCTGATCCATGTTCCAGGTATCGAGCCGGGCATCCACGGTTTTAAGTTCGAAGCCCCCCGAATAAAGAAAGCTGTTCCACGCGGCGACGTACACGTTGTTCGGCACCAGGATTTTTTTCAGGTGCGGATATTTATACTTCAGTCCGAGCGCCAACATGTGTGTGGCACAGGTTCCGTTATTTACTAATATGACATAACGACTGCCAACCGCTTCCTTGAGGCGCTCCTTGGCTTTATCAATATAAATTCCCTGCGATGAGATCCAGGTAGAATCCAATGCCTCGTGCGCATAACGCAGACAAGACTTGGGCAGGTAAGGCTGATAGATCGGTAACATGAACGATACGTTAAT
>Ga0315906_10006845_pt1 | contig 14006 bp, 7 predicted proteins | sample LakEriMetagenome_4_FD_203526 | JGI IMG/M metagenome (GOLD analysis project Ga0315906, IMG submission 203526) | Freshwater fungal communities from buoy surface, Lake Erie, Ohio, United States - Buoy 2 MA122 | ecosystem: Environmental > Aquatic > Freshwater > Lake > Lake biofilm | place: USA: Lake...
AGATGCTGTAAGCATAGAGGCCCGCGGCGAAGCCGCGGAGGCGAGTGCAACTCGCCTGACTCGAAGTTCATGCCGAGCAACGTCGAGGTAAGTCCCTCCATGCGCACGGTAAAAACGAAATCCCGATTAGGTCGGGATTTTTTTGTTGTTAAGGTTATTGCTTTGAATTGACCAAAAAAATGAAAAATGCTTTAGCAAACCGATGAGAATGATTGGAGAGTTCTAACTGTGGTGGACTTTCAGTATGACATTGATGTGTTTTCATTTTCCTTGGTCGTGCGTAGGGGATTTTTAAAAATTTCTGTTTTGGGGTGGTTTTGCAAGCTCTTTGACAAAGCTTTGGCTTTGATTTTGCCTTTGGAATGTTCCTGCAAAATTTTTTAGCTAATAATATTCTTTGATATATGCATAGGCTCTATCAAACAAAACCTGATCTTTGTGCAACTGGTATTTTAAAAGAGCCTTACGTAATGATTTTTGTACTTCTCTTTCTCCTGAAGTGGTTTTTTGCCAACCGGGGAAACTGACCACACGAACGATCGCATCAATATCTGTTACTATACGCTCTACTACTGCCGGTGTCTGATCCGTTTTTAATTCTAAAAACAATTCCGTAAGCGCAGCCTTGGGTGATTTTTCTTTAATTTCTTGCTCGAGTTCTTTCTCTGCCTGAACAGTTTCTTTAGCAATTTTACATAGCTCTTTTACGAACTCAATAGAAGTGATCAATCCTTTCTCGGCCCTGTCTCTAAGTTCCTCCAGAAGTTCGCTTAGTTTTTTAAACTTCGGATGATCTCCGTGTTTCTTAAAACGATTGACTAATATTTTGGTTAGTTTCTTCGCGTTTTTCGGATCTGGATTATTGAATATTTCCTCGATTACATCAGCATCAAATATAAACTCTTCCAAATTATGGATCTCTCCTACATGAACATTATCATGAATCAATTTGGTTGTTTGCGCACCAAGTGTCATCCATAGTAGTTTACCAACATTGCCCGCTGATGGCCTTACAGATTCAAACACTTGGGATAGCCATTTGTAGTCTGTTTGGTAAAGATTCAAAATATTATCTGGTGATAAAGATTCCCAAAGCTTAGTTAGAAATTTAAAATCTTTTGCGAAAGCATCCTTTTTCTCATCTGTTTTAATTGCATTTTGCGCTGCTTCTAAACCTTCAAATCCCTCAATATTTCTATCAACTCCCTTAAAATGAAGCAAGGCATCTTTTACAGCTTGCGGTAACTGAACTCTTAATTCTGAAAGATTCGTTATAATTTGTTTCACAGATGCTTCGTCAAACTCTAATGCTTTTGCTGCATCATCAAAGACTCCAAAGTAATCAACGATACGTCCGTAAGTTTTATTAGGGAACAATCGATTTGTTCGGCAAATTGCCTGTAGTAAGGTGTGATCCTTAATTGATTTATCCAAATACATCGTTTGAAGTATTGGCGCATCAAACCCGGTTAGTAATTTCGCTGTTACAATCAAAAATTGCAAATCGGAAATAGAATCATTAAACTCATCAACAATCTTTTCCTGCTGAGATTTATCAACTCCCCATTTTTGTTTAAACTCAAGTGGATCATTAGCTGTTGTTGAAATTACAACCTTGCTTGCCTCACCAGGGAAGTATTTATCGAGTTCATCTTTATATTGAATACAAGCAAATCGGTCTGGTGTTACAATCATGGCTTTAAAGCCATGGGGAGCTACTTTTTATCTGAAATGAGAAGCAATGTCTTCTACAATCTTAGAAACCCGCTCAGGCGATTTTAGGAAGGCGGACATCTTTGAAGACCTCTTCTTTAAATTCCTCGAATAATTTATCAATGGTTTCCTTATCTACATGTACATCTAATAGGCGAGGTTCAAAATGCAATGGTAGTGTTGCACCATCTCTGATAGAATCCTGGAAAGTATATCGCGACATATACCCACCTTCATCCTCATCTGAACCAAAAGCCCAAAATGTATTTTTGTCTGCCTTATTAACCGGAGTTCCTGTTAAACCAAATAAGAATGCGTTTGGTAAGGCCGCACGCATTTGTCTTCCCAAATCTCCTTCCTGTGTTCTATGGGCTTCATCCACTAAAACAATGATATTATCCCGCGTATTCAAATTAGGCTTTGCATCCCGGAATTTATGGATCATGGAAATAATAATTTTCCTTGTATCCTGTTCCAGCATTTTTTGCAAATCTTTTATACTTCCTGCTGCTTCAACGTTTGGTATATCAGAAGCATTAAATGTTCCTGATATTTGAGTATCAAGATCTGTTCTGTCAATTAGCACAATAACGGTTGGGCTTTTTAATTCAGGCGAACGTCTCAATTTTTGCGCTGCAAAAACCATTAAAAGTGATTTTCCTGAGCCCTGAAAATGCCATATAAGGCCTTTTTTTACTCTTCCCTCCTTTACACGCTCTACAATCTTATTTGCACCTTCGTATTGCTGGAAGCGAGGTATTACTTTAAAGCGTTGTTTCTTTTTGTTTGTAGTAAACAAAGTAAAGTTCTGCAGTATATCTAAAAGTCTTGAAGGACTTAATAAATCTCCCATTTCTTTTCCAATTTCACCGAGACCAAGTTTTCTCGCCAGGGCTTCATCCTCATCCTCTAATCGCCATGGTGCCCAAAAATCAAGAGGACAACGAATTCCACCATAGGATAATGTTTTACCCTCCGTAGCAAAAGACAAAATATTAGGAACAAATAATTGCGGTATACTATTTTCGTAAACCTCATGAATTTCGTAGGCGCCATCCAACCAACTTATGCTTGGTCTAATTGGAGTTTTAGCCTCTCCAACAACAACAGGAACACCATTGATAAAAATAACAACGTCTGGTATTTTGGTTTCGCGATGATGCAGTCGGAACTGATTTGTTATTATGTAACTATTTTGACTTAGATTTTCATAATCGAATATTTTAATCGGTACATGGCGATTGTTTTCACCAAATGGCATTGTTTTATCTCCACTTAACCATTTAAAAAACTCTTCATTTGCCTTGACTAATCCAATTTGATTAACTGAAATCAGTATTGCTCTTAATTTATAAATAACTTCTTCAGCTAACTCTGGCTTGGCATTTATCTCAGGATTTAAGCGTATAAGCGCATCCTTAAGTTCGCTCTCTAGCAAGACCTCATTAACCGAACGATTTAAATCATTGGCAGATCTGTAAACCCATTGTGCTCCGTATCCTGTTTTAGGATCTTGAACAACATTACTATTTAAATTTACCCCGCTTAATTGGTAGATAATGTAATGCTCTACGCTATTTAATTCGTTAAATGCCATATTAACTTACTTTTTTACCATATCCAGAAAAATCTATTAAATATATAAATCCTCTATTTTTAGATTCTTCAGTCCATTTATCAGCATATTTCTTTCCAGTTTCTGAATTAAGAGTTTCTTCGTATGTGTGAACATAAACAGAAGAAACGATAAATCCATTCAGTTGTTCTATACCTTCTAAACTATCTGTTACATTACTTGATAATCGAGCTATTACAGTTCCATGCACTAAAACTTCCCACACATGGAAATCATCCCCATTTGGATTATTCTGAAGCCTTCTTGTTAATGTAACATCATCGCCTAATTGGACGCGGGTTTTAATTGCGTTAAATGAGGGTCTACCATAAGAACTAGCACCCCAATATAAAATAAACTTATCTATCCCTTCTTCCATTAAAATTCCTAATTTATCCCTTACTTGCTCTGGTTTAAAAATTTCCACTGGTTCTAAATTAGTGCTGTAAAGTGCGTTTTCTTTTTTCCATTTAATAACAACTAATTTGTATTTCGCGCGAGTATAGGCTACGTAATATAATCTACGTTCTTCCTCATACAATTCTTGAAGATTATCAGCAATTTTTCCCTTTTGATTTATTCCAAAATTTGATAACGATGCTGGTATTAATACGGCGTCATATTCAATGCCTTTCACTTTATGCATTGTGGTTAAAACAATTTCTGTTTTTTGTCCGTTATAATTTATAATATGAATGTTTTGAGCATATATTTTACCATATTGACCGTCATCTTTATTGGAAATATCCATAATAAAGTAATACAAATCTTCATAGGTGCTATCTTCATCAATCTCTTTTTTGTATTCATATGCAATACAAAGAAAGACATCAATAAGATATTCGTCCCAATTGGGCAATTCAGCCAATAAAGGTTGTTTAAACTGTTTGAGGTTTTCGAAATAATCTATTGGTAAGCTATCTCCCCCTTTATTTTTTATGTGGCAGAGAAAATAATAAAACTCTCTAGTCCTGCTTAAACTCCCTGACGCTCCCTGCACACGTATTCGGACGTTAGATAATTGCATTTTTTTTATTTCATTATAAGCTCTATAAACCTCAATGTTAGACCGGAACATTAAGGCTATATCTTTGAAATGCTTCCCATCTTCTTTTAAATGATCAATTAACTCTTTAAACTTTGATTTCCAATCAACTTTGTCACTAATTAAATCAAATAATTCACATACAGGTTCATTTCCTTTGCCATGAAATGCCTTCATTTTAGGCATTTTTTCAAACCTTGAAGCATTTAATGCTAAAAGTTCATCTGCGTTATCTATGATTTGTTGATATGAGCGGCGGTTTTCATTCAAGTACAATATTTTCGGCAGGTAAATTCTATCAAATAAATTGTAATATGTCAGTGGACTCATTTCCCCACCTTCATTAATTCGATCAAAACCATATATGCTTTGGTTTGGATCACCAATTACACAAATTGTGGTTTCAGAAGGTTTAGCTATAAACTGAAGTAAATCTAACCTCTCATTTGTTATATCTTGAAATTCATCAACAAATAAATGTTTAATCAATCCTATTTTTTGAGATATTTTCCCTGGTGATTCTTTTGCTACTTTTATAAATTTGGTGGTCCATTGATCAAAATTTAAACCATCCAACTCATTATCAAGAGCATATTTACAAAATCCATGAAACGTAAACACCTTTAGTCTTTTTATTAGTTTAGCATATCCTAATTCCTTAAAAAGCCTATTCAATCTATCTTTTAACTCTACTACAACAGCTCTGTTATATGCAAGAACTAAGATATTTTCAGGATTAATCTTTTCATCCTGAATTAAACGAGCAACTCTTAAAGTTAATGTATGAGTTTTTCCACTGCCAGGGCCTGCGATTACTTGTAAATTTTGACCAATAGGTGCATTGTAAACTTTACATTGCTCTTCATTTAAAGTTACAATTGCTTTCTTTAAGGCTTCCGCCCTAAACGAATTTAATAATTCATTATTTTCCCCAAGATGCTCCTCAAGCAATTTTACAAAATCGGTTTCGGTAGCACATTGGAAATAAGCTTTGATGAATTCATCGTATTTCTCGAATTTAACATGGCTTGCTAAACATTCCAGCGATAATAACCTTAAAACTTTCATTCTATTGCTTTCATCGAATTCCGCTTTTATATTCTTCTCAAATTCATTTAAATTGTCATTATCGATAATATTCTTTTCCAATATAAATAACTCCATGCCCATAGGAACTAATCCTCCCGAATTCCCCTTCAAATAGCCAAGTCCTTTTGCAACAAATATTATCTGATTGAAATAATCTTCGCCTTTACTCTCAAGATTCAACTTCAGTAATAAATCTACTATATTGTATTTATGAATTTCATGCTTTATGTAATGATTATGCACGTGCTTTATTAATGCATATAAGTCTTTTTTAAAGGAGTCTAAGTGGAATTCCCAATCCTTACTGTTTTTATAACCATTAAACACTAGCTGAGTAATCTTAGGCTTATCATAACCCTTTTCAATTTGGAGTATGGATTTATGCTTGCATCCATGTGAAAAATTGATTAAATTAAAAGCCACTTTAGCTCTTTTCTTTATAAAGTCATCTTGTAGGCTTTTAGCAATATTGTCTTTACTTCTTTCATTATTGTCTTTTTTAGTAAACTCCTTCCAAAAAACACGACTTGGAATTAAATATTCTTGCATGGCTTCTTCAGCAAATGAATCTAATATTTCACCTTGGAAATGAGTTTGCTGATTGTATTTAGATTCATACATTATTTTTTTGGTGAAGGCAAATGCTGCATCGATTGTTGGTGACGTTTTGTAGATATCCCAATTGCCTAATTCATTCTTTCTTTTTATTGTTGGGGCAATAATCATCTCTCTTTCAACATTAAGAACACCGGCTTTTTGTGCAAGGAAAAGCAATCTCCAGACTTCTTTTATATTATCCACTTGCAACAATGCTTTTAGATCCTCGATTGGGACCATATGGTGACCTTTATTGGATAAATTATTGACTCCATCGCTGTTAATATTCGAGTATAAGTTCTTTATTTTACCTACGTCCTCCGCATTTTTTATTGCTGAAAAGTTCTGATCTTTTGAAAATATCGTTAAAGGGATGCAAGTAACTGTATAGGTGCCTAGCTTAATTTTATTCAATCTTTCGAGCCAATACAAGACAACCCTGAAAAATGTCTCGTTATACTGCTTATCGCTATATTCTGTATATTGGGAAAGTAGATCTGTCGGTAATGCAAAAGCCTGTTCTATGGTTAGGTCCTTTTTAGAAAATTTATTTGCATAATCATACACTGTTTTTTGAATTCTAACAATGTGCCCCCAAGTAATTTCGTTACCATGCAACCTATCTTTTGAACTCTTGAAATCATCTTTGGCAATTATGCAATTTGTTTTAATGGGATTATTTTCTGAAAAGCCCGCAGCAAGATATAAATCCTTTTTTCTTCCAGCTCTACCAACTTCTTGAAGAAAATCTTCAAAATTAGAGGAAGGATCCAAATGATATATAAAATGGACATTGGGAATATCCATTCCCATTCCGAAAGCTTTTGTAGCTATTAATAATAGTATTTCACCACTTATATAACGTTCTAGACGCTCTTCTCTTTCAGCACCCTCTAATCCAGCATGATAATATTCTACCTTATCCCAATAAGGCACATTCTTTACCTTTAAAACTTGCGAAAGCTGTTCGACAGCATCTTCAGCTCTTTGTCTTGCTGAAACGAATATCAGTACTCTGCTCTTATTAATATCAAATCTATTGTTAATTAGATCATCAGCGATTATTTCATATTTTTCATTATATTCTTTGACACCCGAAAATGTAATTTTGATATGAGACCTAATGGGATTGTATAATTTATTTGGAACTAATCTCTTAATCATGAGAAGATATTATTAAAGTCCTTATATATTTTCTCAGAAACCGTAGCAGAAAATAGCAATATTGGAGTTTGATATTCTGATGTAATCTTTGTTCTCCAAACATGTTTGGCACAATTAAAGTAATCTGGCCTAAAATCATGCCCCCATTGTGACACACAATGTGCTTCGTCAAAAACAAAATACTCAAGCCCACCATCGCTTTGTATTCTGGATTCTAGTGCATTTAAAAAACCTCTACTTCTAAATCTCTCTGGGGTAACAAACAAAAGCGACAACTCACCACCTGCGATTCCACGATAAACAAATTCGGTATCTGTGCTTCTATCTGAATTTAAATACTCTACACTTCCATAAAAACCCTTTTCCCATAATTTATTTGCATGCTCTTCCATTAATGCCTTTAAAGGTGTTACTACAAGTGTTAGTCGGTTCGAAAAAGCACTTTTTAAAATAGCCGGCCCTTGAAACAAAATAGACTTTCCACTACCAGTAGCCAAACTAATCAGCCAATCATCATTAGTACCCAATATCTTTTCTAAATATGGAATTTGCTCTGGTTTCCAAGGATGTTCAGGAATGAAAACCTTTCTGATGATTTCCATACTTTCCTCTAACGTAAAAGAGGTTTCGGTTGGTTTTGGACCACTAATATGCTTTTCTGCAATAACGACATCATCCTCATACTCTTTTCGAGATTCCCAACCATAGATATACTCACTGTTTATGTTCCATTGTTTGCTTAGTTCTTTGTAATCTTCTATTCTAGGGTCTAACAACCACAATTTATTATGGGAACTGTTAAGATGCAATAAATTTCTAAGATGCGTTATTCTTGGACGCAACAGTTTTAATAAAAAATAGGTGTCCTTTAAGAACACCTCTTTCTTATAAGCTGAAATAACATCCAAATTTTCAGTTTCTTCATCATAGGAATTCTCATCTTGTGAATCATTATCCTTTTTAAATGTGCCTTCTTCTATTTTATTATTAAAAAAAGAAGTGCCCTGAGCACAGTAATATGGATCCACTAAATTAAAACTATCAATTATTAAATTAATTGAATCTGAGTGGTTAAACTTTAAAATTGCTTCGGCCTCATTGACATGAGCAATGATAATTTTCTTTCTTTTATTATTTTTATGCAACAATTCTAGTCTTCGTCCCAAACTAATATCAGCCTTCGGGATGTAGTATCCCTGTTCCTTAAAATATTTAACTAAAACATCAATTTCTTCAAAGCGGAGTACCAAGAGGACAGAACTACCTTTGGCAACTAATTGATCTACGATTCGTTTTTGAATGACCCAGTAGCGAGAACGGTAAATCGATTCCGGATTGAAGCGTGTTATATTATATTTCCCTTTAGTGTTTACTTTGAATCTAACACAAGTAACTTGATCAGTTTTGAATTGATCAGGATCCAGTTCTATTCTATACACATTTTTAAAAGGAAAATTTGAAATAGACTTTTCCCAATTTTTATTGGCATAAATCCTATATTTCCCGAATTGGTATTTTTCTATCCAAAAATTATCGTAAGAGCTTGCATTTTCATATCCTATTAACTTTAAATCCTCTTCATAAATAGGTACTACACTTTGACCTCCAGAAAATTTTAACCAGAAATAATTATGTTGATAAACGGCCTTTAATTGCTCAATATCTAACTTTTTTATTAACTCCTTTTGCGAGATAGAAATTAAATCAGGTTGCAAAATAAATAAGTCCGTTTCGGTATCAGTATTATTTTCACGGAAGTATTCTTCTAATTGACCTACCGTTATAAATAATGGAGCTTTAATGTTGGAGGAATTAAATTCATTATTCACAAAAAGTGACCATACATCTGTTTTTTCTTCAATATTAACTCTTACTGCTGGTGATATATTCCCCCAATAAGGATATATTGATGCGTTTTGACATGCATTAATATAACTTTTAATCTGGGCCTTATGAATTTCATCTAAAGACTTAATACTTTCAACTTTTAAATAATCTATTTGCTGAAAATCAATATTAGTTAATATGTCCGAAGTAAATGTGACCTTGCCATAACTTAAAAGTTCCGATGCCATGGATGATGTTCCTATTACAATTTTATGAACAGCATTAGATTCGTGCAGCAATTCATCTAATCTGATTAGCACCTGATTGGTTTTGGGCTGTGGCCTGAAAAAGTTAATTTTTTCGCCATTCAGATATGAAATCTCCTTACTAACTTTATATTCTTGTCTTGCATAAAGAAGTTTACTAAATATATTTTCTGGAATAATAGCCCTAAATGTCTCAAGGGACCCTTGATCTATTTGCAATAATCGTAACAATTGATTTTGAAATAATTTAAAAGTGTGCTGAGCATCTAGTAATGCTTTGTGTGGACAATTAAGGGCATATGTCTTTAATTCAGGACTCAAAATCATTTCGACCAATAAAGTATCCCAAACATTTGTTTCATCATAATTGAAACCCTCTAATGATTTTAGGATAAGTAGGTCATATTTTAAAACATTATGACCTACTAAAAGGCTATCTCCTTCTACTATTCTTCTAAAATCATCTATACCCTCTTTTACATTATCGTCTTTGTAACCAAACCAATCATCACCAACATTCCATGCAATTTCATAAATGGAATCTTTATTGCTTTCTATATCAAATGCAACTGGATTAAATATGGTTAATAATAACTTTTCCCTAATCCTGTCTATACGGTTGACAATTTCAAGATTCGTTGTAGATAAAACACAATCAATCAGCGGCTCAAGTGTTTTATCGTCAATACATAGTATTACTTGTTCTTGCTGACTTGCATTTAGCTGATCAAAGTTAGAAAGCGCTTTATTCAATGGAATATTTGAATGACTGCCGTTTTTCCAAAGTTCAAATTGTACATCCTCACTTACAGAAGCATTAATTTTTTCAATTATTTTATTCTTTTCGAGGCCAGATATTAGAAGCGTATTGAACCACTTCATTATCAATTTGTAAAATGAAATAGATGTTACAACAAAATCCGTTTGCATAAATTGTAGAAAATCCGCTTTGATTTTATCTTGTTGCTTTTTATCTAATTCACCAATCAATTTATCTAAATCATAATTGTTGGAATCAACATAAGTAATAAAACAATCAATAAAATATTCTTCAAAAAAATTAAATGGAACTCGCTTCTTCAACCAAAGCTCCATTAATTGGTTATTATAAAGTGAAACATTCTCAATTTTATCAGCGAAATTGCTATAGCGAATCGCTTCAGGAAAAAGTATCACCCATTTTTTTAAAAAAGAATCTAAACTAGCACCATCCAAAACCGATTTAAGTTGAATAAATTGATCTTCAAACTTTTCTGTTTTTTGAACAAGAACACTTGAATCTATTTCTTCAAATAATTTGAGTAGTTCTATATTTTCAAATTCGATAGTATTTGATTCAAGTATAGTTTCCAATCTTAAATGAATTACTTCCTTTAAATCTGAAATAGCTATTTCATGGGCTGATTGTATGAACTCAAGTTCAAATTCTTTTGTTCGGTCGTATATTTTTACTTCGCATTTCTCTATTCCAATCTCATCCGGCAGTTCTAAATTTGCTACTTGATGAATCTCTTCAGAATGATCTTTAATTTTGAGCGGCTTAATAAATAAAATAGTATCAAATGTTTGTGCATTGATAAATATTTGATTTTTGCAATTATATCCTTGAAAAACATCTGAAACAAACTGGAATGTCTTTTTTCCCTTTGTCTTAGAAACTATAATGATTTGTGATTTTTCAATAGTACTCGGCAACTTATGTATGATATCTCCCTTTTCTCGCCTTGCAGACTTTATTCCACCAGGACTTAAATCATTTAGCACTTTAATATAAGCATGGCTACCATCTGAGGCTGTAAAATTTACATAAGCAGCAAAATGTTTTACTTCTTTTTGTTTTTGGATAATTTCCCTAGGCTTTTTTATAGCCGCATGGAGTTCAATTTCTGTTTCGGTTGCTTTTTGTGCTTTAACTAGTGATAAAGCAAAAGGATTTTTATTTCGCTTTGCATCAACACTAAGTTCGGCTGTTACCATATAGAAAACACCATCTTCAAGGCTGCCTTTTAACGCAAAGCAAGCAGCTGGTTTTAAAAAACTACTTTCGTTTTCTATTGGTGGAAGGAAATATTGTTTCTTATTGAATTGAAGTTCATTGAAAAATCCAAAGGAAGATTCCTTTAAGGTGTCGCCCTTATTTTTAGCCAACTCGAATTTTGCCAAAAATGTAAATTCTGCAACTCCCCAAAACTCCTTCAACTTCTTTATGGCTTCTTCTCTTGAAATCATTTTAACTAAAACTTAGACTTAATACCATATTTCACAATAAATTTAGCAGGGATATTTAGCCGTTGCCGCTCCCGTGCATGCTCTAATTCTTGCTGTATATTTTCAAACTCTGCCATCTCTAAAATATTTGATTGATTAAGCTTTTTTGAAGGGTTTGAGATTTATTTATTTTTGCCCTATTAGCTAGGGTTGATTTATCAAAAAAGTCCAGTTGTTTTGCAATTTCATCCTCGGTTTTAATATCTGTAGGGCATAAAACTTGAAATTCACTTAGATCCGTTGGTGTAATTGCTGGATAGCTTGTTCCTGTCATTCTATCCTCTTCCATAGGGATCATTCGCCCAATTTTCTGCACCCCAGTCTTCGAGGGAGAATGGAGGATTAGCAATAACACAATCAAATGTTTTTAATCCGTCCGAGCTAAAGAATGCCGGTTGTCGAAGCGTATCTCCACGAACAATACTGAAATCTTCAATGCCATGCAAAAACATGTTCATACGAGCAATAGAACTCGAAGTAAGATTCTTTTCTTGTCCGTGTAATTTTAAAGTACGGTAATCTTCATTGCTTTCGCGCAAATGATTTACGCATTCCAACAACATTCCACCGGTACCACAGGCAGGTTCATACACACTTTCTCCTTCATGAGGATCAAGTATAAGTCCTAACAAGTGTACCACCGAACGAGGGGTGTAAAATTCCCCCGCTTTTTTATTGGTGAGATCGGCAAAGTGTTTTATAAGGTATTCATAGGCTTGCCCGAGAATATCCGGATCAACCAAAGAATTTGCAAGTGAGTATTGCGAGAAATGCTCAATCAAATCGATTAGTAATCGATCAGAAAGTTTGTTTTTATTACTCCACTGCGCATCGCCAAAAATACCGTAAAGTAATTCCTGGTTGGCTTGTTCAATACCACGAAACGCCATTTCAATAGCTTGTCCGACATTGGTTGTTGTTTCGCGCACATCTTTCCAGTGGCATTTATCCGGAATTTCGAATCGGTGAAATTCGGGTAAGGCAGCATATTCTTTATCACCTTTAGACTCCTCTAAGGCTTGCTGATATTCCTCATCATACACATCAGAGAGCCGTTTAAAGAATAGCAAAGGAAAAATATACACCTTGAAATCAGATGCATCTACCGGTCCCTTTAAAATCCAAGCGGCTTTGGATAGGTATTGTTCGAGCTGGGATATAGTTAGTTTTTCTTTGTTCATAACTAATTACTTATTACTTATCTATAATTTTTATGCTATACGAAAATGGCACGGCATCGAATTTCAGAATGTTTATTTGTCTCCATGCTACTAAGCTTGTTTTGAAAGTGGGTTGGTGAAAAATTCACTCTTGGGTTTTGCGAGGGGTTGGTTTGCTGGTGGGGCAAAACCAAATGTGCCATTTTTTTCAACGGTTTTTTTGTGCTTTGAATGCCTCAATATTCTGTACTGTAGATGTCGTCATAGGGTTGCAGCTAACGGTTTATGGTTATACGAAGGGCGAGGCTTTAAAAAATATGATTTGGAAAACCAATGTTAGATTAAAGACATATCTGTCCTTTGAGCACGCAATCCTGTATTTTGGCTAGAAGCTGTTATGCACATATTTAATTGCAGTCCTTCAGTTCTTCAACAGCATCATTTAAGTCAGTCATTGCATATTTCAGATAACTTATGCTTTCTTCAATATAATTTTTGGCTTTCCTAAGATTATATTCAATATCGTCCTTGTCGTCCGAGTACTCAACTCGTCTCACATAAGTATAAGCATCATCCAATCTACTTTTTGCAGTATAGAAATTTCCTTCTGCATCATTAGCTTCATCTTCTGCGTCATCACAACTTATATCATCTGCTTCATCTTCCGCGTCTGACGCATCCGATTCTGCATAACCTGATTGTGATTTTGCGTAATCTAATTCACTTTTTGCTTTACGAGCATAATACTGAATATCATCTATCGTGGTTTGTCCATAGCATTTTCGTATGTAGTCAAATGCTGAATTCGCATACTCGTTAGCTTTTTTTCCGTAATCAAATGCATCACTTAATTCATCATATACCTCACTCTTTTGTCCATAACTTAATTGTGGGCCGGAAAAAGTCAGAATTATTATTGCAGTAATTAACCTTATCATAACTGTTATTTTTAAAATTATGCATAACTTGTTTATATGCGCTACTTTATTTCACCCTTCAGCCGACTTTTAGTCGTATGGGTGCAGGTCGATAAAACTCGTGTGAAGTTAAAAAACAGAGCCAAATTTTCAAAATGAGCCACATACCATCGGCTCTGCCACTTGCCATAAAACGGATACCCTCCAATCCCGCCAAGTCCGTAAATTAGCCGCATGGTAACCATAGACCCCAAAGAGATTAAAACCGGACAGCTGCATGCCCACATGCTGAGCGCCATTGCCCCACGGCCCATTGCGTTTGCCAGCACGGTAGATAAAGACGGC
>Ga0315906_10006846_pt1 | contig 14005 bp, 11 predicted proteins | sample LakEriMetagenome_4_FD_203526 | JGI IMG/M metagenome (GOLD analysis project Ga0315906, IMG submission 203526) | Freshwater fungal communities from buoy surface, Lake Erie, Ohio, United States - Buoy 2 MA122 | ecosystem: Environmental > Aquatic > Freshwater > Lake > Lake biofilm | place: USA...
CGCTGGCGGCGTCCGGTCTTGGTCTCCGGCACGGACGGCGTCGGTACCAAGCTGCGACTCGCGATCGACACCGGTCGCCACGACACGATCGGCATCGACCTCGTCGGCATGTGCGTCAACGATGTCGCCGTGCAAGGTGCCGAACCTTTGTTCTTCCTCGACTACTACGCCACGGGCAAGCTCGATGTGGCGGTCGCGGAGAGCGTGATCACCGGCATCGTCGAGGGCTGCCGACAGGCCGGCTGCGCCTTGGTCGGCGGCGAGACGGCCGAGATGCCCGGCATGTACCACGGCGGCGACTACGACCTCGCGGGTTTCTGCGTCGGCGTGGTCGAGAAAGACGCCATCATCGACGGCAGCAAGGTGCGCCCCGGTGATGCCGTGATCGGACTGGCCTCCTCCGGCCCCCACTCGAACGGATATTCTTTGATACGCAAGCTGGTCGCGATGGCCGCTGCGGACGCCACCACACAGCTCGGGGGACGCCCCCTGTTCGACCGGCTGCTCGCCCCGACCCGCATCTATGTCCGCTCGATGCTGGCGCTCGCCGCAGCGCTGCCGGTGCACGGCTTCGCCCACATCACGGGCGGCGGCCTGACCGACAACATCCCGCGCGTATTGCCCAAGGGCTGCGCCGTGCTCTTGCAGCGCGACGCGTGGGCGCGCGATCCGGTGTTCGATTGGCTGCAGCAGACCGGTCGCATCGCAGACGAAGAGATGTACCGCACCTTCAATTGCGGTATCGGCATGGTGGTCATCGTGTCCGCCTCCGACGCCCCAGCGGCGCTGGAACTGCTCTCGGCGCAAGGCGAGACCGCCACGATCATCGGCGCGGTGACCGCGGGCGACGGGGAAGTGTCGATCCGGTGAGCAGCCCCGCCGAGTGCGAGCCGGCCGCGCCTTCCGGGCGCGTCTTGCGCCTTGCGGTACTCGCCTCAGGCACCGGCAGCAACCTCGGCGCTATCCTCGATGCCTGCCGCAGCGGGCGCATCAGAGCACAGGTGTTGGTGGTCATCTCCGACCGCCCGGGCGCACCAGCGCTCGGGCGCGCACAGGCCCACGGCATCCCGACGCTGGAACTGCCGCCTCTGACGGGCGAATCCCGCACCTCCCACGGCGAGCGCTTGCTGGCCGCACTCACCCGGTTCGATATCGACCTCGTCGTGCTCGCCGGATACATGCGGATCCTGTCGGCCGAGTTCGTGCAGACGCTGGCCGGACGCTTGATCAACATCCATCCCTCGCTGTTGCCGCGCCACAAGGGCCTGCATACCCATCGGCGGGTGCTGGAGGCCGGGGAACTCGAGCACGGTTGCACGGTCCACTTCGTGACGGCGGAGCTCGACGGCGGGCCGCCCGTGCTGCAGTCGCGGGTCACGGTGTTGGAGGGCGACGACGAGGCCCGCCTCGCAGCGCGAGTGCTCGAGCGCGAGCACGTCATATTCCCTCGCGTCATCGGTTGGATCGCCGACGGGCGCCTGACCTGCGACCAAGGCATTCCGCGGCTCGATGGCCACGCGTTAGACGCACCTCTCCTCGAGGACAGACTGCTCGAAGACTCCTCCGCCGGCGAGGCCACACCCCGATGAGGACCCAGTGACGACCCCAAGACGGACCGCCGCCCCCTCTGCGATCGCGCTCATCATCGCGTTGCTCGCGATTTCCGTCGTCGACGCCCGCGCCCAGACCCCGCTGACCCCGTTCAGCGCAGACTTTGAAATCGTCTACCGTGGGATGAACGCCGGCAGCACCACCCTGGAACTGACCGCCGAGGGCGGCGAACGTTGGCGCTATGTCTCGCGAGCGAACGCGCGTGGCGTGTTCAAGCTTGCCTTGGCGGGTGAGATCCGCCAGACCAGCCAGTTCGTGCTCTCGAACGGCACGCCGCGTCCCCTGCGCTATGTCGCGGACGACGGCACCGAGGACGTGCAGCGCGATATCCGCTTCGATTTCGACTGGCGCGCCGGTCGCGTGCGCGGCACTGCCGAAGCACGGCCGGTGGACCTGCCGTTGCGGGAGGGGCTCCAGGATGGGATGTCGGTACAGATCGCCTTGATGCGCGAGCTGCAGGAGGGACGAGCGCCCCAGCGCTTCTTCCTCATCGACAAGGACGAGATCAAGGAATACCTGTACGAATTCCTCGGCCCCGCGCGCCTGAGAACCGCCGCCGGCGAACTCGACACCGTGATCTGGTCGAGCCGTCGACCCGGATCAGACCGCGTGACGCGCGTCTGGTATGCGCCTTCTCTCGGCCACTTGCCTGTGCAGGCTGAGCGCCGACGAGGCGACCGGACAGAATGGACGATGCGCCTGAAGACGATGCGTCGCTGACGCGTTTCAGGTGCGGGGCAGCGTGACGCCCTGCTGGCCCTGGTACTTTCCGCCGCGGTCCTTGTAGGAGGTCGCGCAGACCTCATCGCTCTCGAAGAACAGCATCTGCGCCACACCCTCGTTGGCGTAGATCTTGGCCGGCAGCGGCGTCGAATTGGAGAACTCGAGCGTCACGTGCCCCTCCCACTCGGGCTCGAGCGGCGTCACGTTGACGATGATGCCGCAACGAGCATAGGTCGACTTGCCGAGGCAGATCGTCAGGACGCTGCGCGGGATGCGGAAGAACTCCACGGTGCGCGCGAGTGCGAACGAGTTCGGCGGGATGATGCAGACGTCCGAATCGACGTCCACGAAGCTCTTCTCGTCGAAGGCCTTGGGGTCGACGATGGTGGAGTTGATGTTGGTGAATATCTTGAACTCACGCGCACAACGGACATCGTAGCCATAGCTCGACGTGCCGTACGAGATGATGCGCTGACCGTCCACGGCACGCACTTGGCCGGGCTCGAACGGATCGATCATGCCGTGATCGGCCGCCATCCGGCGGATCCAGTGGTCGGACTTGATGCTCATGTGTCCTCGACGACGATCTTCGGGAATGCAGCGCTGCGGTCGCGGCTGCGGCGGGAGAGCTCACCGGCGGCGTGCCGGGCGAGCTCGAGATAGGCAAGCGCCCGCGGGCTCGCGGGATCGGCGACCACGCTCGGACGACCGCCGTCGGCTTCGGCACGGATGCGCCCATCGAGCGGCAACGAACCGAGCATCTGCACACCGTACTGGGCGGCCATGCGTGCGCCGCCGCCCTCACCGAACACCGGTTCCGCATGACCGCATTGGCTGCAGACATGCAGCGCCATGTTCTCGACGATGCCGAGCACCGGCACGTTGACCTTTTCGAACATGCGCAGCCCTTTGCGCGCATCGGCAAGCGCGATGTCCTGCGGCGTGGTGACGATGACCGCACCCGAGAGCGGCACCCGCTGGGAGAGGGTCAACTGGATATCGCCGGTGCCGGGCGGCAGGTCGATGACGAGGTAGTCGAGATCGCCCCAATCGGTGTCGCTGAGCAGTTGGTTGAGGGCGGAGGTGACCATCGGACCGCGCAACACCAGTGGCTGCTCGACATCGACCAAGAACCCGATCGACATGGCGACCAGACCATGCGCTGACAAGGGGATGAGTCGTTTCCCGTCGCGCGTCGAGGGCCTTTGACCCTGCAGCCCGAGCATGATGGGCTGACTGGGTCCATAGATATCGGCATCCAGCAAGCCGACCCGCGCCCCCTGCGCCGCCCACGCGATCGCGAGGTTCACGGCCACGGTGGACTTGCCGACCCCTCCCTTGCCCGAGGCGACCGCGACGACGTTGGAGATGCCGGGGAGCGGGGTGAGGCCGCGCTGCACCGCGTGTGAGGTGATCTTGTGCCGCAGCTCGAGGACGATCTCAGGGACCGAACCATGCGCCGCGAACAACGGCGCGAGGTGGGCGGCGAGCAAGGCTTCGAGCGCCGCCGAATAGCCGCCCACCGGAAAACCGAGCTCGATCTGCAGGTGCAGACGAAGCGCACCGGAACCGGACTGCTCGAGGCGGCAACCGCGTACCGCCCGCGCTTCAGCGAGCGTCTGGCGGAGGTGGGGTTCGACGAACTGACCGACCTGCGTCGCGATCACCGCCTCGTCGAGCGGCGCAGGGCTTGAAGATCCTTGGGACATGCCCGCGATTCTAGCGGGTTGCGGCCGGGACTGCCCTGCCCCTGTGCGATAATGGGCGGATGACACGCCGCATCCTTGTCACCAGCGCCCTGCCCTACGCCAACGGCCCGCTGCACCTCGGACACATCATCGAAGCGCTCCAGACCGACGTCTGGGTTCGCTTCCAGAAGTTGCTCGGCCACGAGGCCCGCTACGTCTGCGCCGAGGACACCCACGGCACGCCGATCATGATCAAGGCCCAGTCGGAGGGCATCACCCCCGAAGCCCTGATCGCCCGCGTCGCGGCGGAGCACCGCGCGGACTATCAAGGGTTCCTCGTCGGCCACGACTGGTTCCATACCACCCATAGCCCCGAGAACCGGCATTTCACCGACCTGATGTTCGGGCGACTCAAGGACGCGGGCCACATCACCCAGCGTAGCGTGCGCCAGGCCTACGACGAGCAGGCGGGGATGTTCCTCCCGGACCGCTTCGTACGGGGGACCTGCCCGCGTTGCAAGGCACCCGACCAGTACGGCGATTCCTGCGAGGCCTGCGGCGCGACCTACGCGCCGGCTGATCTCATCGATCCGCGTTCGACGCTCTCGGGCAGCACGCCCGTCTGGCGCGAGTCCGAACATCTCTTCTTCGCCCTCGGCCGCTTCGAGCCGATGCTGCGCGATTGGGTCGCGAGCGGTTCGCTGCAGACACCGGTGCGCGCCAAGCTCGCCGAATGGTTCGAGGCGGGCCTGCAGGATTGGGACATCTCGCGCGACGCGCCCTACTTCGGCTTCGAGATCCCCGGCCATCCCGGCAAGTATTTCTATGTCTGGTTCGATGCGCCGATCGGCTACCTCGGCAGCCTGAAGGCGCTCTGCGATGCGCAAGGTCTCGATATCGACGCGTTCCTCAAGGTCGACAGCGACATCGAACTGCACCACTTCATCGGCAAGGACATCAGCTACTTCCACACGCTTTTCTGGCCCGCCGTGCTGCACGGTTCCGGCATGCGTCGGCCGACGGCGGTCCACGTCCACGGCTTCCTCACCATCGACGGCCAGAAGATGTCGAAGTCGCGCGGCACCTTCATCACCGCCCGACGCTACCTCGAGCGCCTGCCGCCCGAGGCTCTGCGCTATTACTTCGCCGCGAAACTCGGCCCCGGGATCGACGACATCGACCTCGCGCTCGGCGATTTCACGGCGCGCGTGAACTCCGACCTGGTCGGCAAACTGGTGAACATCGCCAGCCGTTGCGCAGGTTTCGTCGCCAAGGGCGGCGGCGTGCTCGCGAGCGAACTGCCGGATCCGGCGCTCTACGGGGAGTTCACGGCCGCAGCGCCGCGCATCGCAGCACTCTACGAGCAGCTCGACTACGCGCAGGCCATGCGCGAGATCATGGCGCTCGCAGACCGCGCGAACCAGTATGTGGATGCCCACAAGCCCTGGGCGCTTGCCAAGGACCCCGCCAAGGCCTCCGAGGTGCTCGCGGTCGCCACCCAAGGGGTGAACCTGTTCCGGGTGTTGATGCTCTACCTCGCCCCCGTGCTGCCCCAGATGGCCTGCAAGGCCGCGGCCTTCCTGCAGGCCCCTTTGGCGAGATGGGATGAGATCGCCGTGCCGCTGCTCGGTACGCCGCTCGCCCCGTATGAGCCGCTCGCCCAACGCCTCGATCCGAAGCTCGTTGCCGAACTTGTCGAGGCACCGCTCACTCCGGCGACGGCCGCAGGGGAAGCCAAGGGCAAAACCGCAGTGAAGCCCGCCGCACCCGTATCAGCCGCGCCCACGCCCGCCGCAGCGCCGGGCACCATCACCCTCGACGATTTCAGCAAGCTCGATCTGCGGGTGGCCGAGGTGGTCGAGGCGAGCGACGTCGAGGGCTCCGACAAACTCCTGAAACTCACGCTCGATCTTGGTGGCACACGCCGCACGGTGTTCTCTGGCATCCGAGGCAGCTACGCGGCCGCGAGCCTGGTCGGACGCAAGGTCGTGGTGGTCGCCAACCTCGCACCTCGCAAGATGCGCTTCGGTGTCTCAGAGGGCATGGTGCTCTGCGCCTCGGGCAGCGATGATCGCGTCTACCTGCTGTCGCCCGACGACGGCGCAGCCGGCGGCATGGCGATCAACTGACCCTTCGATCATGAGCCTGCCCACGCCGCCGTCCGCCGGCCTCGAAGTCGGCACCGCTCGGAGGCACGCCGAAGCGATCCACGCGCTGCTGCCGCAGACGCAATGCACCCGTTGCGGATACCAAGGCTGCCGCCCGTATGCCGACGCCATCGCTGCGGGTGAAGCGGAGATCAACCGCTGCCCACCCGGGGGGCTCGACACCCTGGCGCGACTCGCAGCGCTCACCGGACGTGCGGTACAGCCGCTCGATCCCGCCTGCGGCCATGAAGGTCCCGAGCTTGTGGCCTACATCGACGAAGCACGCTGCATCGGGTGTGCCCGATGTCTGCCGCCCTGTCCGGTCGATGCCATCGTCGGTGCGCAGCGCCGGATGCACACCGTGCTGGTGGAGCTGTGCACCGGCTGCGAGCTCTGCATCGCCCCCTGCCCGGTCGATTGCATCACCCTGCGCCCTCGCGCCGAAGCGCGACCCGCAGCACCCGCGCCGTCACCGGCGGACAACCTGCAGCGCTACGACGCCCACCTCCTCCGCCGTGGACACCGCGAGCAGGCACGCTTGGTTCGGCTAGCCGAACGCAAGGCGCGTGCAGACGGGCGGATGCCGTTGCCCGATCTCCGAGGCGATGCGTCATGAAGGCCGAGGCGCGCGAGGCGATGTTCGAACGGCTACGAGCGCGCAATCCGAACCCCACGACCGAACTCGAGTATCGCAGCGCCTTCGAACTGCTGATCGCGGTGATCCTCTCGGCGCAAGCCACCGACCGCAGCGTGAACCTCGCGACCCGCAAACTGTTCACGGTGGCCGGTACGCCCGCTGAGATGCTGGCGCTCGGGGAGCCACGACTCGCCGAACTCATCCGCACGATCGGTCTCTACAAGACCAAGGCCAAGAACGTGATCGCCACCTGCGGGCTGCTGCTCGAGCGGCATAGCGGCGAGGTTCCGCGCACCCGCGAAGCGCTGGAGGCGCTGCCCGGCGTCGGACGCAAGACCGCCAATGTGGTGCTCAACACGGCTTTCGGCGAGCCCACCATGGCGGTCGACACCCACATCTTCCGTGTCGCCAACCGTACGGGCCTCGCACCCGGGCGCACCCCGCTCGCCGTCGAGAAGAAGCTGATGCGCGCCGTGCCCGCGGCGTACCTGATGGACGCCCATCATTGGTTGATCCTGCACGGTCGCTACCTCTGCAAGGCGCGCAAGCCCGATTGCCCGGCGTGCCCGATCGCCGATCTCTGCGCATTCAAGCGCAAGACGCGCGCCACCGACGACGGAGCGGCACCGCGATGAGCCCCTTCTTCGACCATTCCCGGGATGGACTGCGACGCGGCTGGCTCGACGCGTGGCGTCGTGGTCGCGACGGTCTGCCGCTCACGCCGCTCGAGGCGCAACTCGTCGATGTCCTGCAGGGCCATCCCGAGTACCACGCTTGGTTGGAACAGGGCGAGCGCGCACTCACTGCCGAGTTCACTCCAGAGTCCGGCGTGGGCAATCCCTTCCTGCATCTGTCGATGCATCTGGCCTTGCGCGAGCAGGTCGGCACAGACCGACCGGCGGGCATCGCCCTCGTACACGCCCGACTGGCCGCGCGTCATGGGCAGATGGAGGCCGAGCACCGCATGATGGAGGCGCTCGGTCGCGCACTCTGGGAGGCGCAACGGGCCGAACGATCGCCCGACGAACGGGCTTACCTCGAGGACCTTCGTCGACTGACGTGAGCCCCGCTCGGCGACTTACGCTTCGGCTACTTCCGCTTCGGCTACTTGCGCTTCGGCAGATAAAGATCGGTGAGGGTGCCCTCGAAGGCCTCCGCCGACATCGCGACCGACTCGGACAGCGTCGGATGCGGATGGATGGTGAGACCGATATCGGCGGCATCAGCGCCCATCTCGATCGCGAGCGCCACTTCGCCGATCAGTTCACCCGCGTTGCTGCCGACGATACCGCCACCGAGCACCCGATGGGTCTGCGGGTCGAACAGCAGTTTCGTGAACCCTTCATCGCGCCCCTGCGCCAAAGACCGGCCGCTCGCCGCCCAAGGGAAACTTCCTTTCTGGTACTCGATGCCCTTGGCCTTGGCTTCGGACTCGGTGAGCCCGACCCAGGCGACCTCCGGGTCGGTGTACGCGACAGAGGGGATCACGCGAGCGTCGAAGGCACGCTTTTCACCGGCGATCACCTCGGCGGCGACCTTGCCCTCGTGGGTCGCTTTGTGGGCCAGCATCGGCTGACCGACGATGTCACCGATCGCGAAGATGTGTGGCTGCGAGGTGCGCATCTGCCGATCGACCGACAGGAATCCGCGCGGATCGACGGTCAGTCCTGCCGCCTCGGCACCGATCCCAGACCCGTTCGGTCGTCGGCCGACCGCCACCAGCACCCGATCGTAGATCTGCGGCGTCGGTGCGCCCGTGCCGCTGAAGCTCACGCGCAGCCCCTCGGGCAGCGCCTCGACGCCCTGCACCTTCACGCCGAGCAGGATCTGCTCGTAACGCTTGCGCAGACGCTTCTCGAGCGGTTTGACGAGGTCGGGGTCGGCACCCGGCATCAGCTGGTCCATCAGTTCGACCACGCTCACCTTGCTGCCGAGCGCGTCGTAGACGCAGCCCATCTCGAGCCCGATGATCCCACCGCCGATCACCAAAAGCCTCCGCGGGATGTCCTGAAGCTCGAGCGCGGCGGTCGAGTCCATCACCCGCGGATCGTCCGGCAGGAACGGCAACCTCACGGGCTCCGAACCGGCTGCGATGATGCAATGGTCGAAACCGATGCGCTGAGTGCCCTCCTCGCCTGCGACCTCGAGCACGCGCGGCGCGACGAAACGACCGTCGCCCCGGATGACCGTCACTTTTCTTTGACGAGCGAGACCGGAGAGACCCCCGGTGAGCTTGCCGACGACCGCCGATTTCCAGCTGCGCAGTCTGTCGAGGTCGATCTGCGGTGGACCGAACGAGATGCCGTGACCCGCCATCGCCTGAGCCTCATCGACCACGCGCGCTGCATGGAGCAGCGCCTTGGAGGGGATACAGCCCACATTGAGACAGACACCACCCAGGACCGGCCAGCGCTCGATGAGGGTGACCTCGAGGCCGAGGTCCGCGGCACGGAACGCCGCGGTGTAGCCGCCCGGCCCCGCGCCGAGCACCAATACCTTGGCATGACGATCGGTCCCGGCCACGGGTCCGCGCTCCACGTCCGGAGCCTTCACAGGAACGGGCGCCGGTGCGGCGACGACAGGGGCTACCGCCGGCACCGCTGCCGGTGGCGGGGCCGGGACCGGGACCGCTGTCGCCTGCGCCGTCGACGACGCCGACGCGGCGATCCGAGCGATCACGCTGCCGGTCGACACTTTGGCGCCTCGGGTGACGGTGATGGCTTCGATCGTCCCGGCGATCGGTGACGGCACATCCATCGTCGCCTTGTCGGTCTCGAGCGTGAGCAGCGGCGTATCCACCTCGACGACATCGCCAGGCTGGACGAGCACGTCGATGACGGGCACGTCCTTGAAGCTGCCGAGATCGGGGACCTTGATGTCTTGGACGGACATGATGGACACCTCAGGCCGTGGCCGCTGCGACGAGTGCAGCGGGGTCGGCGAGACGGCCTGCGAGCCAGCTCGTGAACCGCACGCCGGCAGCACCGTCGATGACGCGGTGATCGTAGGACAAAGACAGCGGCAACATCAGCCGCGGGACGAACGCGCCGTCACGCCAGACCGGCCGCATCACCGAGCGCGATACGCCGAGGATCGCGACCTCCGGCGGATTGATGATGGGCGTGAACGCAGTACCACCGATACCGCCGAGACTCGACACCGTGAAGCACCCGCCTTGCATGTCGGCTGCCGCGAGCTTGCCGACGCGGGCACGCTCCGAGAGCGCCGCCAGGTCGCGCGCGATGGCGTAGATGTCTTTCCGGTCGGCATCACGGATGACCGGCACCATCAGCCCTTGCGGCGTGTCGGCGGCGAACCCCAAGTTGAAGTATTTCTTGAAGACCAGGTTCTGACCAGACTCGTCCAACGAGGCGTTGAAGCCCGGGAACTCCTGCAACGCACGGACACAGGCCGCGACCACGAACGCGAGCGGCGTGAGCTTGACCCCTTGTGCAGCGGCTTCAGACTTCAGCGCCTGGCGCAGGGCCTCGAGATCCGTGATGTCGGCCTCGTCGAACTGGGTGACATGCGGGATGTTGATCCACGACGCCTGCAGCCGCGGACCGGAGATGCGCTGCACGCGCGTCAGCGGCCGCGTCTCCACCGGCCCGAACGAAGCATGATCGACCACCGGCAGCTTGGGCAACGCTGGGGTGACCGGTGCCAGTGCACCGCTCAGCGCCCGCTTGACCCAGGCTTTGACGTCCTCGTGACTGATGCGACCCTTGATGCCGCTGCCCGGGACGCGCGATAGATCGACGCCGAGTTCACGGGCGAGCCGCCTCACCGAAGGCCCCGCGTGCGCGTCCGAGGAGCCAGAGCCCTCGATCGGAGCAAGATCCCGACGCACATCGGCGCCGACTGCGGGCGGTGCCGCGGCCGCCGGCGCGGGTGCCGGTGCGGGCGGTGCGGGCGGTGCGGGCGGTGCGGTCACCGCCGCGACAGCGGGCGGCGCGGAGACGGCAGCGACCCCCGCACCCGTCTCGATGGTGGCGACGAGATCGCCGGAGTTCATCTTCATGCCACGGCTGAGATGCAGGGCCACGACCGTGCCGGCAGCGCTCGAAGGCACATCCATGGTGGCCTTGTCGGTCTCGAGCGTGGCGATCGGGGTGTCCACCTCGAGCGTGTCGCCTGGGGCGACCAACAACTCGATGACGGCGACATCTTTGAAGCTACCGAGGTCGGGTACGCGGATATCGATCTGGGGCACGGTGCAGCCTCAAGCGTTCAGTGGACTGGGCTTATCGGGGTCGATGCCGAGCGTGGCGAGCACGCCATCGAGACGGGAGGCCGGCAGCGAGCCTTCATCGACCAACGCCCGTAGCGTTGCCCAGACGATGAAGCGGCGATCGACCTCGAAATGGTGTCGCAAGGCGGCGCGCGCATCCGATCGCCCGTAGCCATCGGTACCGAGCACCACGAACCGACCGGGCACCCACTGACGGATCTGTTCGGGTACGTTGCGCACATAGTCGGTCGCCGCGATGAACGGACCGCGATGAGCGCCCAGCGACTGCGCCACGAACGGCACCCGTGCCGCTTCGCCCGGGTTGAGCAGGTTCCAACGCTCGCAGTCGAGCGCCTCACGCCGAAGTTCGCTGAAACTGGTCGCGCTGAGCACCTCGCAGTGCACGCCGTGATCGTCGCGCAGCATCGTCGCCGCCGCGATCACTTCACGCAGGATCGTACCCGACCCGAGCAGCGTGGCACGCGGCGCCGCCGGCGCTGCCGCGGCTGTGGCAGGCAAGGCGTACAGCCCCTTCAGGATGTCCGCTTCCACGCCTGCCGGCATCCCCGGCATCGTGTAGTTCTCGTTCATCACGGTGATGTAGTAGAAGATGCTCTCGCCTTCGGCGTACATGCGCCGCAGACCATCCTGGATGATCACCGCGAGCTCGTAGGCGAAGGCGGGATCGTAAGCGCGGCAGTTCGGCACCATCGTCGCGAGAAGTTGGCTGTGCCCGTCCTGGTGCTGCAGACCCTCACCTGCAAGCGTGGTGCGGCCAGCCGTGGCACCGAGCAGGAAGCCGCGCGCACGCTGGTCGCCGGCCGCCCAGATGAAGTCACCGACCCGCTGGAACCCGAACATCGAATAGAAGATGTAGAACGGCACCATCGGCACGCCATGGTTCGAATAGGCCGTACCCGCCGCGATCCACGAACACATCGCGCCGGCTTCGTTGATGCCCTCCTCGAGGATCTGCCCTTTCTTGTCCTCGCGATAAGACATGAGCTGGTCGGCGTCCTGCGGCACATAGAGCTGACCGACCGAGGAATAGATGCCGATCTGGCGGAACAGCCCCTCCATCCCGAAGGTGCGCGCCTCGTCCGGCACGATCGGCACGATGTGACGGCCGATCTGCTTATCTTTGAGCAGCGTGGTCAACATGCGCACGAACGCCATGGTGGTGGAGATCTCGCGGTCCTCGGTCGACTCGAGCAGCGCCTTGAACGTCTCGAGCGGCGGCACCGGCAGCGGCTTGGCGTCGGGCCTACGGGCGGGAAGGTAGCCACCCAAGGCCTTGCGTCGTCCGCGCATGTACTGCAGTTCAGGGCTGTCCGGCGCAGGCCTCGAGAACGGCAAGTGGGCGATCTCCTCGTCGGAGACGGCGATGTTGAAGCGGTCGCGGAAAGCGCGCAGGTCGTCGTCCGACAACTTCTTCTGCTGGTGCGTGACCATCTGGCCCTCGCCCGCCTTGCCCATGCCGAACCCCTTCACCGTCTTGGCGAGGATCACGGTCGGTTGGCCACGGTGCGCGCTGGCGGCGGCATACGCCGCGTAGACCTTGCGGGCATCGTGACCGCCGCGGTTCAGGCCCCAGATCTCGTCGTCGGACATGTTGGCGACCATGGCCTTGAGTTCGGGGAACTTCCCGAAGAAATTCTCGCGCGTGTAGGCGCCGCCTTTGGCCTTGAAGTTCTGGTACTCACCATCGACGCACTCTTCCATGACGCGACGCAACAGGCCGAGGTTGTCCTTCGCGAGCAACGGATCCCAACGCGAGCCCCACAGCACCTTGATGACGTTCCAACCGGCGCCGAGGAACGCAGCTTCCAGTTCCTGGATGATCTTGCCGTTGCCGCGCACCGGGCCGTCGAGCCGCTGCAGGTTGCAGTTGATGACGAACACCAGGTTGTCGAGTTTTTCGCGCACCGGCATGGTGAGCGCGCCCATCGATTCAGGCTCGTCCATCTCGCCGTCGCCGAGGAACGCCCATATCTTGCGGTCGCTCACCGGGACGAGACCGCGGTTCTCCAGATAGCGCTGGAAGCGCGCCTGGAAGATCGCCTGCATGGGACCGAGGCCCATGGAGACCGTCGGGAACTGCCAGAAATCCGGCATGAGCCACGGGTGCGGATAGGACGAGAGCCCGTCACCGGCGACTTCCTGCCTGAAATGCCGCAGTTGCTCCTCGGTGAGGCGTCCTTCGAGATAGGCGCGCGCGTAGATCCCGGGCGAGGCGTGGCCCTGGACGAACAGCATGTCGCCCGGATGCTGATCCGTGGCGGCACGCCAGAAGTGGTTGAACCCCACCTCGTAGAGGGTCGCGGCCGAGGCGTAGGTGGCGATATGACCGCCGTACTCCGAGGAGATCCGGTTGGCCTGCACCACCATCGCCATCGCATTCCAGCGGATGTACGCCTCGATGCGCCGCTCGAGTTCGCGGTTGCCGGGATAGTCCGGCTGGTGTCCCGTCGAGATGCTGTTGAGGTAAGCGGTGTTGGGTCGGAACGGCAGGTAAGCGCCGGAGCGACGCGTGTGGTCGATCAGCTGTTCGAGCAGATAGTGCGCACGCTCGGGACCGTGCGCCTTGAGCACCGAGTCGATGGACTCCAGCCACTCGCGGGTTTCACCCGGATCAAGGTCGTGTTCCTGACTGTTCGTCATGCCATTGCCTGCCGAGGGACCTGTGAAAAAACGTATGTTAACTTGCCGCCGTCGTCCCGGGTACCCGAGCGCGATGTGTTAACATGACGCCTCTCACGGTTTGGCGCTGACGGCTTTCATGACCGACCTCCTCACCCTGCGCCGACCGGATGACTGGCATCTGCATCTGCGCGATGGAGAGGCGCTCCAGGCGGTACTGCCGCACACCGCGCGCCAGTTCGCCAGGGCCATCGTGATGCCCAACCTCAAGCCACCGGTCACCACCACCGAACTCGCGGCCGCCTACCGGCGACGCATCCTCGCGGCG
>Ga0315906_10006849_pt1 | contig 14001 bp, 13 predicted proteins | sample LakEriMetagenome_4_FD_203526 | JGI IMG/M metagenome (GOLD analysis project Ga0315906, IMG submission 203526) | Freshwater fungal communities from buoy surface, Lake Erie, Ohio, United States - Buoy 2 MA122 | ecosystem: Environmental > Aquatic > Freshwater > Lake > Lake biofilm | place: USA...
CGGCCTGGATCGCCCGCGAGGCCGGGGCGCCGGTCAAGCTGCTCTGGACCCGCGAAGACGACATGCGTCACGGCTTCTACCGTCCTGCAGGCTGGCATCGCTTCAAGGGCGGCCTCGACGCGCAGGGCCGGATCGTCGCCTGGGAGGACCATTTCATCACCCCCGGATCCGTGGATGGTCAGCCCGGCCGGTCGGCGGGCATGGCGGCGACGGAGTTCCCCGCCCGGTTCACGCCCAACTTCCGGTACAACCTCTCGGTCCTGCCCATTTCGGTTCCGACGGGACCGCTCAGGGCGCCCGGCTCCAACGCCATCTCCTTTGCGGTGCAGGGCTTCATCGACGAACTGGCTCACGCCGCAGGCGCCGACTCGGTGGACTTCCGCCTGAAGCTTCTGGGCGACTTCGGTCTGGTCGGGACCCCCGGACGCGATGGCTACGACGCGGCGCGCATGCGCGGCGTCCTGAATAAGGTGGCCGAGGTCTCCGGCTGGGGGCGGACCAAGATGGCGCCGCGCCAGGGGCAGGGCGTCGCCTTCCACTTCAGCCACATGGGGTACTTCGCCCAGGTGGCGCAGGTGCGCGTGGCCGACGATGGCCAGGTCAAGGTCGAGAAGGTGTGGGTGGCGGGCGATGTCGGCCGCCAGATCGTCAATCCCTCCGGAGCGATCCAGCAGGTCCAGGGTTCTGTCCTGGATGGCCTGTCCGGCGCCCTCAGCCAGGAGATCACCCTCGAGAACGGCGCGGTCGTCCAGGGCAACTTCGACAGCTATCGCCTGATGCGCATCAACGAGGCCCCGCCGGTAGACGTGCACTTCGTCCTCTCGGACAACCCGCCGACAGGGCTGGGTGAGCCGGCTCTCCCGCCCGCTCCGCCGGCCCTCTGCAACGCCATCTTCGCGGCGACCGGCAAGAGGGTGCGCCGCCTGCCTGTGGACCCGGCCCTGCTCGCTGCGGGCTGACGGCCCGCTCAGCGCGGGATGTAGGTCCGCAGGACGTCCTCGATGATGCGCTCGAGCTGCTCCAGCGTATTGCAGGTCTTGGCCACGTGGCAGAACCGCTCATAGCGGTTCATGACGCTGTCGCCCTGGCTCCAGTAGCTTTCGGGCTCCGGGTTCAGCCAGATCACCGCCCGGGACCGCTGCTGGATGGTGGCCAGGATATCGAGGTGGGGGTTGGCGTAGTTCGTCCGGGCGTCGCCCAGGATGATCACCGTGGTGTGCCGGTCGATCCGGTCCAGGTGTTTCTCGGCGAAATCCTCCAGGGCGCGTCCATAATCGGTCTGCTGGAAGCCGATCTGCTTGAGCACCTCGAAGATGGCGGTCTCCACGGGGTGGTCGTCGAGCACCTGGTTCACGCTGATCAGCCGCCCCGAGAAGGCGAAGGCGTCCAGGCGGTCGACCACCTCGTTGAGGGAGTAGAGGAAGGTCAGCAGGAACTGGGCGGCGGCGGCCACCGACTTGGAGACGTCGCAGATGGCGACGATGGACGGCTTGTCGACCTTCTTGGTCTTGAAGACGATGTCGAAGGGCATGCCGCCATAGCCCATGGACTTGCGCAGGGTGCGCCGGACGTCCAGGTGGCCGGTCCAGGCGACGTTCCGGCGGCGGGAGTAGCGGTCGGCCAGGCGCTTGGCCATGCGCTTGACCAGGGCCTGCATCATGGCCAGGTCGACAGGGTCGATGCCGCCCTCGGCGTTCAGCGCCTTGCGGGCCAGCATCTCCTCGCGGAGCATCTTGCCGCTGCCGGCGGCGTAGAGCTCGTGCTGGCGCTCCACATAGGCCGCGGCCTGGGCCGCCAGGGCCTTGCGTGCGGCTTCGAGGCGGTCGGCCGCGGCTTCGCCCGGGTCGCCGAGGCGTCGCGCCGCCGCCAGGATTCGCTCGATCTCCGAAAGGCCCATCTCCTCCAGCAGGCGGCGGGTCAGGCGGGCCCGCTGGGTCGACAGGCGGATCTTCGAGACCTCCGCACGTTCGGCGGCGGCCTCCATGGCCTGGGCCAGGGCCGCGCCGTCCCCGTCCAGAAGCATGCGCGCCAGGTCGGACTCCTGCGCTTCCGGGGGCAGCCCCTCCATGGGATCGCCCGAGCCGGAGGGCGGCGGCGGGGCCGGCGCGACCGCCTCGCTGCGGCGGTCGAAGAAGGTGTCGAAGACGCTCTCGAACCGGGCCACCTCATCGCCAGACTTGGCCAGGGTGGCGCACAAGGCGTCGCGGAAGAGCTCGCGATCGGCGAAGCCCACGACTTCCACGGTCCGGTGGGCGTCGATCGCTTCGGCCGGGGAGACCCGCACGTCCGCGGCCCGAAGGGCGCGGAAGAAGTCCTCGAGCGCCGCCTGCACGGGCCCCTCAGCCCGCCGCCTGGCGGACGAGCTCGGCGATCTGCGGCTCCACCGCAGCGATATCCTGCTCGAACTTCAGGAGCACGTTCAGCGTATCGCGGACCACCTCGCCCTCCAGGGCGCCGGCGTTGAGCAGGATGAGGGCCCGGGCCCAGTCCACCGTCTCGGAGATGGACGGCGACTTGCGCAGGTCCAGGCCGCGGAGGGACTGGACGAAGCTGACGAGCTGGTGGTTGAGGCGGGCCTCAATACCGGGCACCCGGCTGGCCACGATCCTCTGCTCGAGGGCGGCGTCCGGCAGGGGGATGTGCAGGTGCAGGCAGCGCCGCTTCAACGCATCGCCCAGGTCGCGCACATTGTTCGAGGTCAGGAAGACGATCGGCGGGGTCTCGGCCTTCAGCACCCCGATCTCGGGGATGGAGACCTGGTAGGCAGACAGAACTTCCAGCAGGAAGGCCTCGAAGGCCTCATCCGACTTGTCGATCTCGTCGATCAGGAGGACACACCCGGCCCGCTCCTGCAGGGCCTTCATCAGGGGGCGCGGCTCCAGGAAGGGTTCGGAGAAGAACAGGTCCCCCATGCCATGGAGCCGGTCCATGGCCGCGTCCATGTCGGGGGCGTCGGACAGGGCCACGCCCATCCGGTCCTTCAGGATCTGGGTGTAGAGGAGCTGCTTGCCGTACTTCCACTCGTACAGGGCCTTGGACTCGTCCAGGCCCTCGTAGCACTGCATGCGGATCAGGGGCAGGCCGAGCAGGGCGGCGGTGGACAGGGCCAGCTCGGTCTTGCCGACGCCGGCCGTGCCCTCGACCAGGATGGGCTTCTGAAGCTTGACCGCCATGTAGAGCGCCGTGGCGATCCGGCGGAAGGCGATGTAGCCGACCCCGGCCAGACCTGAGACCAGGGACTCGACGGAGGCGAGGTGAGGCGACTGGGCGGCGTCGAAGGCCGCATCCGGGGAAGAGGTCAAAGCATCAAACTTTCAGTCTCGACGGCGAATGCCCGCCGGCGGGGGAAACAACGCAGGCAACTTGCCCGGGCCGCGGGGGCGGGGGCAAGCGCCGAATGCGGGTCAGCCGAGGCCATAGGGCCGGTAGGGGCCGAGGATCAGCTGCTCGAAAACGCCCATCCCGCGGACGGGCGCTTCTCCAGGCAGGGTCAGTGTGACGTGGGACAGGGCCTGGACGTGCAGGTTCTCGGGGCTGAGGAAGTTGACGCCGGACAGGTCGATGTCCTCGCGCTCCACCACCAGTTCGCCCTTGTAGCCGCCATGGCGCCACTCGGGGTGGAGATAGCCGATCCCGCGCATGAGGAAGGTCAGGAAGGGCTGGAAGCTGACCTTGGCCGATCCCTGGGCGAGGGGAATGGACAGGGTCGCCGAGGCGATCTGGCGCGTACCGGGAATCATCACCACGTCCTCCATCGTCGCCTCACCCGTGTGCCGGCCCCCGCCCGGCCCGGCGCCGTCCGGCAGAATCACGGCCCGGGTGTTCCAGGGCTCGCCCTCCGAGTCGGCGTTCACGTGGAAGAAGACGCTGCGGTCCTCGAAATTCAGAGGCGTCCACTGCCAGAAGAAGCTGGGGATCTGGTTCGGAACGATGGGCTGGGCATCGGGGGCGCCGACCGGCCGGACGCCCCAGGATCGGTCCCGGGTGCCCACGGAACCCGGCGCCAGCTGTCTCCGGACCCCGTCCACCTCGATCCACCCCGAGACCCGGACGTTCACCGTCAGGCGGGTGTAGTCCATGAAGGCCCGCGGCCCGTTGCGGTAGATAAAGCGGGGCTCTTCGATCGGGAAGGAGCGTCCCTCGAAGGTCAGGTCGGCTGAAATGCCGTTGCTGGGCTCGACGACCACGCGCAGGATCTTCAGGGGCTCGACCACCTCGATCCGGATCGGCCCGGCCGAGATGTCCATGCGCTCCATATTGAGGACCCGCGAGGCGTGAAGGCAGTGCTCGATCCCGTCGCGGATCACCGAGAAGTGGGCGTCCGCGATGTTTAGGTGGGGGTAGACCCCGAAGGCCACGGCGAAGAACTCGGTTCCGTCGGGCTGGTAGCCGTTGAAGAAGTACCGGTCGTAGAAGTTGCGGTCCGTCCCCGAGAAGGCGATGGGCTCAGGGGTCTGATGAATCGGGAAATCGTCGCCTTTGGTCAGCATGGGCCCTCCCTGTCGGGCCATCGCCCGCCTATCTCTCGCACCGGAAGCGCCGCTTGCGGACGCCTTCCGAGAGGCAGTATCAGTTGAAGCACAGCAAGGCGACACCCGGCGCACGACCGCCGCCGGCGCCTTTGGAGGAAACCATGGCCCGTGAAGACCTGAGGATACCGGACGAGTACGCCCAGACCCTCGTAGACCCTGTCGCCTACGCGGACGGACGGGTCTTCCAGACCTATGATTGGCTGAGGGCCAACCAGCCCCTCGGCCGCGCCGACGTGGCGGGCGTGGATCCTTTCTGGGTGGTCACCCGTCACGCGGACATCCTGGAGATCAGCCGCCAGAACGACCTCTTCCTCAATGGCGACAAGTCCCCGACCATGGTCAGCCAGGAGGCCGACGCCCGGATCCGCGAGATGATGGGCGGCAGTCCCCATCTGCTGCGCACCCTGATCCACATGGATGCGCCCGACCATCCCAAGTACCGCGCCCTGACCCAGGCCTGGTTCATGCCGCAGAACCTGCGCAGCCTGGAGGGGCGGATCCGCGAGATCGCCCGGGCTTCCGTGGACAAGATGGCCGCCACGGGCGGACGCTGCGACTTCGTCCGCGAAGTGGCCCTGCACTTCCCCCTGCATGTGGTGATGGAGATCCTCGGCGTGCCCGAGGCCGATGAGCCGCGCATGCTGACCCTGACCCAGGAGCTGTTCGGGGCCGCAGACCCTGAGCTGGGCCGCGCCTCCAGCGAGGGCGCCCAGACCTCCCGCGTCGCCGCGGTGGAGCCCGGCCGCCCCCTGGACATGGGTGTCATTACCGATTTCTTCAACTACTTCAATGCGTTGTCTGCGGATCGCCGAGCTACGCCCCGGCAGGACCTGGCCAGCGTGATCGCCAACGCCCAGATCGACGGGCGGCCGATCTCCGAGCTGGAGGCGATGAGCTACTACATCATCGTCGCCACCGCCGGCCACGACACCACCTCCTCGTCCACCGCCGGCGCCTTCTGGGCCCTTGCGGAGCGGCCGGAGGAGCTGGCCAAGTTGAAGGCGGACCCCTCGCTGATCTCCGGCCTGGTGGACGAGTCCATCCGCTGGACCACGCCGGTGAAGACCTTCATGCGCACGGTCGCCGCTGACACCGAGATCGGCGGCCGCGCCATGTCGAAGGGCGACTGGCTGATGCTCTGCTACGCCTCCGGCAACCGGGATGAGTCCGTCTTCCCTGATCCGCACGAGTTCCGGGTCGATCGTTCGCCCAACAAGCACCTGGCCTTCGGTTACGGCGCCCACCTGTGCCTGGGCCAGCACCTGGCGAAGATGGAGATGCGGATCCTCTGGGAGGAGCTGATCCCGCGTCTGAAGTCCCTCGAGCTGGATGGGACCCCGGCCATGAGCCAGGCGGTCTTCGTAAACGGGCCCAAGACCCTGCCCGTCCGCTTCGAGATGGCCTGAGGCAGTGGCCTCGGCGGACCTCGCGCCCCGCCTGGCGGCCTATGCCGCCAGCCGCATGCCGGGAGCCGTCGACGTGGAGGTCCGGGACCTGTCCCGGATCTCCGGCGGCGCCTCACGGCAGACCTTCCGCTTCCGCCTGGCCTGGACCGAGGACGGAGTCCCCCGGGAGCGCCGGATGATCCTGCGCCGGGATCCCCCCGCCAGCCTGATCGACACCGAGCGCCGTGTGGAGTTCGAAGCCTATCGCGCCTTCTTCGGCTCCAGGGTGCCTGTGCCTGAGATGATCTGGCTGGAGGAGGGGACGGAGGCCCTGGACCTGCCCTTTTCGGTGGCGGCTGAAATCACCGACTTCGAGGCGGCGCCGGCCCTGCTCTGGACCGAGCCCTATCTCGCCGCCCATGAGACCCTCGCGCGCAACAAGTGGGCCATACTGGGTGAAATCGCCCGGGCCGATCCCTTTGAACTGGGGCTTGACCGGGTCATGCCGCCGCCTGAGCCCGAGAGCTGCTGGGTCCGCGAACTGGGCATGTGGGAGAAGGTCCTGGATGAGGACGAGGCTGAGCCCCTGCCCATCACCCGGGCCGCCATCCGCTGGCTGAGGGCGAATCCGCCGCCCGCCGCCCAGAAGATCGGCGTGGTGCATGGCGACTTCCGGACCGGCAACTATCTCTACGACCGCGAGGGCGGCATCCACGGGGTGCTGGACTGGGAGATGGCCCATCTGGGCGACCCCCTTGAGGACCTGGGCTGGAGCTTGAACCCGGTCTGGAACTTCAAGCGGAACCTCGCCGGAGGCCTGGTTCCCGACGCGGTCGCCATCGCGCACTGGGAGGCTTCGAGCGGGCTGAGGGCCGACCCGACGGCCGTGCACTGGTGGACCCTTTTCAACTGCGTGAAGGGCCAGGCGATCTGGATCTCCTCGGCCCGGGCCTGGATCGACGGCGGCAACCGAGAGCCCATCATGGTCCTGCCCGCCTGGGGCATGCAGAACCCCCAGGACCGCGCCATCCTCAAGGTCATGGGTCGCCTGTGAAGCCTGACATCCCCGCCGTCCTCGCTGAACTCGCGGGCCTAGTCGCCCGCAACGCCGTTCCGGATGTCGATCCCGCCGAGCGCGCCGGGGCCCTCAGCCTCTCCGCCGCCCTGTTGGCCATGGCGGCCGAAGCCTGGGATGGCGCGGCCCAGCGCCTCGTGGAAGAGAATCAGGCCCTGCGCACCCTTCTGTCCGAGGCCGGCGACCGCGTCGGCCCCAACGCCGGGCTTGCCCAGGCCGTGGATGACGACCTGAGGATCTCGACCCTCTCCGCCGCCAACGCCCGCCTTCGGGCTGCGCTGATCGAGCTGCACGCCGCCGTGGAGGGCGATGACGCCCCGGACGCCCGCGCGCTGGAGTCCCGGATCTGGGAGGAGCTCAGGCTGTCTACCGAGCGGCGCCAGATGTCCGCAGCACTGGCCTGACCAGGATCGGACCACTCGCTATCGACAACCCGCCCTCGCTGGGCTTTCTTGGTCTCCCCGCCATTTCGCGGGTGTCCGCCAGAGGGCGGATTCATCACGTCAATACTGGCCGCCAATCCTGGCCCAAGACCGAGGGAACGATTTCCTGATGGCCCGCATCCTGCCTGAACCCACGCCGGAGACCCGGCATTTCTGGGACGGGTGCCGCGAGGGCGAACTCCGCCTTCAGCGCTGCACCGAATGCAAGACCACCTATTTCCCGCCGCGGGCCTTCTGTCCCTCCTGCGCCTCGCGCAAGGTCGAGGTCTACGCCGCCAGCGGCCGCGGGGTGCTCTGGTCCTATGTGATCAATCACCGACCCCGCCAGGACATGGGGACTGAGCCCTACGCCATCGCCGTGGTGAAGCTGGAGGAAGGCCCGACGATGATGACCAACATCGTCGGTTGCCCGCAGACGCCCGAGGCCCTGGTCCTCGACATGCCCGTCAAGGTTCGCTTCGAGAAGCAGACCGATGACATCTCCCTGCCGCTCTTCGAGCCGGCGCAGTCCTGAGGCGGAACCAGACCATGAAACAGAATTCTGTTGCGGTCGTCGGCGCCGCCGAGACCACCAAGATGGGCAAGATCCCGGACGTGTCCGTGATCGGCCTCCACGCCGATGCGGCGCTCAACGCCATGGCGGACGCCGGTCTCAAGCCCTCCGACATTGATGGCGTCGCCACCGCAGGGATCAGTCCGGTGGAGCTGGCCCACTATCTTGGCATCAAGCCGACCTATGCCGACGGCACCAGCGTGGGAGGATGCTCCTTTATGCTGCATGTCCGCCATGCGGCGGCGGCCATCAACGCCGGCCTGGCCAAGACCATCCTGATCACCCACGGGGAATCCGGCCGCAGCCGGGTGGGCGCCGGCGGTTTCGGCCGCGCGCCGTCCAGCCTGATGGGCCAGTTCGAGATGCCCTATGGCGTCACCAGCCCTCCCACCATGTTCACCGTCCCGGTCCTTCGCTACATGAAGACCTACGGCGTGACCGAGGAGGACCTGGCCACCGTGGCCGTGGTCCAGCGGGAGTGGGCGGCCCTGAACCCCCGGGCCAGTTTCAAGGACCCGATCAGCGTCGACGACGTCCTGAACTCGCCGATGATCGCCTGGCCCTTCCGGATGCTCATGTGCTGCCTCGTCACCGACGGCGGCGGCGCCCTCATCCTGACCAGCGCCGACCGGGCGAAGGATTTCCCGCAGAAGCCCGTCTACATCCTGGGCACAGGGGAGAGTGTCGAGACCCCCCTGGTCTCGCAGATGTACGACTTCACTTCGTCCACGGCCTTCAAGATCTCCGGCAAGAAGGCCTTCGAGGAGGCGGGCATCACCCATGCCGACGTCGATCACCTGATGATCTACGACGCCTTCGCCCACCTGCCGCTCTACGGCCTTGAGGACCTGGGCTTCTGCAAGCCTGGCGAAGCCAAGGACTTCATCCGCGAGCGCAACACCGCCATCGGCGGCAAGTTGCCCCTGAACACCAATGGTGGCGGCCTGTCCTACATGCATTCGGGCATGTACGGCATGTACGCCCTGCAGGAGAGCGTGCGGCAGATGCGCGGAACGGCGGCGGCCCAGGTCAAGGATGCGAAGATCAGCATCGCCCACGGGGTCGGCGGCATGTTCGCCGCCTCGGGGACGATCGTCTTCACGAACGAAAAGTAGTGACTTCAGTGAGTTGACGCCTTCATGCGACATCCGGGTCCTTGGGACTGGGTGTCGCATGATCCGTTGATGGGAACCGGGTCCGGGTCGGTTCCGGTCCCCGCCAGGGCGGGTTTCCCGGCCTGCCTTTCCCTCTCCCCTTGAGGTTGAGATCGCGTTGCATTCACCATGTACTCATCAATAGGGCCTTGATAGCCCGCGCGGATCGACGTACCGGGCGAGGAGCGGCCGCGGTGGGGGCGATGCAAACATGGGTTTCTCGGCGGACTCGCGCGCGCGTTTCAACCTTGAGCAAGTCTCGGTGCTTCTGCTCGAGGAGACACCTCTGGGGATGTCGGTTCTGGTCCAGATCCTGAACGGTTTCGGCGCCCGCAAGCTCCATCGTTGCGATACGATCGAGAAGGCCGAGAAGGTGGTCCGGGAGAACGACCTCGACCTCCTGATCATCGACGCCATGGGCCGGTCCGGAGCGGGCTATGACTTCGTACGTTCGCTTCGACGGTCGGGGAACCGGCCAAACTGCTATGCGCCTGTGGTGCTGACTTCGGCCCACACGCCGGCGGCGGCCGTCGTAAAGGCTCGGGACTGCGGCGCCCACATCGTGATGGCCAAGCCGCTGACGCCCAAGGCGATGCTGGATCGCATCATCTGGGTGGCCCGTGCGGGCCGGCGCTTCGTGGAATGCGATACCTTCGCGGGGCCCGACAGGAGGTTCAAGGAATCTGGCCTGCCCGAGGGCGTCGCCGTGGGCCGACGTCGGGACGATGGCGTTTCGATACCTGGTTAGGCTTTGACATCGTCGACTGCGAACCTTCAAGGTCGGCTGACGAGAGATGGGTGGATTTCATGAGCGACTCGGCACGCATTCATACCCCAGACGTTCCGCTTGGCCGACTGATCCGGATGCCTGGCGGCAAGAACGCCGGGCAGGCCATCGAGGACGCCGAGAAGGGCCTTGAGTCCATGCAGGCCGAGAGCATGCGGGAACTCCAGCGGGTCCTGAAGAAGGCCGAGGAATTCTACAACCGGGCCGAGGGCAAGTTCAGCCCCCTGATTGTCAACGCCTTCTATGACCTGATCAACGGCGCCATCGGCCTGCCGACCGCGGGCAAGGACCGGGCGATCGACAGCATGCTGGTCAGCCTCGCCGACCTCCTCGACTATTACCGGACGTCCGGGGAGTGGGGCGACAAGTCGGTACAGGTCCACCTGAGCACCTTCCAGCTGCTGCTCCGCACCGAGGGCGCCCGGGACTCCGAGGGTACGGCTGCGATCCTTTCGGGCCTTCAGAAGGTCAGCCGCAAGGCCGCCCGCGGCTAAGGCGCACCGGACCGGCGGGTGGACCGTCGGAACCTGGCCTGCCAAGATCGGGCCTGTCTTGCCTGAGGAGCTCCATGAAGACCCGCGCCGCCGTCGCCTTCGAGGCCAAGCGTCCGCTCGAGATCATCGAGGTCGACCTCGATGGGCCGCGTGCGGGCGAGGTGCTGGTGGAGATCAAGGCGACCGGTGTCTGTCACACCGACGCTTACACCCTCGACGGACTGGACTCCGAGGGTATCTTTCCCTCCATCCTCGGGCATGAGGGCGCCGGGGTGGTCTTGGAGGTGGGGGCGGGGGTCACCAGCGTGCGTCCCGGGGACCATGTCATCCCGCTCTACACGCCGGAATGCCGCCAGTGCAAAAGCTGCCTGTCGCGCAAGACCAACCTCTGCACCGCTATCCGCGCGACCCAGGGCAGGGGGGTGATGCCCGACGGCGCCAGCCGCTTTTCCTACAAGGGCCAGGCCATCGCCCACTACATGGGTTGCTCCACCTTCGCCAACCATACGGTCCTGCCGGAGATCGCCGTCGCGAAGATCCGGCCCGACGCGCCCTTCGATAAGGCCTGCTACATCGGGTGCGGCGTCACGACGGGGGTCGGTGCTGTGGTGAATACCGCCGGGGTCGAGGCGGGCGCCAACGTCATCGTCTTCGGCCTGGGCGGGATCGGCCTGAACGTCATCCAGGGTGCGCGCCTTGTGGGGGCCGGAAGGATCATCGGGGTCGACATCAACCCCGCCCGCGAGGCCTGGGGCCGCCGCTTCGGCATGACCGACTTCGTCAATCCCCGCGAGGTGGAGGGCGACCTCGTCCAGCACCTGGTGGCCCTGACCGATGGCGGCGCGGACTACACCTTCGACTGCACCGGCAACACCGACGTCATGCGCCAGGCGCTGGAGGCCTGCCATCGCGGCTGGGGCGAGAGCATCATCATCGGCGTCGCCGAGGCAGGCCGGGAGATCGCCACCCGTCCCTTCCAGCTGGTCACCGGGCGGGTCTGGAAGGGTACGGCCTTCGGCGGCGCCCGGGGCCGGACCGATGTGCCGAAGATCGTGGACTGGTACATGGAGGGGAAGATCCAGATCGACCCCATGATCACCCACGTCCTGCCGCTCGAGCGCATCAACGAGGCCTTTGACCTCATGCACGCCGGCGAAAGCATCCGCAGCGTCGTCGTTTTCTGACGACGGCCACAATCAAGTTTGGGAGGACCAGGGTCCTCCGGGGGAAACGCTCATGATCAAGTCCCGCATCACCGACATGCTCGGCATCCAGTATCCCATCATCCAGGCGCCCATGGGCTGGATCGCCCGGTCGGCCCTGGCCTCGGCCGTGTCCAACGCCGGCGGCATGGGGATCATCGAGACCTCGTCCGGCGACCTGCCCGCCGTCCGCGAGGAAATCCAGAAGATGAAGGGGCTCACCGACAAGCCCTTCGGCGTCAACATCGCCCAGGCCTATGTCCGCGACCCGGATATCGTCTCCTTCGTCGTCGACCAGGGCGTGAAGTTCGTCACCACCTCGGCGGGCGATCCCAACCGATATTGCGCGGCCCTGAAGGCGGCGGGGCTGACGGTCTTCCACGTGGTCCCGTCCCTGGCGGCGGCCATCAAGGCCATCGAGGCTGGCGTCGACGGCCTGGTGGTCGAGGGCGGCGAGGGCGGCGGCTTCAAGAGCTCGCGCGAGGTCTCGACCATGGTCCTCCTGCCCCTGGTCTGCTCAAAGCTGGACGTGCCCATCATTGCGGCCGGGGGCATTTCCGATGGCCGCGGCATGGCCGCCGCCTTCGCCCTGGGCGCCGAGGGGGTCCAGATGGGCACCCGCATGGTCTCCGCCGCCGAAAGCCCGGTGCACCAGAACTGGAAGTCCGCCATCGTCTCTGCCAAGGAGACCGACACGGTCTTCCTGAACCGTTTCGGTCCGGGACCCGCCTGCCGCGCCCTGCGGACCGAAAAGACCACCCTCCTGGAGAAGGAGCCCGGCGAGAACGGCGTTGCGCCTGAGTTCCGGCGCTCCCAGGAGCTCTACTTCGGTGGCGACATGGAGGCCTCCATCGCCCTGTCAGGCCAGGTGGCGGGCCGCATCGAGTCGGTGAAGCCGGTCGCCGAGATCATCTCGGAGATGGTCGGGGAGTTCGAGGCCATCATGGACGGCCTTTCGGCGCGCTACGCCCGCGCCCGGGCCTGACCCGGGGCGCCGGCTCAGGCGGCCAGGGCGGCCAGGGGCGGCCGGGGATCGGCATAGCTGGCCTCGTCCCACAGGGCGTCCCACTCGGCCCAGCGGGCGGAAGCCTCCCTCAGCCGGGCGTCGTCGCGCACCAGGACGACCTCGCCCTGGGCCTCGTCCCAGACGACGGTCAGGTCGCAGAGGCGAAGGTCGGGCGAGTCCAGCCGGCCCTGGCGCACCAGGTCCTGAGCCATGGCTTCCGAAAGCCTGAGCCGCAGGCGACCTCCAGCGAGGCGCTCGGCCCGGTCGGCGTGGCGGATCACCGCCTCGATCATTTCCGGGGTGGCGGATCGCCGGGGGCGACGCGCGTCAAAGCGAAGGAGGGCGTCGGGACGGGCGGGGCGGATCGACTGGACATTCTGCATCGTGAGGACCTTTCCTGGGGCTCGCGCCTTGCGATGAGGTCAGATTGCGCTGGCGCTGCGCCAGAAACGGTCGTAAGTTTTTGATCTGTTCTCATTTTCGGGGCTGGGAATGCGACACGAAAAGGCGGCGAGGCTGCTTGAACTCGCCCGGAGGCTGGCCGCCTCCGCCGAGGGCCTGACCCTCGACGAGATGGCGGCAGCCATGCAGGTCTCGCGCCGGACTGTCGAGCGCATGCGTGACGCCGTCCGCGAGGCCTTTCCCCAGATGGAGGAGATCCCCGATCCGCCAACCGTTCGGTTCCGGATTCCCTCAGGGCTGGACGGCATCTTCCAGGCCCCGACCGCCGAGGAGTTCGCCGCCCTCAGGGCGGCGGCGGATCACTTCCGACAGTCGGGAGCCACCGCCCGGGCCGGCGCCCTGGGCGCCCTGGAGTCCAAGGTGCTTTCCGCCATCCGGTCGGGGGTGCGCCGGCGGCTGGCGCCGGACATGGAGGCGCTTCTCGAGGCCGAGACCATGGCGGTGCATCCCGGTCCCCGGCCCTTCGAGGACGAGGCGGTGCTGGGCGCCGTGCGTGAGGCCATCGTCTCCCTGCAGAGGCTGAGGTTTCTCTACGACGGCGGCTCGACGCCGGGGCGCGAGCGCGAGGTCACCCCCTACGGCCTCCTCTTCGGGCGCGCCAACTACCTTGTCGCCGCCGAGACCGGTTCGGACGAGCCGCGCAACTGGCGCCTGGACCGGGTGCGGGACATCCGCGTGGTTCCCCTGCCGGGCGGCCGCCCGCCCGACTTTTCCCTCTCCGCCTACGCCGCACGAAGCTTCGGGATCTACCAGGACGCCATCGAGGACGTGGTCCTGCACGTCCTGCCGCACGGGGCGGAGGAGGCCCTGGGCTGGCGCTTCCACGCCACCCAGACCCTGGAGCGGCAGACCGACGGCTCGGTCATCGCCCGGTTTCGGGCGGCAGGCATGCGCGAGCTGGCCTGGCA
>Ga0315906_10006852_pt1 | contig 13998 bp, 9 predicted proteins | sample LakEriMetagenome_4_FD_203526 | JGI IMG/M metagenome (GOLD analysis project Ga0315906, IMG submission 203526) | Freshwater fungal communities from buoy surface, Lake Erie, Ohio, United States - Buoy 2 MA122 | ecosystem: Environmental > Aquatic > Freshwater > Lake > Lake biofilm | place: USA: Lake...
CGCCGCACCCAAACTGGTGCCAGGCACTCCATGCAAGTGGCCGTAAGTTGGCTAGCATTAGTCAACGGCGACTCCAAAAAATCAGGGTCTGTACCCACTCGCATTAGCAATGCTTGCATTTCCACGCCGCACCCAAACAGGTGCCAGGCACTCCATGCAAGTGCCCCTAAGTTGGCTAGCATTAGTCAACGGCGACTCCAAAAAATCAGGGTCTGTCCCCACTCGCATCAGCAATGCTTGCATTTCCAAGGGGCTGCCAAACAGGTGCCAGGCACCCGGTGCGAGGGCCGCAAAATGGATATTGCTTTTTCAAGCCGTTTTTCCGACGATTCCCCCCACTGCTCCTGTTGCCAAGGATGGTCAACAGCAACAGTATGCCTTGCAATCCTTCTCTCAAACTCACGGATGTGCCATATGCCAAGCTACGGACCCTACGTCCCCTACTGGTTCGAAGCCTTCTCGCAATGCATCCCCTGGATCGTCCCAATCTTGGCTCTGGCTGGCCTTTGGATCGCGAGGCTTTGCGAAGACTCCAGGGTTCGTAGCATCGCTGAAGCTTGCTACTTTGGTGCCATGGTCGTCGCGGCAATGTTTACCCTGCGAACCATCCTTGCCGATGACAACTGCTGGCTCTTGCACACGTCAAGCCTGGGCCTAATGATCCTCGGGGCTGTCTTTCCTCATCATATGCTCGAAAGCACAGCCCAAGAAAGCCTCGGTGAAAACAGCCTTAGCGATGCACAAATCCGATAACCTACAGCCTGACCAGCGGACAGCTTATATCCTGGCCGGTGGAAAAAGCTCCCGGTTCGGATCGAGCAAAGCACTGGTCTTCATCGATGATCAACGCCAGATCCAAAGGTTGGCTAATCAGCTCGCCACCGATGCTTGGCAGACAGTGGCCATATCCCAAACCGCAAAAGAATTCGATTCCCTCGGAATCCGAACCATCGCCGATATCGAGCCAGACCAAGGCCCCTTAGCTGGTATCCTCGCAGGAATGCTTGATCTCCACGCCAACGATCGAGTCGCATCGGCTTGGGCAATATTTGTCACCTGTGATCTTTGGATGTGGAACCCAAGTTGGACCAACCTACTTGTTCCGCATTCTGTGGATCGAGAAAGCCAACTTGGCCTGCTACACTATTTCCAATCCAACGTTCATGCCGAAGGTTTTCTTCCCTTCCCGTGCTCAATCCACATCGATGCTTTACCCAAGATTCAAAATGCTTGGAAATCTGGGTGCCGTTCGATGCGAGAACTGATCGCAACCTTAGCTCACTTAGCGATCACCCACCCAATCCGGGAAGACTTATTGCCGTTGTCCTTCAACACGCCCGAGGATCTTACGCGGCTTCAGTGTCGAGTCGCCCGCGATGCGTCACACACTCCGCAGTGACCTTTGACGAGAACTTCACTGATCCTAGCGATGTTCAAATGACGACGAACCGTCGGGCTCGGTAGTGCCATATCATCGATGCACGATACGCTTCCACAGTCAACACACACAAAGTGAGGGTGACTGCTGCGATCATGCTTGGGATCCCTGAGCTCGAATCGCCACACGTGATCTCCTAGCTCTGTTCGAAGAACCAATTCGGCCTCGGCCAAATCGGTCAAATTCCGAAAAACGGTAGCTTTATCAAACCCCAATGGAACAAGCTCATCGGCAAGTTGCGCATGGGTTTGCGGTTTGCTCGAACGCTTCAACGCATTGATCACTGAAATCCGAGCAGGGGTGCTTCGCAGTCCAGCTTCCTTAAGCATCTTGCGAGCTTCATTGACTTCGTCGGCTGCGTTTTTCTTGTTCTTGTTCATCATGCACCTGAAGTCGCGTCCACTGGCCTGAGCACCGATTCGAGCCGCTTGAGGGTCTCGGGTGCATTGATCTCTAGCTTTCCAAATCCGAGGATGGCTCCCGCTGCAATAGCCTGTTGCTGGTGCTCTGCATAATTGGTGATGAGCATCACGGGAATATCCCCATAAGCTTCCGATTTTTTCAAAACGTGCAGTATCTCGATCCCATCGCTGTAATCGATATCGAGCTTGCGATTGATCAAGATCAAGTCGACCGGTTGCTGCTGAAGTAACGCAAGGGTATCGGACAATTGATCGGCCTTGAGAATCACTACATCGAAATGCTTACGCAGCATCCCGCTTAAGGCCGAATGGTCAGGTCCACAGTTACCAACATCGAGAACGGTTTTTTTGGACATCGCGGAAATAAAGGTTTGGTATCGCTCGAGATAGCTTTTGTTTGAAGGTAATCAGTCCGTCCGATACGAATGCACTACTTGAAGGTCATCAACGAGGCTTCGGCTAAAGGTATCGTATCAAAATTGGGAGCGGTGTCTTGAACTGAAAGCCATATCAACTGTCCATTGTGAATCGCAACATAAGAAATCCCACGTACTTCTTTTTCGATGCCGGCACCAATCCCCTTCCAAGACTTCTTTGAAAATTTGACTCCGTTAATGGTCGTTTCAGGTTGGCCAGTCGCTTGCCAATCTTTATGGTTTTTGGCGATCACAGCGAGGCGTGCTTCCATATGTTGTTCTTGAGTCAGCTTAGGGTCCACCTTGTCTTTCTCCATGATTCCGACAAGTAATGACGGAAAAGTTTCATCGTTACGTTTAGGGCCTTCGAATGACACAAGTGTGATACCTGCAGGCAATCTGGTATCGGGAACAGCCTTGAACCCTTTCGGTAATTGAATGCTGTGGCCTTGAATTGAATAAGTCTCTCCAAGCTCCCCGTTCGCACTTGTCGAAGAGACTGTACCTGAACCTGCCGCTGCAGGTTGGCCTTGATCTGAGCCACTCGGCGCTGCGCCACCCAGGAGTTTGACTTCGAGTTCGCGTACGATGTCGGTTTGTAGGTATTGCTGCATGAGCACCCGCGTCACGTCGATCATCTTGTCGATCCGCTCGGCTACCGGACCAGGTACTGGACCCATCTCGGTCGATGTCGCTCTTCGTAGGATATTTTGAATCTGTGCCGAGAGCGCTTCGTAATTCTTAACCTTCTTGAGTTCATCAAGCAACGCGAAGGCTTCGTCTTTTTTACCCTCCTCGATCTTATTTTTGATCCGAGCATCAAGGATCTTGCGACGGACAACCAGATCGAGAACCTCCCCTTGCAAACCCTTGAGAAATGCCTCAGCTTGCAATCGTCGGCGATCATCGGGCAAGTCGGCTTTTTCCTGATCTCGATAGCCGGTGATCATTGGCAAGCGGGCCAAAAGTGTCTCGCCATTCTTGATGTAGTAAAGGTATAAGGGGAGTTTGATTTGCATGGTGCGAGTCGGAGCTCGCTCACGCTTCTTGGCAGCTTCGGCAGCGGCTGCAATCGCCGCTTCATCGGCAGCGGCTGCAGCCACGGCTGGATCCTCGGCTTGTTCAGTTCCCCCTTCAGACTGATTCTCTTTGAGACTCTTTAAACGAATAGCAGTGGCTCTCGCCCTTGAGATCATTTCAACGGAGCTCGAAGTTGGCTGATCATAGGTGATCGTCGGAAGTTCCGTATTGGTAACGCCGATCATTCCTCGCCAATCGGTTCTGCCCAACATTTTCAGATCATCCGATCCTGGTGTTCTGAGATAAACCTCGGCCCCCGGCACGGCGCTGTTGGGCTGCCCACGGATTCCAAGTTTCAATTCCGTGGTCGGATAGTGCGGCTGAACCTTCAGCGCCACTCTCTTGGTTCGTCGATTCTTTGCTGCGACTAATGATCCGCGACTGGCCGCAAAGATGGCGCCGTAGAATCGGGCACTGTCAATCGGCTCGGTCACCGCGATGTAAGTAAAGGCGATGTTCTGAAGCTGAGTCGGGTTTCCGTTCAGATCGTCGCGTCGGATAAACGGAGCAAGTACATCTCCCGGGCCTATGACTACAGGTGATTCTGGTGAAGCGACCAACCCACTGGCTCTCACGCGAATAACAGCGGTCTTGTTGTCATTGTCCTCGATGCGTGCCATCGGAGTAAAACACCGACGTTGCAGATACGCCACTGTGTTGGGGATCTCTTGCACGCTGGCTACGGTTGTTGATTCCATCAAACCGATACGGCGTACAAAAGCGTCTAGCTCCTTGACTTGGATCCGAATACGTTCCCCTTCTTGCTCAACGGCCGCCAAGAATATCTTGTCTTTGTCTCTGAGCATCGCCTCAGGTTGCCACGGGAATCGGGTTGGCAAGGATCGGGCTACTTCTTTGAATCGATTCGCTTCGTTCTTAGGCACCAGTGCAGCAAACGTTTTACCGGTTCGTAAGTTCTCGATAAGAGCTTCGGCACTTGCTTCGCCCGCATCGAGTTTCGTCTGCATCTTGTTCCATTTTTCGTCCTTTAAGTAAGGGACGATGTCCCGTTGCATCGCGGCGTACTGCAAAGGGAACATAGAAATCTTGGGGATTCGCTCAATGACCGAATCGAGAGTTCGGACGCTATTTAGGCTCGCCGCCCGAGCCTCCGCATCCGCCTTGGCTTTTAACTCTTCTTCTTGCTGCTTGGTAAGCTTTTTGTTCTTTCTGAGTTCCTCGATGGCCGGATCAGCGACCGGTTTGGGCTGCATGGCCATGAAAGCGTCCTTGGCCGCTTCGCTCTTGGCCAACATCAGAACAAGCTCTCGAGAAAGCAACTGTTCGATCGTCAGATCATCGATGTGATAAAGAACCGATCCGAAAAGAGCATCTGGAGTTTCGACCACGTCGCATTGCATGGTCGCTCCAAACTCGATTTCCATGCACTCTGCGATCTTGCGTTCAATGAGCTGCTTGGACGCTTGGCTCAGCCCAAGCGTCGGTGAGATGCTCAGCCACACGCGAGCTTTGTAAGCGGAGTATTCCCAGACCTCGACCGGTTCGGATTTGCGAGTCTCAGATGGTTTGCTCTCGGGCGAGCTAGCGGTACTGGCCCCAGGAGCTGGCGATTTGTCTTGCGCTGTGACATCAGCGATGCCCATGCCCAAAACGAAAACAACAATGCAAATCGCAGGAAGGATGAATCTCATGGCATAGTTCACGGTGCTCGAACCCTCCATTTTTGGAGATCCTGGTAGAGTCCCAGCGGCTTTTTGGTCACTCCACTGATCTCACCTCGATAGGCGAATGACTCACCCACTTGCCACAATGGCAAGACAGGCAAGTGGGCGGCAACCAACGCATGCAAGTCTTGGCAACTTTGTCGCACCTCGCGCCAGTTCCTCGATGCGCTCAGCCCACTGAGGACTTGGACGATGAACTGATTGTTCGACTGTGCAGGCCCACCGATTCCAAACAAACGCTCTGCATCGGTCGCAGGCTCCCAAATCGAAGCCGTCAGATAAAGGATGTCGATGTTAGGCATCTCCCCTGGCTCTGGGACTTTGTCCAAAACAGCCAAGTCAGCTTGAACTCCAATGAGTTTCCATTGCTCGACGATGGCCTGTCCGGCCACCCGAGCTGCCTCGTAGTTGGGAACCCCTAAAGTCATCTTGGGGATCGGCGGCAGTGGCTCTTTACGCTTCTCATACTGCATCTTGAGTTTGCTATTGGTGATGAGCATCAACACCTTGGCCAGCCGCGGATCGTAAGCAAGATTGTCGACGCTGGTGTTGTAGGCGTAAGCGATCGGATCATTCTCGGTTACTCCGCGTGGGAACGGGCCGCTGATGACTCGCGACTGCTCCGCATCGGCCCCACCTAGGATCTCTCCTTTGAGAATCCCTTCACGGTTGATTGCATACAAAAGAGCTCTTCGAAACTCCCGGTCGTCCAGATACGGATTCGACGTGCGGGGAACGAGCATGTGAACCGTCGGCAGCGCATACGACTCGACGTTGATCGTTTTGGAAACAATCGATGCTTGGAGTTTCCTCGCATCGGCGGGGAACAATCGATCGATCGCTTCGATTTCACCTCGAAGTAAATCGTTGATGGCTTTTGACGGGTCTTCATAAAGGATTTCATGAATCTCCATCGGTTGGAAATCAGCCCCCTTGTTGCTCGGTGCCCATTCAAAGCGTTGGGTGTTTCCATCCTTGGACTTTGGTTTGTAGAGCACACCCACCGGAAGATTGCCATCGCCTATAGCCTCGATAGGCCACTGCAAGAACGCTTGCGGTAACACGTGGGGCCTGCGGAATCGCATTTTGAGTTTTTCGGGACCCGCTACCGAAACGGAATCGAAAATCGCGGCCCAGCCAGGTACATATTCATCCTTACCGATGGTCGCTCTTCGAAGGAATGACTGCGAAAGATCCAGACTGGTAGGGATGCCCGCTTGACCTGGATTTTGGATAGTCATCTCCAGTTCGAGCCGATCGTCGCTTTGCAGAAAGGAACCGAGGGAGAAACGATACTGCCCACCCTCAGGTCCTGTGCTGCGAAACTCAAAGAGGGGTCTCGAAATAAGCTGACCGGATCGGAACGCAGGCCAATTGGCGATCGCCGCCGTGTCGGGTTTGTCGGCCGTTTGAAAAACACCCACTCGAACGATCGGATACTCCTTGAGCAACTCTCGCAGCAACTCTTTGCCACCTTCGATTTGCGGTTCGATATCGAGCATCTTGGTCGCTTCGCGGCGAGCAGCCAAGTAATCCTTCTTCTCGCGATATTCGAGAGCTTTGGCTTTATACTCGTTGGCTAAATCCAAGAACTTACCCTTCCACTGCTCGACGACCGGCAAGGGGTCGTCTTGGTATTGCTTGGCCAACCTATTGATCATTGTCCTGGCCGACGAGAGATCTTTCTTTTGGAAGTAGGATTCGATCAACTGCCCGGACACATCGGTGATCAATCCACGGACGCGTTCTTTTTGAAAGTTAGGGAAGGACTTTTGGAGTTCTTCCAAAACGGCCATGGTGTGCGCCAATCGATTTTGCCGAGACATCTCTTCGGCGCTTTTGTAGAGAAACTCCTGACGCAGAACTTGCAAACCAGGCGTCTGTGGATAATTGACAAACAAGAAGTTCAAATGCTCGAAGGCTTCGCCAAAATTCTTGTCATCCACTAGCTTCTTGGCCCGGGCTAAGATCATCTGTTCGTAGAGCCAAATCTTGCCGATGTCTTTCCACTGCACTTCATAGCGACGCGTTGGAAACAAAAGGATCGTGACCTGAAACTTATCTGTCTCCTTGACGTTCGTCGGTATCCTTCGATTCTCAAACTCAAGCGGTGCGATCTTGACACTCCGACCCGTCGCCTCAGGCTTGAGCGTGACGACATCAAAGGGTTCTTCGTCCATCAAGGAACCCAGAACCTCGATCTCCTCGAGAACCTTGTCCAAGTCGGTTTGAGCCCAAAGCGAACCGGTTGTCAAAGCAGCGCATAACAAGCTTAGAACAATGACGAACGCTCTGGACCGGATAGCAAACAAAGGTTTAAAACAAATGCGGATCATCGATTCGCCCCGCTGCTTGCCGAGTTCGCTCCAAGCGTATTTTCCAGTGGAAGCGAAACACGAAGAATCGTTCCTTCATCACCTGGGACTAGCAGTCCCTTGGGCGTGATTACCGGTGTGCCACTAATGGGCTCGCCCGCAGTTGTCTTTGCGATGACCTTACCGTCGGAAGCCGAAACGCGAATCAATTCTCCAGTGGTGCTTGCAATCAAGATGTCCGAACCATCGAAGATCGGTTTGCCAACGAGTACCGTTTGTGGCATGGGCTGACTCCAAAGCAGCTTGCCTTGGCTGCTGAAGGCGACCAAGCCTTCGATGTCGCTCAGTGCCAAGCCGATGGCTTGTGAGTCGCTCGATGCGGTGTAGGGACCCCAAGCAAATCGGCCTTCGAAATTCAGCGAACCGATCTTTTTGAATTCACCCGATTCATAGAAGTCCAGGAAGTCACCCGATGGCCCTGGCGAAAGCCCCACGACCACATCGTTGATCGTATCGATGCGGCCTTTGATTCCACGCTCCAAAGGCTGTGCGTTGAGAAGTCGCAACTGCTTGCCCGTCGAGAGTTTGTAAAGGTTTCGGCGTTGGTCGGCGATGACCACCGACTGTTTGTCTCCAAGAAGCACTGGATTCATCCACACAGGCCGCTCGCCTGCGGAAATCGTCGGCTGAAACGCCGTACCAATCTGCTTGCCTGTTTCAGGATCCAAAAGCAGTAGCTGGGCGTTTTCAAGTGGTACCAATATCGAATTGCCCACCGTGATCGCTTCCGCTACCGGATACGAACCGGCCAGATCCAAAACCACTAGCTTGGAGGTCGAAGAGGTTTTTCGAGCAGGATCGATCAGGAGCATTTGGCTACCTTGTGCCGAATTCAGGAGCAGATTGCGTCCGTCGGCAAGGGGTATTGGGTTTGAGAAAGTCATCGAGCGCTGATTGCGTCCCATGTTTTCGATCGACATGGTGGGTTTGAGGCCGACTGTCTCGGTTGCAAAAGCTGCATCTGGAACGTCGAACGTGGCGGCTTGGCTCGTCACAGCAACGACACCTTGAGATCCACTAGCCAACGCTGTAACGGGATTCCCGATGTCGGTCTCCCAATAAGCATCCCCGGTCTTGGGATTGATTGCGGCAACTCGCACTCCGGCATTCCCACGAACGACGCGGGAGTGAAGGATCACATCTCCGAGTTTGATGGGCCGAGCGGTGAATTCATCGAGGTCTTCTTTGAGCCAAATCGAGTTTAGTTTTTGACCGGTGATTTGGATTTGGTAGTAGGAAAGACGATTCGAGGCCAACCAAAGATCTGTTCCAGACATCAAAGGCCAAGTCGCTTTGGGGGCGGCTTCATTGGAAACCAGATTAACCATCTTGAAGACTTTTTCTTTGGGATTGGTGACCTCGACATCCAAGATCGCGATTTCACCAAGGTTGGTAGCTACGGCCAAACGACGGCCTTCGATCTGTGGTTCTATGACCACGTGACCTTTGAAACGAACAGGGGCCTGTGCCAACTTGAGTTCGGTTCCATCATCGTTGGTCGAGTAGACTCGCATCAACGAGTGATCCGGGCCAGCGTTTTCAAAGAGGATCAATTGGTTCAAGACCCAAATAGGGGGCACTGCGATAGTGCCCGGATTGTGTCCAATGTAGACGACTTCGTCGCATTCACCATTGCCGCGACTCAGGACGTAAAGGTTTGAATGGTTACCCAATACATAGCGTTTTCGCTTGCCTGGCGCTCCACCGGTTGGCACATCGATCGGTTGTGGGATCTTCTTAGACCACCGAGGCTGGCCGCTGATGGCATCCAAGCAATGAACACTGCCTCCTGTGGTCGTTACGAAAACATCGTCGCCATCGATGCTCGGTTCATGGATGGGTTCTGGGAACTTCGACTCCCAAACGACCGCACCGTCCTTGGCCGCTAGCCTCGATACGGTTCCCCGGGATGCGACGGTCACGAGTGTGTCGGAATCTGCGGTTGCTGAAATCCGTTTGGGATCTCCCGACCAATCGCGACCGATGAATTTGCGCCAAACGACTTTCCCATCAGCCACCGCGATCGCAACAACAGAACCTTTCACGCGCAGGAAAGCTATGTCATCGGGGTTCGACTCGATGGGGTTGCCGACACGGCTTGTCAGCAATGCTGTAGGTGCAGCGAATGCACTGACGGTGTCTTGAATCGTCGGTGTGGCGTTGGATTTGGCCACCGAGCCTCTCTGAATTTCCGTCGCTTGGAGCATTAACTCTCGAAGCTTGCTGTTTTGATCCAGGACTGGGTATTTTTTGACAAGATCTTTTCGAAGATCGTAGGTCTTATCGACATCCTTAGACTCGATACTTGTAGCCATCGTCTTGAGGGTACTATCGAGATCTTCGCTTTGCTGGATTTCTCGCACAACACGCTGCTGGTCTTCTTCGAGACGTCGGATACGAAGTTCGTTTTGAGTTCGTTCTTGAGTCCCGACATAGCGAGGATCGCGGATGAGTTCCATCTGTTGGTTCATCGTGGCAACGAGTGTCTTTCGATCTTCGATCCCTGCGGTATTGTCCGCTTTAGCGATGAATTTTTCGGCGATTCTAAGGAGCACATCGGTGATCTCGACTCGCATGCTGGACATGCCCGCCTCGTTGACCACTTTGGGCAAGAGTTCCTGGGCTGAGGTGAGCCCTACAGACGGGTCTGCATTTTTCTCGGAAGCCTCACGAACCTTGGCTAAAATCGCTTTGACCCTGGCGATGCTTGCGTTCTCGTCGGTTGGGAAACCAGAAGCAAACTGCTCGTACTGCCTGGCCGCACGTTCGTAATCGCGATTCTTATAGAAACTCTCCGCGACTTCCCAACTCTCTTTTGCATTCCCTGAGGAAAACCAGATGTACAGCGGGACTAGAAGTGTCAACAGGAACAGGACGATAAAGCCCACTCCGATAATCCCAAATGTTTCCCAAGGACTTTTCTCAGGTATGTTTTTGACTACCGGAGCCTTGGCCATGGCCACATCCTTGAGCGAATCATCGCCAAGCAATTCGGATGTTTGTTGTTTCTTTTTCTTGGACTTGCTTGAGGATGTATCTGACTCCTCGACGACCTCGGCAACCTCGACAATCGGTTCTTCAACGACTTCCTCGACCACCTCGACGACGTCTACCGGTTCGACTTCCTCGGCTGGAAGGAGATCTTCGACCGAGTCGCTCTGGGCTTTTTTGCCACCAGTGACTGTCGTTCCTAGCGATCCCTTGGCGGCAGCCGTCGCTTGTTGCTGTTCCTTTAACTCTGTGACGAGCTTGGTCGCTTGGAAGCGGGTCAATTGTCCGTTTTCGACCAGGATACGAGCGAGGGCTTCGGGGGTTACACGAACCTTGGACTGCTCGACCATCTTCTGAAGTTCAAGGATACTCTCGGGATCGAGTAGACCTTTGCTTTCGAGCATTTGGATGAACTGCGATGCGCTCATGAACTACTCAAACTCCTCAACGACCTTCACACTGAAACTACCAAAGCCGGCTTCTGTGCCAGCATCTAGCGCAGCGACAACCGATGCGTAGATACACTCTTCGTGGGCGTCTATTTGCAATCTTAAAGCATCATTTTGCCAACCCTTGGCGGCCTCGGAGCGGGCTTCACCTAAAGCCAGCAACAGACCTGGATAGCTGCCAGCGTCGTCCATTGCAGGATGCAGCACCATCGAGAACTCTCCATGCCTATCGTTCACTAAAGCGGCGGTCACTGTCGCCTCTGGGACTTCGATCTGCGAGTCGCCTCGGTAATTTTCATGCTTGGGATCCATAAGTCTCACTAGGGTCTTGCGTTTTCGCTAACTAGGCTGGCTTGGTTTTCTAGGCACGATGGCGAATGTCACGCTTCTGTTCTGGTAACGCACAGATTTTGAAAGCTTCCGGAACCTGAGCCAATCCGGAGCCAACCAGATCCCTATTGAAAACATCTGATGCATCCCCCAAGATCAGGGGCAGCGGTGGGAATGAGGCTAAAACTTCCGCACGAATATGCATGAGAATCGCGGTGCTTTTGAAGAAAAGTGAAACAAGACCAACGGCGGGCCGGGACTGCACGAGAACCACGAACCAGCCACCACTACCGCTTTCCAATATACTCAGAAAAAAGGGGTTTGAGGACAGTCCATTTAACAGAATTGCAAAACCGACGGTGTTCCCTCTGGCTTCCCTAAAAACCTCCTCATCACCCCCTAAGAAACTGGGCTGATGCAGAAAAGCCAGTTAGCTCCTTTCTAAATTTCTAAATCGTCAGGTTTGCTCAAGGGGGCCAGGCTTCCAACGGCGTGCAAGGGTTTTCCCTGAATAATCAACCGAATCTCCACAAACACCGCTGTCAAAATCGATTCGGTCGCTACCAACCGAACCGGAAAAATCATTCGGAAGATTTGTTCGGGATTTTTCTAAAGTCTTCCACAACGAGCTTTTTGTTATCGGGCATCTTTAGCGTGTCGGTAAAACTCGTCAGTTATGCGGATCGCACCGACGGAAGATCCTCATTGCCAACCTTAGTGTCCCCTTGCCAGAGTCCCATCGAGAAAATGTTCAAACCTCCCGCAAATCGAACCTACCACAAATCCTCCAAACGCAAACAAATTGACCCGACGACATGCGAAAGGGATTACTCAAGCGATGAACTGGAATTCATGCAAGCGCTCGAACGCTACAAAAATTCCAGTGGACGCAAGTTTCCGACATGCAGCGAAATACTCGAAGTCCTTCGTTTTATAGGTTACCAAAAAGTCGCTCATGTGGATGCCTCAAGCAGCCACTCCAATGCCGTTGCTCAAAGTGCCGAAGCGAATCTCGAAAAGATCGACCAAGCGATTCGCGATTTGGCTACTCAGTGAAACGGTACTCGTACTCGAAGGAACGTATTGGGATGTCGTTGACATACGGTCCAAATACCGGGGTTCCAGCTTGCTTGAAAAAGTGATCGCCTTGAATCGATCCAGGCGTTTTCGAGCACGAGCACCGCGATGCTGATTACGAGAAAACCGAATTATCCCTGGGATACGATCTGACCACCATCTGGACCGGCTCCCGGTCCAAGTTCGATGGTGTAGTCGGCAGCCGAGTTGAACATCTCGTTATGTTCGATCGCAATGACACTGTTGCCTTTGTCGATCAACAACCCAATGCACTCGACAAGCCGCTCGACATCTTGGAAATGCAATCCCGTTGTCGGTTCGTCCATCACAATGAGCGACCCACTCTTGTCTTCTAAGTACGATGCCAATTTCAATCGCATCGATTCGCCGGCCGAAAGGGTCGATAGACTCTGGCCCAAGGGCAAATACCCGAGCCCAATGTCCCGCAAAGGCTTGAGCTTCTGATTGAGTCTCTTTTCCCCTCGGAAAAACTCCGCCGCTTGATCGGCGCTCATCTCCAAAACCTGCGCAATGTTGCGGTCCCGATAAGTCACATCGAGGACCTCCGGACGGAACCTTTGCCCACGGCACTCGGTGCACTGCAACTGAACATCTGCCATGAACTGCATGTCAACAAGCGTAAACCCCAAACCCTCACACACCTCACAGCGACCTTGCCCTGAATTGAAACTGAAATGACTGTCGCTGATCCCCGAGGCCTTGGCCATCGGTGTCGAGCCGAAGAGACTTCGGATCTCGTCCAAAACTTTCAAAAAGGTCGCAGGACAAGATCGAATCGATTTGGCGATGGGCGTTTGATCGATCGCAATGACCCGTTTGATCGCTTCTGAACCCTCAAGATCCTTACATGCCAAACCACCAACGGAATCTTCACCGGTTCTCTTGAGCACCGCAGGCACAAGCGTATCGAGCACCAAGGAGCTTTTTCCAGAACCGCTGACCCCTACCACGCTCACAAAGCACTTCAATGGAATGCGCAAATCGATATTCTTGAGATTTCTCCCTGTGGCTCCAAAGAGGGTAAGCCAGCCGTGTTCAAGCGGACGCTTCGTTCGCGTTAGAACCTTTGCATTCAAATACTTGGCCGTCAGACAACCCGAACGCTTGAGCTCTTTGGGGCTACCCTGGAAACAAACCTCTCCCCCACGGGATCCGGCACCCGGCCCAATCTCGATGACCTGATCTGCTTGATGTAGCAAATAAGGTTCATGCTCGATCAGAACCACGGTGTTACCGCGATCAACCAACCGTCTTACCGATTGGGCTACCCTCTGAGTGTCGCTCGGATGCAAACCTACCGTTGGTTCGTCGAGCACATAAAGCATGTCCACTAAATCCGATCCGAGCAGGTTGGTCAAATGGACTCGCTGTGCTTCGCCCCCACTGAGGGTATGCATGGTGCGAGATAGGGTGACATATCCGAGCCCCACTTCCTGGAGATATCGCAATCGGGAAAGAACCTCGGCAATGCCTCGGGAGATTCCCTCCTGAGAGTCGCTTGGAAATTCAACAAGTTCTCGCTCAATAAGAAGCATTCGGTCGACAAGCCGATCGATCGATTCCTCGGTCCATTCGTAAAATGTAGATGCGTTGTGCCGATATGCCAAAGCAGCATTCGAGAGTCTTTGACCCTTGCAAGCTGTGCATTTGCGATACGACTTCCAACGGGTCAAAAAGACCCGAACATGCATCTTGTACTTTTTGCGTTCGAGCC
>Ga0315906_10006854_pt1 | contig 13995 bp, 11 predicted proteins | sample LakEriMetagenome_4_FD_203526 | JGI IMG/M metagenome (GOLD analysis project Ga0315906, IMG submission 203526) | Freshwater fungal communities from buoy surface, Lake Erie, Ohio, United States - Buoy 2 MA122 | ecosystem: Environmental > Aquatic > Freshwater > Lake > Lake biofilm | place: USA...
GCCAGGATGACATCGACCGCGCCCTGTCGCGCCAAGGTCTGGCTGAAGCCGAAGCGGCCGGGAACTGGCTGAAAGCGCGCGACCTGCACCCCGACCGCATTCTGTGTTCACCGGCACGGCGCACCCGCGAAACCCTGGAGCAGGTGCTGCGGGTGACCGGTTTCGTCGAACAACGCCAGGACGCGCGCATCTACGATGCCACGCCCGGCACCCTGATGCAGATTGCCGATGATCACCGCGAATGCGCCAGCCTGATGCTGATTGGCCACAATCCGGGCATGGAGCACTTGGTGGCGCTGCTCACTTCCGGTCAATCCGGGGATTTCCGCGGCCTGCCGGCTGCCGGCTTGGTGGTGCTGCACATTCCGGCCGACGCCGAGTTCGAGCCCGGCATCGCCACCCTGGAACACTTCTGGTGGCCATGAGTGCGCGTCGCCGCGGCCAGCCTGTGGCTTCTGCTGGCGCTGCCCGTCGCGGCCGCTGACGCGCCGGCGCTCTGGCGCTTCGATCCGCTGGTCTCGCAGGCGCAGTTCCGCGTGCACCTGCGCATGGGCATTCCGGCCGAGGGCCGCTTCAAACGCATCCAGGGCGAAATCCGGCCGCTGCCCGAACAGAAACTGAGCGTGCGCGTGCAGCTCGATGCCCGCGAATTGGTGATGGGCGGGCCGGCGTGGATTCAGCGCGTGACGCACTCCGCCGATTTCCTGAACAGCGCCGCGCATCCCGAAATCCGTTTTCAATCGCTGCCATTTTCCAGTCAGGTGCTGGTATCCGGCGGCGATATCGTCGGCATGCTGACCCTGCGCGAACTCAGCAAGCCGGTAACCTTCCGCGTACTGCCCACCCAGTGCCGGCAGCCGGGCATCGCCTGTCCGATCTCGGCCAGCGGCACGCTCAACCGGCACGACTTCGGCATGCACGCCTACCGCTGGAGCCTGCGTGACGAGGTGGTGGTCGGATTTCAGCTAAAATTTGCCGATGATCACTAGACTGTCCGCGACCGTGCTGATGCTGGCGCTGGGCGCCTGCGCCAGCCTGCCCGAAAGCAAACATCGCGAAGCCGGCGCCTTTGCCGGCAGCCTGCAGGAAACCGCAACGGCCTGCAGCATGCCGGCCGGTTGCGGGCTGGATTCACCGCTGCGCGATCTGGCCGAAACCACCGCCGCGGCCGGCGGCGGCAAACATCAGGTCATCCTGCTCGATCAGGGCAGCGACGCACTGCTGACCCGCCTGCACATGATCGAGAGCGCGCGCCACAGCGTCGAGCTGCAGGTGTTCATCTACGACCTCGACGAAACCGGCACCCTGGTGCTTGATGCCCTTCTGCGCGCGGCCCAGCGCGGGGTGAAAGTGCGCCTGCTGCTCGATCAGCTGTACGGCCTGACCCGGCCGCAGCTGCAGGCCAAGCTCTCGGCCCTGCACCGCAATTTTGAACTGCGCCTGTACAGCCCGATGTTCAATCAGGCCAAAACCGACAAGGCCGAATTCTTCGCCGGCATCCTGTTCCGTTTCCAGAGCCTGAACCAGCGCATGCATACCAAGCTGCTGCTGGTCGATGACCGCATGGCGGTGGTTGGCGGCCGCAACATCCAGGACCGCTATTTCGATTGGGGCGCCAGCTACAACTACCGCGACCGCGACCTGTGGGTGGCCGGGCCGGCGGTGCTGGGCATGCGCGACAACTTCAATGCCTTCTGGCAAAGCGAACGCAGCGTGCCGGCGCCCGCGCTGGACGATGTGGCGCGGGTGTTGCTCGATGCGCAGGCCGATCCGCAGCGTCTGCAATTGCCGCAGCGTGCGTATTCGCCGCGCATGAATGTGATGGCCGCCATGGCGCAGGATGGTCCGCGTCTGCTGGCCACGCTGGCGCCTTACCGGCGCGCGGTGGGCGATGCGGTGTTCTACGCCGACCTGCCGGAAAAGCATGCCGATGAAGCCAGCAGCCGGGCGCGCGCCTCCAATGCGGTATATCAGGTCATTTCGCAGGCACAGTCCAGCGTGCTGCTGCAGACCCCGTATCTGGTGATGTCGCGCATGGCGCGGCAGACCTTCCGCCAGCTGAAGCGGCGCGAACGGCCGGTGCAGGTCTGGGTCTCGACCAATTCGCTGGCCGCCACCGACGCCTTCCCGGTGTACGCGCTGTCGCATAAATACAAGCGCCTCTACCTGCGCGAGCTCGGCTTACGCATCCATGAATTCAAACCGTTTCCGGTCTCGGCCTATATGCGCGTCGGCCGCGAGCCGGGCTGGCTGGATAAAAAGGAAACCGAAGCCGGCGACGGTCCGGGCCTGTTCGGTTACACCGGCTCCGGCATGCAGTCGCCGGTGCCGCTGAACAGGGAAGGCCAGCGCGTCGGGCTGCACGCCAAATCGATGGTGATCGACGACCGCATCGCAGTGATCGGCAGTCATAATTTCGATCCGCGCTCCGACGACTACAACACCGAAAGCATGCTGCTGATCGAGGATCCGGATTTCGCCGCGCTGCTGTCCGGCAGCATCCGCAATGACATGTTGCCGGAAAACGCCTGGGCCGTTGCCCCGCGCGAGACCCTGCCGGCCCTGGCCGATTTCAATTACACCATGGGCAAGCTGTCCGAGCAGATGCCGGTGTTCGATGTCTGGCCCTGGCCGTACGCTACCAGCTATCAGGTCCGTGCCGAGTGTGGCCTGATCGACTACATCGCTCCGGAGTTCAAAGACTGCAGTGAAGCGGTCGGTGACTTTCCGGAGGTGAACATGAGTCTGAAAGGCATCTACACCCGCATCATCACTGTTTTCGGCGCCGGTCTGGAACCGATTCTCTAAGCTCGAATTTTATAATATGAACCACCTTGGCAAAACCGATGATGCAATCACTCGTAAAGCCGTTTCGGGAAAAAAGCAAGGTCAGCCAATACTTTTTCTCTGCAAGTCGGTGCTTCGCGCTAAAATGAATCGACACCACCGGTCATACGCCATGCCCCGACTGTTCCACTACCTCTACCGCGTTCCGCTGCTGCTGGTGCATGCCTTGATCGGCCTTCCGATACTGCTGCTGTTGCTCAACCCGGTGTTCGGCCGCTTCAGCATCTATGGCGAACGCGTTGATCAGTGGGCAGCTGGATTCTGGTCGCGCATCCTGGTGCGCATCTTCGGTCTGCGCATACGCCGCTTCGGCACGCCGCTGCCGGGCGCGGTGCTGTTCGTAGCCAACCACATCAGCTGGATTGACATCTGCGTACTGCACAGCCTGCGCTGGATGGCGTTCGTGGCTAAGGCCGAAATCGAAAGCTGGCCGCTGATCGGCACCGTTGTCAGCCATGCCGGCACCATCTATCACCACCGCGGCAGCAACGATTCCCTGCACGGTGTCATGCATCAGATGCTCACGCGTCTGCAGACCGGTTTTGCGGTCGGCGTGTTTCCCGAAGGCCGCACTCATTCCGGGCACGCCATCGGCGTGTTCCATGCCCGCATCTTCCAGCCGGCGGTGATCGCCGGCACCCCGGCACAGCCGATCGCCATCAAGTACGGCGACAAAGGCGACGCCCAGGTGCTGATGGCGTTCGGGCCGAAGGAAAACTTCTTCAGCAATCTCTGGCGCGTGCTGGGTGAACCGGCGCGTCCGTGCGAGGTGCATTTCCTCGAACCGGTCGCCGCGCATGAAGACGGGCGCCGCAAGATGGCCGATCTGTGCCGGCAGCGTATCGTCGATGTGATGGCAGGCTGATGCGTTCACGGGTCTCGGAATACCGGGTCGAAGGCCTGCTGAAAAATCCGCACGTGCAGTCGGTGCTCAGTTCCAGTCCTTGGCGACGGCGGGCCGGTGCTGCGCGGTTGGCCGCGCTCGGCGCAAGCAGTCAGGTGCATGTTCTGGATCTGCCGGAGGGCATCCGCCTGGCCGGCATGTACACCGCCGCGCCCACCCCGCGCGCCGATGGCGCGCTGGCCCTGCTGCTGCACGGCTGGGAAGGCAGCGCCGAATCCAGTTACATCCAGCAAAGTGCCGCCGAGCTGTTGACGGCCGGGGTGGCGGTTTTTGCGCTCAACTTCCGCGATCACGGCCAGACTCATGGGCTCAACGAAGGCCTGTTCCATTCCTGCCGGCTGCAGGAAGTAATCGATGCCACGCGTGCCGTACACCGCCACTACCGGCCGGGCCGCTTCGCGGTCGCCGGTTATTCGCTGGGCGGCAACTTCGCATTGCGCCTGGCCTTGGCGGCCGAAGCCGAACAGCTGCCGATCGATGCCGCGTTCGCGGTCTGTCCGCCGGTCGATCCCTCGGCGGTGCTGCGCGAACTGGAAACCGGACCGCCGTTCTACCATTGGTATTTCATGCGCAAGTGGCGCGCTTCGCTGCGCCGCAAGCGCGCGCTGTTTCCGCACGCGCACGCCTTCGGCGACGACATCCTGCACCGCGACATGCGCGGCCTGACCCAGTGGCTGGTCGGCCAACACACCGACTGGCCGGATGAAGAAGCCTACTTCGGCGGCTATTCGGTGGCCGGCGCGCGCCTGTCCGCCCTGCGGGTACCGACCCGCATCCTGGCCGCGGCCGACGATCCGGTGATTCCGATCGCCAGCCTGCGCGGCCTGCAGCTGTCGGATACGGCCACGCTGGAAATCTGCGAGCACGGCGGCCACTGCGGCTTCATCCGCGATTGGCAGCTGCACGGATTTGCCGAACAGTGGCTGAAAACCGGCCTGATTGCGGCGCTGGACGGGGTACAATAACGGTTTTCCCCCGAATCCCGAGCTTTCTATGTCCGATCACATCCTCGCCGCACTGCGCAGCGGTCAAGCCGCCGAAGCGCTGAGCCTGGCTGAAGCCCAGCTTGCCGAACAGCCGGAGTTGGCCGAAAACCATTACTGGCAGGCCTTGGCCTTGCAGAGTCTCGGCCGCAAGGACGAGGCTTTGGCGGCCATCGATGCCGCCATCGCGCGGGCACCGGAGCGCGGCGATTTTCCGATGACCCGTTCGGTCATGTTGCTCGGCGCCGGCGATCCGGTCCAGGCCCAGTCCGGCCTGATGGATGCCTTGGCCCTGAACCCCAACTACCTGCCGGCCTATGTCGGCCTGATTCACATCGCCGTCGGCCAGAACAATCTGGCCGAAGCTGCGCGCCTGGTGCGTCTGGCCGAGCGCGTCGATGCCGAAGATGCCGATGTGCTGATAGCGTACGGTTCGTTGCTGCAGGCCCAGGGCGATGCCGATGGTGCGCTGGCTAAATACACCCGCGCCAGCGAACGCAACCCGGATAGCGTGTTGGCGCTGAGCAGTCTCGGCAACGCCTATCTGCAAAAGGGCATGCCGTCCTTCGCCGTGCAGGCGCTGAACAGGGCTAGCAGTCTGTCGCCGGCGCAGCCCGGTCTGCTGCGCACCCTGATTACGGCACTGCTGGCTGAAAACGATTTGGCCGCATTGGGCTCGGCGCTCGACCGCTTGTTGGTGCTGGTGGCCGATGACCGTAATGCCCTGCAGCTGCGCATGCAGTTGCATCTGCATCAGAACGATCTCGCCGGCGCGCTGGTCGACGGTGAGTCCCTGCGGATGTTGGCGCCGGATGATGCAAACGTACTCAATCACCTCAGCCAGGTGCATCTACGTTTGGGCGATGCCGCCGCCGCACGTGCCGTTTTGGATGACGCGCTTTCGGTGCAGCCCGAAAACGATGCACTCTGGCAGTTGCGTTGCACCTTTGAAGCCGGTCTTGGCGGCGATAGCAAAGCCCAGATCAGCCGTTGGCTGACAGCCTGCCCCGGCAGTGGTGCCGCCCTAGAAGCCCTGGCGGTGCACGCCGAGGCGACCGGTGACCTGCCGGCCGCCGCCGCCGCCGCCGATGCCGCTCTGGCCATCTCCGAAGCTTTGCCCTTGGCGCAATTTGTGAAACTTCGCCAGGAGGTCCGCGATAATCCGGAAGTTGCTCTGGACCGTTTGTCGGCATTGGCACAGCGTGCGAGCAGCCCCGAAGCGCAACGCATGGTATTGGCATGGATCGGCTTGGTCAGCGACCGTCTCGGCCGCTACGCCGAAGCCGCTGAAGCCTTTACTCGCATGGCGCAGATTGTGCCGCCACTAAAAACCCTGCCCATGCCGTATGCGGCCCGCGATGTGCCTGAAATCGGTGCCGAAGGCCGCCTGCTGTGGGCGCCGGTCGGTGCCCGCATCGAGCCGGTGCTGAATGCGCTGGCACCGGTGCTCGGCGCGCGCCTGTTGGCCGACCGCAACCAGCCCAGCCCGGCCCGCGATGACGGCTTCGGCGCCTTCCGTGCCGAACCCGGGACCGAATACGCCGGATCGGCGTTCAGCTGGCGCACCGGCGTGCAGGCGCTCGGTCTGCAGCCGGCCGAAGCGGTGGATTGGCTGCCGCAATGGGATGGTTACACGGCGGCGGCTTTGGCCGGCACCGAACTGACGGCGCTGATCATCGATCCGCGCGATGCCCTGATCAACTGGCTGGTATTCGGGAGCGCACAATCCTACGTGTTCCTCCCCAAAATCCCGCAGTCGGCGAAATGGCTGGCTGCCGGCCTGTATGCCTTGGCTGAAACCATCGATCACGGTCCGCAAACGGTGCATGTCATCCGAATCGACGCGCCGGAAACGGATGCCCTTGCCATTGCCGCACAACTGCAATCGGCACTGGCGACGGATGCCGCGCCGGACGCTTCGGTGCTGGCCACGCCGGTACTGGCGCTTGGTGGAATGCCGAACCGTTTCCCGGCGGGTCACTGGCGCAACTACCGTGACGCGTTTGCTGAGGCCTTTGCCGTACTGACCCCTTTGTCTGTGCGTCTGGGTTACCCGCAGGATTAAGTGCCCGACGGCAGCAGCGCCAGCAGCGCGATGCCGAGTGCGATGCGGTACCAGGCGAAGCCGGTGAAGCGGTGGTTGGCGATGTAAGCCAGCAGCCAGCGCACCGTGGCGAAACCGGTCATGGTGGCGGCGGTGAATGCCACCGCCAGTGCCGCCCAGTTTTCATCAGTGGCTGAACCGTTCTGCAGGGATTCCAGCAGGGCATAGCCACTGGCCGCGAACATGGTCGGGATGCCGACCAGAAATGCAAACTCCGCCGCCGCCGGCTTGCGGTTAAGGCCCAGCAGCATCGCGACGAAAATCGCTGCCGCCGAGCGCGACGTACCCGGGAATATGCCGGCCAACACCTGAGCCAGGCCAACCGCGACCGCGATCTGCCAGGTGATTGTTGTCGATGCCGGTCCGCGTTCGGACACGCGCTCTACCGCCAGCATGGCGATGCCGCCAAGAATCAGCGCCCAAGCCACTGGGCTGACGGTTTCCGGCAGCTCCCAGCCCAGCCAGCGCACTGGCAGGCCGACGATTGCGGTGACCGCAAACGCCGCCAGGATCTTCAGCAAAAAGTCGCGTTGCTCCCACTGCCGCCAGCCACCGGCCATGGCCAGCAGTCTGGCCTTGAACACCAGCGTGATAGCCAAAATCGCACCGGCCTGGATGGCGATATTGAACAGATCGGATTTCGGACCCAACCAATGCTGCGCAATCAACAGATGGCCGGTGCTGGAAATCGGCAGGAATTCGGTGATGCCTTCGATGATGCCCAGAAGCAGCGCGTTGATCAGATCGTGCATGGTCGGTCGCAGAGTCGTTTCGACCATTATACGGGCAGGCACGAGGACACTGTCATGCAGCTGTCATCGGCGGCGGCGACACGAAGAAAAATTCTCATAGTCAGTTGACGAAAATCCCATCTACACTGCAAGCACGTCATGGCGGTCTTCGTACCGGGGCTATGGACAGCCACCATGGCGTACTCTTTGCACCGCCCGACTCCCACAGGCTGGCTGGCATGCTCCCACACCGTAAACTTCCGTTTGGCAACCGCCTGCTGGTGCTGTTCTTGGCCCTCGTCGCGGCCCTGCTTGTTTTGGTAGTCCGGGCCCGCAGCGGCTCACGGTCACTTTAAGCACCAAAAAAGCGCATTTTTCCGATTAGCACCAATACGGTGCGTTACTGCGCACCGATGCCCGTCCTTGAGCTGAGGCCGATCAAGCACTTACCCCGCTTTGAAAAGTTGGCACGCTTCTTGCAAGAGTCTAGGTACCTTCCCTGACTTTTGAGTTGAAGCCATGTCCTACGAAAACGTTCTGAAACTGGTCAAAGACAACGCCATCGAGTTCATCGATCTGCGTTTCGCCGATATGCGCGGCGTGCAGCATCACGTCACCTTCCCGGCCTCCATCATCGAGCCGTCGCTGTTCGAAGACGGCAAGATGTTCGACGGTTCCTCCATCTCCGGCTGGAAAGGCATCAACGAATCCGACATGATTCTGCTGCCCGACGCCACCACCGCCGTGCTCGATCCGTTCACCGCGGACCCGACCCTGATCCTGGTCTGCGACATCCTGGATCCGGCCACCATGCAGGCGTACTCGCGTGATCCGCGCGGCGTCGCCAAGCGCGCCGAAGCCTATCTGAAAGCCAGCGGCATCGCCGACCAGGCTTTCTTCGGTCCGGAGCCGGAATTCTTCATCTTCGATTCCGTACGTTGGGCCAATGAAATGGGCAACACCTTCTTCGAAGTCGAATCCGAGGAAGCGCATTGGAACAGCAAGAAGAAATACGAAGGCGGCAACACCGGTTACCGTCCGGGCCTGAAGGGCGGCTACTTCCCGGTCGCGCCGACCGATTCGCTGCACGACATCCGCGCCGAGATGTGCAAGGAACTGATGGCTGCCGGCCAGGAAGTGGAAGTGCACCATCACGAAGTGGCCAATGCCGGCCAGTGCGAAATCGGTACCAAGTTCAATTCGCTAGTGGCCAAGGCCGACGAACTGCTGATGATGAAATACATCATCAAGAACGTCGCGCACCGCAACGGCAAAACCGCCACCTTCATGCCGAAGCCGCTGGTCGGCGACAACGGCTCGGGCATGCACGTGCACCAGTCGCTGTCCAAGGGCGGCGTCAATCTGTTCTCCGGCGACGGCTACGGCGGCCTGAGCCAGCTGGCGCTGTGGTACATCGGCGGCATCTTCAAGCACGCGCGCGCCATCAACGCATTCGCCAACTCCACCACCAACAGCTACAAGCGTCTGGTGCCGGGTTATGAAGCGCCGGTGATGCTGGCCTATTCGGCCCGCAACCGTTCCGCGTCCTGCCGCATTCCGTACGTCGCCAACCCGAAAGCCCGCCGCATTGAGATCCGCTTCCCGGATCCGATGAACTCCGGTTACCTGATCTTCGCCGCGCTGATGATGGCCGGTCTGGACGGCATCAAGAACCAGATCGATCCGGGCGAGCCGAGTGACAAGGATCTGTATGATCTGCCGCCGGAAGAAGAAAAGAACATCCCGACCGTGTGCCACAGCCTGGATCAGGCTTTGGATGCACTGGACGGCGACCGCGACTTCCTGAAAGCCGGTGGTGTGTTCACCGACGACTTCATCGACGGTTACATCGCCCTGAAGATGGGCGAGGTCACCAAGTTCCGGGCGGCCACACACCCGCTGGAATACTCGATGTACTACCAGCTCTGATGCTTGACCACGACGCCGGGAATTCCCGGCGTCGCTTTTTCCGCCTGCAAAAAAACCGAACGGAGCGCCCATGAAACTGATCACCGCCATCATCCGGCCGTTCAAACTCGATGAAGTCCGCGAGGCCCTGTCCGAAGCCGGCGTGTCCGGCATCACGGTTACCGAAGTGAAAGGCTTCGGCCGCCAGAAAGGCCATACCGAGCTGTACCGCGGCGCCGAGTATGTGGTCGACTTTCTGCCGAAAATAAAAATCGAAACCGTGATCACCGACGACCGTCTTGAGGCCGTGCTGGAAGCCCTGCAGCAGGCCGCCGCCACCGGCAAGCTCGGCGACGGCAAGATCTTCGTGTCCAGTGTCGATCAAGTCATCCGCATCCGCACCGGCGAACTCGACGCCGACGCCCTTTAACCCGTCCGGAGGATTTTGCATGCAACGACTGTTCATCCGTTCCTGGAAAGCCCGGCTGGCGGTATTGGCCGGTGCCGTACTCGCCCCCGGCAGTGCGATGGCGCAGGCTGCCGCACCCGCCATCGACAAGGGCGATACCGCCTGGATGATGCTGTGCGCGGCCTTGGTGATCTTCATGGCTCTGCCCGGACTCGCCTTGTTTTATGGCGGTCTGGTGCGCAGCAAGAACGTCCTGTCGGTATTGATGCAGACGCTGGCGGTGTTCTCGCTGGTGGCGGTGCTGTGGGCGCTGTACGGTTACAGTTTCGCGTTCACCGAAGGCAATGCGTTCATCGGCGGCGTCGATCGCTTGTTCGCGCAGGACATCAACGGCGCGGCCGCGGCGACGTTTACCAAAGGCGTGTACATTCCCGAACTGGTGTTCTTCGTGTTCCAGGGCGCGTTCGCCTGCATCACCTGCGCGCTGATCATCGGCGCCTTCGCCGAGCGCGTGAAATTCGCCGGCGTACTGCTGTTCACCGTGCTGTGGTTCACCTTCGCCTATTTGCCGATGGCGCACATGGTCTGGTTCTTCCCCGGCCCGGACGCCTTCACCGATACCGCCGCCGTGGACGGCGTGCTGGCGCGTTCGGGTTGGCTGTGGGCGAAAGGTGCGCTGGATTTTGCCGGCGGCACCGTGGTGCACATCAATGCCGCCGTGGCCGGTCTAGTCGGCGCCTATGTCATCGGTCCGCGCGTGGGTTACCGGCGCGAAGCACTGAAACCGCACAACCTGACCCAGACCATGGTCGGCGCCTGCATTCTGTGGTTCGGCTGGTTCGGCTTCAATGCCGGTTCGGCGCTGGAAGCCAACGGCGTGGCCGCATTGGCCTTCGTCAATACTTTTCTGGCCACGGCCGCGGCGGTGCTGAGCTGGAGTCTGGCCGAGTGGTTGGGCAAGGGCAAGCCCTCGATGCTGGGCGGCGCCTCCGGTGCGGTGGCGGGATTAGTGGCGATTACCCCTGCTGCCGGTTTGGTCGGCCTTAGTGGTGCTTTGATCATCGGTGCCATCGCCGGCGTGGTCTGCCTGTGGGGCGTCACCGGCTTGAAGAAATTACTGCGTGCCGATGACAGTCTGGATGTGTTCGGCGTGCACGGTGTGGGCGGCATCACCGGCGCGTTGCTGACCGGCGTGTTTGCCGCGCCGCAATTGGGTGGCGCCGGACTGTGGGATTACGTGACCGAAAGCGCACTGCCGGAGTATTCCATCGCCACGCAGGTCTGGATCCAGACCCAGGGCGTGCTGGTCACCATCGCGCTCTCCGGCGTGGTTGCCTTGGCGGCTTTTCTGATCGTCAAACATACTGTCGGTCTGCGCGTGAACGAAGAAGCCGAGCGCGAAGGGCTGGACATCAGTTCGCACGGCGAGTCGGCCTACGAGTTGTAATCCCGTTTCGACGTGTACCTTGCCAACGGCCCTTCGGGGCCGTTGCTTTTTAGCGCACCCTTACCCGGCTGGCGGCGGTGGTGGTGTTGGCGTACTGGCGGTTGGCGGCATAACCGCTGCTCTTGCCATAGCCGGTGCCATTGGCACGCGGGCGGTAGCGGTTGTTGAGTTGCACCGGGGCATTGTCCGGTTTGGTGCTGGTGGCAGTGTTGAAATGATTCATGGTGGGACCTCGGTTAATTGGTGTGGTATCAATGTATAACACCTGCCTGAAGTCGCCATGTGCCGTAAGTCATGTTGTTGAAAATGAATAACTATTATTCAGCTTGCGATTAAGCGTTCGGACAAACCGGGTGTATTGCACTAAGATGGTGCAATGAGCCCCAGCGATGCCGCCACCTTCGATCAGCTTGCCACCCCGATCCTGTGGCTGGACGGGCAGGGCGCGGTGTACGACTGCAATGCCGCGTTCAGTAGCTGGCTGTCGGTCGGCAAACGGCGCTTGCACGGGGTCGGTATCGATCAGCTGGATCACGAACATCCACGCCTGCACGCGCTGTGCATGCAATGCCTGCAACCGGAGGAACGTATGCAGGCCCTGCGGCTGCAGTTGCGTTTCGCCGAGCAGCGCGAGCGCTTCGCCGATGCCATCGTGGTGCGTGAAGCCGAGGGCTGGCGCATTGAGTGGCATCCGCGCGCCGAATTCGACGGCAGTGATCCGGCATTGGCCTTGCCGGCCGCGCTGTCGGTGGCGCTGAAAGGGCTGGCGCACGAACTGCGCAATCCGCTGGCCGGATTGAAAGGCGCAGCTCAGCTGCTGCAGAAGAAAACCCAGGAGCAGCCACAGGCGCAGGCGCTGGTGAAACTGATCGAAAACGAAGTGGTGCGCCTGACCCAGCTGATCGATCAGTTCATGCATCCGTCACCGCCGAAAGCACAGGCGCCGCTCAACATCCATGGCGTGCTGGAAACCGTGCGCCAGCTGGCCGATGCCGAAGCCGGCTGGTCAGTGAAGCTAGTGCGCGATTACGATCCGAGTTTGCCGGAAGTGATCGGCGATGCCGACCGCCTGACCCAGGCCGTACTCAATCTGGTGCGCAACGCGCTGCAGTCCGGCGCCGGCGAAGTGGTGCTGCGCACGCGTGCCGATCATCAGGTACAGATTGCCGACCGGCTGTCGCGTCTGGCCATCCGCGTGGAAATCGCCGACAACGGCCGTGGCGTACCGGAAGACCTGCAGGAACAGATTTTCCTGCCGCTAGTGTCGGGCCGCGCCGAAGGCACCGGTCTGGGACTGCCGCTGGCCTTGCAGATTGCGCGTGAACACCAGGGCTCGCTCAGTTTCCGTTCGCGTCCGGGCCACACCGTATTCACTCTGTTGTTGCCGGTACCCGAGGAGAGCGTATGAACACCGCCGAAATCTGGTTGGTCGATGATGATGCCAGCATCCGCTTCGTGCTGAGCGAAGCGCTGCAGGATGCCGGCTACCGCGCGCGCGGATTCGAGTCCAGCAGTGCCGCCATGGACGCGCTGCGCACCGGTGCGCCGCCTGCATTGATGTTCACCGACATCCGCATGCCCAGCGGTAGCGGCATCGATTTTCTGGAAACGGTCAAGCAGGCGTATCCGGGGCTACCGATGATTGTGATGTCGGCGTTCACCGATATCCGCAATACCGCCAGCGCCTATCGCGGTGGCGCGTTCGAATATGTGGCCAAACCTTTCGATCTGGACGAGGTGCTGGCCTTGGTTGAAAAAGCGCTGCCGAAACCGCAGCCACCGGTCGTGCCCGTCGATGCGGCACCGGTGTTGGAGACCGCCCTGCTCGGCAAGGCCCCGGTCATGCGCGAACTGTTCCGGCAGATCGGGCGCTTGGCGCAGCTGCCGCTGAGCGTATTGATCACCGGCGAAACCGGTACCGGCAAGGAACTGGTCGCACGCGCCCTGCATCAGGAATCGCCGCGCGCGGCGCGTCCGTTCGTGGCGCTGAACACCGCCGCGATTCCCAGCGAACTGCTCGAGTCGGAATTGTTCGGCCATGAAGCCGGCGCCTTTACCGGCGCCACCACGCGCCGCATCGGCCGTTTCGAACAGGCGCAGGGCGGCACCCTGTTCCTCGATGAAATCGGCGACATGCCGCTGGAACTGCAGACGCGACTACTGCGGGTGCTGGCTGAGGGCGAGTTCTACCGCGTCGGTGGCCGTGAGCTGATCAAGGTCGATGTGCGCGTGATTGCCGCTACCCATCAACCGCTGGAAGCGCTGGTCGGTTCCAAACGCTTCCGCGAAGATCTGCTGCATCGGCTCAATGTGCTGCGCATCCGTCTGCCGGCGTTGCGCGAACGCCGCGCCGATATTCCGCTGCTGGCCCAGCATTTCTTCGCAGCCGCGGCCGCGCAGTTGCAGACCAAAACCAAAAGCGCCGATAAGGCCTTGCTCGATGCGATGCAGGCGTATGCCTGGCCGGGCAATGTGCGTGAATTGGAAAACGCCTGCTGGCGCATGGCCTCCGGCACCTCGCATGAACGTCTGGGCCTGGCCGATTGGCAGGGCGATGCCCTGCCGATGGCATCCACCGAGCTTGCCGCTGGCTGGGAGACGCAATTGGCGCAGGAAACACGGACCCTGTTACAGCAAGCTCATCCGAGCGTGCATGCTGAAC
>Ga0315906_10006858_pt1 | contig 13994 bp, 15 predicted proteins | sample LakEriMetagenome_4_FD_203526 | JGI IMG/M metagenome (GOLD analysis project Ga0315906, IMG submission 203526) | Freshwater fungal communities from buoy surface, Lake Erie, Ohio, United States - Buoy 2 MA122 | ecosystem: Environmental > Aquatic > Freshwater > Lake > Lake biofilm | place: USA...
GGACAGGACATCACGTCCTGTGTTCGATATTGGACAGGACTTTCAAGACATACTCACAGGACAAACCAGCCCTGTGGCCACAGGACACCGGAGCCCTGCTAACCATCATATAACCATCAATAACCACCAGAGAAAAGGTCCTCCAGAAGAAGTTAAAAAAATGATTCAAGAGCTTAGGAGAAAACGTGCCTAAATGTTCTACTTGTAGAGGCAACTCTGAAAAAGGTGCTTGTCCATATTGCCGTAAAAGATTAAGAAAAATGCTAAAAGAGTTAATCTCATTTATAGATCTCTTGAACGCATCACCAAGTCTTAGACAGCAAGTATCATCACAGCAAGAAGGCAGAGGATCCTTGTCTCATGCTTTGATTATCAATGTCCAAATTGTTGATCTTATTGGCAAACGTGGTGTGATAGCAACTTTACAAGAATGGGCTAATTACGTTATAGAAGAAAGATCTTTAGTGGACACATTTATATGCTCTACCAAAGAAGAAACAAAACTACATTTAATCTATAAGTTATTAAATACTCATAGCGATTGGTTAGCTGAGACTGATCTATGGTGTGATTACTATTTAGAGGTAAAAGAACCATGGACAACATTATCTAGAATCATTCATGGTGAACGTAAACCACCTAAACCTGTGCATTGCCCTGTACAAGACTGTGAAGGTGTGTTACATTTAGAACCTAATGGTGATGTCCATTGTATTAAAGATGATTCACACAATTGGATATACGAAGAGTGGTCACGATTAGCAAGGCTTATTGCAGGGTGATTGTACAATTACATCACTGTGATTTATAATGGTGGTTACCGAGCTAGAGTTGTCTCACAAATCGGGCGAATATGAATAAACCATGTTTAGTGTGTGGTAAGTTAACAAACAAACCAAGATGCATTACGTGTGAGAAGTCATATAACCGTTTGAAGAATACAACACGACCTTCTAGGTACAGCAGAGGGTACGATGCAGAGTGGCAAAGGTTATCAAAACTGCTAAGACAATTACAGCCTTATTGCACAATCTGCAAACGTACCACTGATCTGACAGTAGATCATATCGTTCCTCTTTCTAAAGGAGGAATCACCCATGAATCTAACCTTCAAGTTCTATGTAGATCTTGCAACTCAAGTAAAGGTTCAGACTGAAATAAATATATGCCTCTATAACAAATCGTTATAGGGTACCAACGGGTAGTATGGTATGGGCTAATTCTTGAGGACTTTTGCACCCTATATACCCCGCGACCATGGAGGCGTGCAGAGTATCAAAATTATGAAATTGGAAACTGTGGAGGATTTGAGATGACGGCGGGACGTCCACGCAAACCAATTGAACAGAAGCGAAAAACAGGTCGAACACCGAACACGGACTCGGGAGGACGCAAACTTCCGGACGTGACTAACGTGACCATCTTGCCTATGGCCGATGGAACACCGACTCCTCCAATAGATCTTGGTCTAGCCGGCCGAGAGCTTTGGGAAAAAGCTTGGGATCGTGCAATCACTTGGCTAAGTCCGACTAGTGACATTAAACAAGTTGAGCAAGCATGCAGAATTGCTGATGATCTTTCATTGGCTAGAACTATTTACAACACAACACGTGACTCACAAGACGGGCGGCTTGTAGTTGCGTTGAATAAGTCGTACTCAGATGCGCTAGCATCGCTTGGATTCACACCTGTTTCCCGCTCACAACTTGGTGTAGCGGAGGTAAAGCGTGTCTCAGCCCTCGAACAACTCATTGCAACCAAGCGAGCCAAGTAATTCTTGGCCACCTAAGTGGCTAACTCCTGTTTCAGAAGAAGATCGCAAACGTGGAGATGGACACTTATACGGTCAGTTTGCTGAAACTGTTTGCCGTGTAACCAAAGACTCCATCGCTTCTCCTGCTGGAGAGTTGATTAAATTAAGATCTTGGCAGCATGAACTAATCGAACACGCACTTGCTAGACAAGAGAATGGTCGCTTCAAGCATCGAGTTGCTTTAATTGGCATGGCTCGTAAAAATGGTAAATCAGCTTTAGCTGCCGCAGTCGGTCTTGCAGGTTTAACCCTTGGCGGACAAGGTTCTGAAATTTATTCTTGTGCAGCTGATAGAGATCAAGCACGGATCGTATTTGGAACCGCAAGACGTATGGTCGAACTAGACCCTGAACTGTCAAAGATGTTTACTTTGTATCGAGATGCCATTGAATATCGAGATACTGGATCAGTTTATAAAGTACTTTCAGCTGAAGCATATACAAAAGAAGGTCTAAACCCTTCTCCTTTAGTTATATTTGATGAGGTTCATGCTCAGCCAAACCGCGAACTATGGGACGTAATGTCACTAGCAGGCGGCGCACGAGAAGATTCTTTGCTACTTGGAATTACCACAGCCGGGGTTAAAACACAAACAGATGGCCAAGATTCACTGTGCTACTCGCTTTATCAGTACGGTCAAAGACTAGTCAAAAAAGAAATTGAAGATCCGTCCTTCTTCTTTGCTTGGTGGGAACCTCAGAATACTGAAGGAGATCATCGAGATGAAAGCCAATGGAGAGAATCAAATCCAGGCTACGGCGACATTGTTGACGCTGAAGATTTTAAGTCTGCCGTGCTCAGAACACCCGAAGCAGAATTTAGAACCAAGCGAACTAACTGCTTTGTATCAACAGCTACAGCGTGGCTCCCTACCGGAAGTTGGGAATCACTCATTGACTCAGAACGAGTGCCAATGCAAGGTGAAGATGTGGTACTCGCATTCGATGGAGCATTTTCCAATGACTCCACAGCCTTAATTGCTTGGCTTTTAGGCGGAGCAAAACCACATTTAATGGTTGTCGGCCTATGGGAAAGACCATTAGATGCCGATAATTCGTGGCATGTGCCTGTTGCTGAGGTCGAAAAGACAATAATTGAGACTTACAGAGACCCACGGTTTAATGTAAAAGAAGTTGTTTTTGATCCTGCACGATGGAATAGAACGTTTATGGTGCTAGATGAAGAAGGACTTCCTTGCGTATCATATCCAAACTCGGCTGAACGTATGGTCCCGGCTACACAAAAGTTTTATGAAGCAGTAGTAAATCAATCATTTACTCACGACGGTGATGAACGATTGGCACGGCATGTGGCAAACTGTGTGACCAAACAATCAAGTAGAGGTGTAATGGTTGCTAAAGCATCTGCTCGCCGTAAAGTTGATGCTGCTGTTGCTTCAATATTTGGTTATGACCGAGCAACTCAGCCACCGTCACCGCCAGAACCAGTAGCAAGATATTTCAGTATTCAAGTCTAAGGGGTTATCATGAAGAAACTAGACATAGCACTAGCAACAGAAATTCTAGGTATCGGATTGGTATCTATCGGGGTCGGAATGTTTTCAATTCCACTTGCCTTCATTGTCGTAGGTGGATTTCTCATTTGGGCAACAGAAAAGGCTAACTAAATGACCGCAGGTATCTATAATGCAACAGTAGATCAAGGCTCTATTTGGAACTTGACTATTGTGTATCAAGATTCTGATGGAGATCCTATTGATCTTACAGGGTATACAGCAGCAATGCAACTACGACAGAACTACAATTCTGAACTTGCTGATCTAACTTTGACTACTGCTAATGGTGGTTTAACCATTAACGGACCTACAGGCACAATTCAGGTATCTGCATCTGCTGTTCAAACAGGTCTTTTAAGTGCAGGTTTTTATGTTTATGATCTTGAGCTTACATCAGGATCTAATATTTCTCGACTTATCCAAGGCCAAATTACGGTAGCAGAGCAGGTGACACGATAATGGCAAATAAAGTTGTCATCAATGAAACTACCAATGAAGTTATTGTGTCAGCGCCAGGTCCTCAAGGTGCACAAGGACCAACTGGTGCGACAGGACCGACCGGACCTACTGGCGCTACTGGTCCAACCGGATCAACTGGACCAATTGGTCCGACAGGGGCAACTGGTCCTACGGGTCCTGTCGGAGCGACAGGTCCTACAGGAGCAACTGGACCTACAGGATCAACCGGACCGATCGGGCCAACCGGCGATACCGGACCAACAGGACCGACTGGTGCAACAGGTCCACAGGGAATTCAAGGAATTACAGGAGACACCGGCGCAACTGGTCCAGTAGGACCAACCGGAGCAACAGGTCCGCAAGGACCAATTGGTGCGACAGGTCCAACTGGAGCGACCGGTCCTCAAGGTATTCAAGGCGACACTGGAGCAACTGGTCCGACCGGTCCTGAAGGTGCAACTGGACCAACTGGACCTCAAGGAATTCAGGGAATTCAAGGCGAGACCGGAGCAACTGGCGCGACAGGCGCAACTGGAAATACCGGTGCAACTGGGCCGACTGGTCCAACAGGTCCTCAAGGAATCCAAGGAGAAGTCGGAGCAACTGGACCGACCGGTGCGACCGGACCTACAGGAGCGACAGGACCTCAAGGAACTGGCGTACAAATTTTAGGATCTTACGACACCTACGCAGAATTAGTTGCTGCGCATCCTACAGGATCTCCTGGCGAGGCTTACATTGTAGGCGACGGAGATCTTTATGTGTGGTCTCCAAATACATCTTCATGGGTAAATGTTGGAAATATTCAAGGTCCTGCTGGCGCAACAGGCGCAACAGGTCCAAGCGGCGCGACTGGTGCAACAGGACCGCAAGGTGAAACCGGCGCAACAGGTCCGACAGGAGCGACAGGCGCAACCGGGCCACAAGGAATTCAAGGAGAACCTGGACCTACCGGTGCAACTGGACCACAAGGTATTCAAGGTATTCAAGGAGTTCAAGGAGATACTGGCGCAACCGGGCCAACAGGTCCGCAAGGTGCAGTCGGTCCGACTGGTGCGACAGGTCCTCAAGGTCCGCAAGGAGAAATTGGTCCTACTGGCTCAACAGGACCACAAGGAATCCAAGGAGACACAGGTGCGACAGGTCCAATTGGACCTACAGGACCTACTGGTCCGCAAGGAGAAGTTGGTCCAACAGGACCGATCGGCGCAACAGGACCTACTGGACCACAAGGCGAAGTTGGACCTACAGGACCTACAGGACCAGCTGGAGCAACAGGACCATCTGGACCACAAGGACCTCAAGGAGATGTTGGACCGACTGGTCCTACAGGACCTGCAGGAGCAACCGGGCCGACCGGACCTGAAGGACCTACAGGATCTACCGGTCCTACTGGACCTAGCGGAGCGACAGGACCAACTGGTCCAATGCCAACAGGAGCAATAACTGGCGTTACTTCAATATCAACTCCAGACTTTATTGAATTTGATACAACACCAACAACAAGTTCAGCAAACCCAGGTACTTTATTTTGGGATGCAGGCGATGCTGGTTTAGATCTTATTCTTAATGCAAATGTCACTGCTAGAATTGGCCAGAATGAATTTATTTTGGCAACAAATCAGTCCGGTTCTACAATTGCAAAAGGCTCGGTTGTTTATATCAACGGAGCACAAGGTCAAAAACCAACTCTTGCTTTAGCAAGTGCTTCTTCTGAAGCAACATCATCTAAGACATTTGGTTTTGCTGCTGAAGCAATTACAAATGGTTCTGATGGTTATGTCGTTACTTTTGGAATTATCCGTGGGTTAAATACTTTAGGATTGACCGAAGGCGCGGCTTTGTGGCTATCTACAACAGCTGGTCAATATACAACAACAATGCCAGCAGCACCAGATCATGCAGTATTTGTTGGTTATGTTGTTAAAGCAAATGCATCATCTGGTGAAGTTTTAGTTAAAATCCAAAACGGATATGAACTTCAAGAGTTGCACAATGTTTTAATTACAAGTGTTACAAATGGACAAACACTTGTTTATGATAGTGCGACAAGTCTATGGAAAAATGCAACTCCTGTAGGAGATCCTGTAGTACAGTATCTTGACGGAGGATCATCTGCAAAAAATCCTGATGTTATTTACAATTCAGGAACATCTTCAACAACTAACTGGACATATACAATTGATCCAGGTGGAGCAGTAGTAACTTATTAAGTATAAGGGAAAGAGACAGATATGACATCACGTTTGCAAAACCGCAGAGATACTGCTGCAAATTGGACTAGCAATAATCCAACGCTAGCTGCTGGTGAAATTGGTTATGAAACCGATACCACCAAATTTAAGATTGGCGATGGAACAACCGCGTGGTCTTCTCTTGCTTATGCTTATGCGGCCGGAGCAACTGGTCCTACTGGAGCAACTGGCGCGACAGGTGCAACCGGTCCGACCGGCGCAACAGGCGCGACAGGAAATACCGGCGCAACAGGACCTACTGGCCCAACTGGACCTACCGGAGCAACTGGTCCTACTGGTGCAACTGGTCCAGGTTTATTAGTTGGTTTTAATGCACAAACTGGCACAACTTACACTTTAGTTGCAACAGATGCAAATAAGTTAGTTACTGCAAGCAACGCGTCGTCAATTACGATTACTGTCCCGCCATCAGTTTTTAGTGCTAATGATCAGATTCATATACAACAAATTGGTGCTGGTCAAGTAACATTTGCGCAAGGTTCTGGAGTTACAATTACTTCTACAGGCGCTACGGCATCTGCACCTAAAACTCGTGCACAGTATTCTGCGTGCACTATTATTTGTACAGCATCTAACACATTCACTATTTTAGGAGATATTTCCTAATGCCTATCATTGGAATTATAGACTCTTCTAAAACCAACTCACTTGCAACTGATTTTTTTGAGAGTATAGTTTCATATAATGCCACAACAAGTACTACTTCAACTGTAATTTCAAACATTCCACAAGTTTATAAACACCTTAGAGTTGTAATTTCGATTGCAGGTAATGGTAATAGTAATAATTTATCTATTAGACCTAATAGTGATATAACTTCAAATAATTACATAATTCATAGAACTTACGGAAGTGGAACATCCAATTATGCCTATACTTATAATAATGTAGGCGGTTGGTTCTATAATTATACAAATTCCGGTGTTTTGAAAGTTGCATCGATAGTTGATATTTACGAGTATTCTAGAAACGATATATGGAAAAATTACCACTCTATAGGTGGAAATAATTCTGCAAATGTTTGGAACGAATCAGGCATGTGGCGCTCAACAGCACCAATAACAAGTTTAGAAATTACATTTCAAGGTACAACAGGAACTAGAATATCAGTTTATGGGGTGAAATAATGGGACTACCAGCTTTTGAACCACTAGCATCTATTACAAGATCTAGCGCAGGTCAATTTCAATTTACAGGTTTTTCCTCAGCTTATACTGATCTAATGATAGTTGTTACAGGTTGGACTGCAAGCGGCGGGGATAATGCAGTTAGTGTGCAATTCAATGGAAATACATCAAATTATTCATACGTAAGAATGGGTATATCAGGTTCAGGTGTTTTTGTTGATAATGGAACATATCCTATGTATGTTGGTTTGGCAAATGGTAACTCTGTTGCAGGCACAAGTGTTATTCATATATTAAATTACACACAATCTGGACCTAAACATGTTTTGGCAGAGAATTATAATCAACAAGTATCCAATGTAACTGGTGGAAGAACAAATTGTTGGGGCATGTGGGACAATACAGCTGCTATTACTCAAATTGATGTTGCATGTTCAGCTTCTTCATTTCAAACAGGAGCAACAGCAAATCTATATGGTTGGAAACGAGCATAAATGCCTACATATAAACTTATTCAACGACAACAATTAACATCTCCTACAACAGTTGTTACTTTTAACAATCTTTCTGGTTATACTGATTTAATAGTTAAAATTGTGGCACGTGATACTAGAACTAATTCAAGTGGTGACGATATAATTTTTTGGTTAAATTCAGATGGTACAACAACTGGAAAATATGGTTATCATGCATATTTTAATAGTTCAACATCAAGTGGCACAAATATACAACCTGATTTTGGAACAAACATTAACTACGGATTTATGGGTGTAGCTGCATCTGCCGGTAATAGTAGTCCTTCAACATTGTTTGGATCAATGGAAGTTCATTTTCCTAATTATGCAACAAGTGCTTATAAAGTAATTGGTGCTAAAAGTGAACTTCCTGGTTTGAATGATACAACTGTTTCAACAGCTCAATCAGGTACTCAGTGGTGGTGGGCAAATCAATGGCAAGACACTGCAGCAATCAGTTCAATTAAGATGCAAAATGGAACTACTTCTGATTTTGTCGCAGGAAGTTCTTTTTCAATTTATGGAATACTAAAAGCATAGGAGAAAAAATGACCGAAAATCAAACAGAGGACAGATTCACAGTTTGCGAAATTAACTGCGAAACAGGAGAAACTGTTTATCGCGAGTACACAGAAGAAGAAAAACAACGTTATTTAGAAGGCGTTGCTATCTATGAAGCACGCGAAGCAGAAAGAATTGCTGCTGAAAGTGCACGAGCTGAATTAAAAAATTCTGCTAAAATGAAATTGATAAGTGGACAACCATTGACAGAAGAAGAAGCGTCTACTATAGTTTTGTAATCACAAATCGGGGGATTTATGAAATTTCATGTAATAGCTTTGCCTCACACTCAAGTCACAAAAGATTTTGTCAGTTGTGCGTTTACTGAAAAAATTAGACGGTTTTGTATAATGATGACAAATCTTGGTCATGAAGTAATTTTGTATGCTGGTGAATTAAACGAAGCTCCAGTAACAGAACATGTTGTCTGTATCAGTGAAAAAGAAAGATCCAATGCTGTTGGTTCTAATCATTATACTTCTGCCTCATTTGATACAAATCTTCCACATTGGAAATTATTTAATAACAATGTGATAGAAAATCTAAAAAAACGTTTAGAACCAAAAGATTTTATTTGTGTTATAGGCGGGTATTCACACAAACCCATAGCCGATGCATTTCCAAATCACATGACAGTTGAATTTGGTATCGGTTATGGTGCAACATTTGCCAAATACAGAGTTTTTGAATCGTACGCATGGATGCATAGCATTTATGCCGGATACAAAAATCCTACAACGGTCGATGGTAATTTCTTTGACGATGTAATTCCTGGCTATATAGAACCAGAAATGTTTCCTGAAGGATCTGGCAGCGGCGATTATTACTTTTTTATAGGTCGTTTAATTGACCGTAAAGGTTTTAAGATTGCTCAAGAAGTATGTGAGCGACTTGGTAAACGCTTAATAATTGCAGGTCCTGGCCATGAGCGAGGAACTGGTTATGGCGAGTTTATAGGCAATATTGGTCCTGATCAAAGAGCAGAACTAATGGGTAATGCAATTGCTTTATTTGCACCAACAACCTATATTGAACCATTTGGAAATATTGTAGTAGAAGCACAAATGTGTGGCACTCCTACAATTACGACCGACTGGGGAGCATTTACAGAAACCAACATACATGGAGTTACCGGGTTTAGATGTCGGATGTTGGCAGATTTTATAGAAGCAGCAGAAAAAGTAAAAGATCTTGATAGATCATTCATCAGAAAGCAAGCAATCGCAAAGTATTCTCTAGATGCAACAGCGCCTAAATATGATAAGTATTTTAAGCGGCTTTTAACTCTATGGGAAGATGGTTGGTACCAGACAAAAGAAAAGGTTAATCTATGAGCTTATCAAAGCGACTACGTGTAGCAGGCGAGAAACGCGCTACCAATCAATTTGTTGAGCCTTTAATTCCAGGAAGACCGGCTTATGCAACTCCTGCTGGAGTGGACGTAAATGCGGAATCTGCAATTAGAATGTCAACTGTTTATGCGTGCGTTCGACTACTTGGCGACACTATATCGTCACTGCCACTTAGCGCATACGTGCGACGTGGCCGCGCTCGGATCAATTATGCAGCAGCTTACGGATCAATGCCAACATGGATAAATCAACCAAATCCAGATACGACTCGTTTAGAATTTTTTGAACAAGTTATTGCTTCTCTTAATCTTCACGGTAATGCGTTCATTATTACTGTTCGAGATGATATGGGAGATGTTACAGAACTTTATTGCATCAATCCTGAGTATGTAAGACTTCGTCGACCAGAGCCAAATGCTGACATTGAATACATTGTAACAATTCCTTATAATCCACAAAATGGACTATATGATCCAATGCAGTCCAATCAACTTTCTGGCAAAACAATGGTTTTGACTAAGAATGAAATGCTACATATTCCAATGTTTAGATTACCTGGACAATTACTCGGTCTTGGTCCTATTGGAGCTGCTCGTGTAACTCTTGGATCTGCTATGGCCGCAGAGATTTATGCAGCCGCATACTTTGGCAATGCTGCAAATCCTGGTGGAATTATTGAAGCACCAGGAGAATTGACACAAGAACAAGCAGCAGATATTGCAAGAGATTGGAACATTTCTCACTCTGGACCATATCGCGCAGGTAAACTTGGTATTCTTACAAGTGGAGCAACATTTAAGCCGCTGCAACTTAATGCTGCAGATGCTCAACTAATTGAAGTTCGACGCTTCGGTGTTGAAGAAATTGCAAGGTTGTTCCGAGTTCCTGTTTCATTACTCGGACATCCAGTTGCTGGCGCAATGTCATTTGCATCGGTTGAAGCTCAAAACTTATCATTCGTACAACATTCACTACGACCATTGTTAGAGCGGTTAGAACAGTCTCTGTCTAAACTTCTACCAGAGCCTGATGGTTTTATCAAGTTTAATCTTGACGCGCTTCTACGCGGAACCACGCTAGAACGTTACGAGGCTTATACAAAAGGACTCCGCGAAGGATTTTTAAGTCTAAATGATGTCCGCTTTACAGAAGATCTTGCACCATTAGGTGAATCAGGAGATCAATACAGAGTTCCGCTACAAAATATCGACGCAGCAGATGCAAAAGATGTTGGTCTGAATATGCGTGCGGACATAGCCGCCAAACTTATCCAAGTCGGATTTGATCCGAAGGCCGTATCTGAAGCTGTTGGTCTTCCAGAAATGACACATACAGGTTTGCCTTCAAATCAACTACAACCAATTGCTACTGTAGATCCACAAGATCCAAAAGCAGCCTACGAGGTCGAATAATGCAAGTAATTGATGGAGAGGTTAACTCAAGGAGCAAAATGAAAAAAATAGAACGCCGCACGTACCATGTGCAAGAGGTACAAACACGAGCTGAAGGTGATAAACTTACTTTAGCAGGTTATGCAGCGAAATTTGATAGCGCTAGCGTACCACTTCCATTTATTGAGAAGATTGCTCCAGGAGCTTTTCGAAAGACGCTAACAGAAACTCCTGATGTAAGACTTCTAGTTAACCATGAAGGTCTACCACTTGCACGGACCAAAAATGGTACACTACGCTTGTACGAAGATGAAGTTGGCCTTCGATTTGAGGCAGATCTTCCAGATACTCAGCAAGCAAAAGATCTTTATGCCTTGATTGAAAGAGGCGATGTAGATCAAATGAGCTTTGCTTTCAGAGTAATTCGCCAAAAGTGGAATCCAGATCGCACAGAACGAACACTCACAGAAGTTAGTTTGGCAGACGGTGACGTTTCAGTCGTAACTTACCCAGCTTATCCTGCCACTTCAGTTGAAGCACGTGAGCTAATTAAAAATGCAATTCAGGCCATTAAAGAAGGCCGTGAAATTTCTGGCGAATCATTACTAGTTCTTAATAGTATTTTTGAAGATCTAAGTGAAGGCCACGAATATGTCATGAAGGCAGTTGAAGTCATGGCTGAACTTCTTGGAATGCAAGAAGTTGAAGAAGAAGGTCCTATGGAAGAGCAAACAATGGACGAGGATATTGTCGAGATCATGGATGAAGAACTTCCAGTTGCATCTCGTACAATTTCACTTCGCCTCGCAAAAGCAATAGCTTCCACAGTTAAATAATATTCTGCTACAAAATAGCAGATACGAAGTCGGAGCGATTCTCACACCCGCAAGCGCCGTGAGCATCATCGCCACCACCTCGATTCCAACAATCATAAGGAGCAATACTCTATGTCATATCTTGACAAAGTAGTCGAGCGCCGTGATGCAGTTAAGGCAGAAATGGACGCAGTTCTCGATGCAGTAGCAAAAGAGGACCGTACAGATCTAACAGCTGAGGAAACCGAGAAGGTTGATGCCCTCGTTGCTGAATCACGTTCACTCGATGAGAAAATCGAAAAGCTAAAGGCGCAAGCTGAAGCTGATGTAAAAGCTGCAGAAGCTCGTAAGGTAGTTGCAGAAGTTGTAACTCCATCAACAGCAACTGTAAAGATCATTAGCGAAGAGCGCACATACCGTCCAGACGCAGGTCACTCCTTCGTTAAGGACGCATTTAATGCACAGGTCCTAAATGACTTTGCTGCTAACGAGCGTCTAGCACGCCACATGAAGGAAGAGTCAATTGAGCGTCGCGATGTTGACACAGGTAACTTCACAGGTCTTGTTGTTCCACAGTACTTGGTAGATCTCGCTGCACCATATGCACGCGCAGGCCGTCCAACTGCTGATTTTGCAACAAACAAGATGACACTTCCAAATGCTGGTATGACACTTAATATCAGCCGCATGACAACAGGTACTTCAACTGCTGTTCAGGAAACACAGAACACTTCTGTTTCTGAGACAGATGCAGATGACACACTGTTGACTGTTCCAGTTCGCACAATTGCTGGTCAGCAAGATCTATCTCGTCAGGTTATCGAACGCGGTACCGGCGTAGATGCATTTGTTCTTGCAGACTTGATCCGTTCATGGCACACCACTCTTGATGCACAGGTTCTTAACGGAACTGGCTCAAATGGTCAAATGAAGGGTATCCGTGCTTCTGGCGGAAATGCAATCACATTCACAGCAACAACTCCAACAGTTGCATTGCTTTATCCAAAGCTCGCTGATGCACTTCAGCAAGTTCAGAGCAATGTCTTTACAACACCAACTCACTGGATCATGCACCCACGTCGTCTAGCATTCTTGCTAGCTGCGACCGATACCGCAGGTCGTCCAGTAGTTGTACCAACTGCAAACGGTCAAATGAATGCAATTGGTGTTGGCGCAGGCGTTGCACAGTACGCAAACAGCGGATACCAACTACTTGGTCTTCCAATTATCACAGATGCAAACGTAGCAACAAACTACGGCGCAGCAACAAACCAGGATGAAATTTACTTGGTTGATGCACGCGAAATGCACCTTTGGGAGCAACCAGGTACACCATTCTCACTGCGTTTCGATGCAACTGCTCCTGGCAGCTTGACAATCAAGACTGTAGTTTACGGATATGGTGCGTTTACCGCAGAGCGTTATCCTGCAGCAGCTTCCATTATTTCTGGAACTGGTCTAGCAGCACCAACATTCTAAGCGTAGCTTAGAAACAAATGTGTAGGGCGGGTAGAATGCCCCCGATCTATCCGCTCTACACTTCTAAGGGGGAAGTATGAAATCAGGGCATAAAGTTTCAATTGGTGCATGTGATCCAGGCACAGTTAATGCTGCTTGGGCATATAACATGATTCAATTGGCGCAAGTTAGAGATGACAAACTAGGTCCATTTGTAAGAATAAAGGGATCAGGTTTACTTTCTAAATTACGCAATAGAGTAGTACAAGCCTTTTTAGATAACACAAAATCTGATTGGCTTTTAATGATAGACACAGATGAACAGTTAAGTGTTCAAACATTTGATAAACTTATACAAGCAGCACACGATAAAGATCGTCCGGTTGTTTCAGGTTTAGTATTTGCTGCATTTGACGCTCATCAGAATTTATATCCAAAACCAGTTCCTGCCATATTTGCTGAATCAGAAGCAGGTTTTTTACCACTTTATAAATATGACAAAGATTCATTATTTGAGATAGAAGCATGCGGTACTGGTTGCATTTTGATACATAGAAGTGTATTAGAAAAGATGCGAGAAGTTGCAGATCCAAACCAAGGAGACAAATGGTGCTGGTTCTGGGACGGTCCAATCAATGGTGAGTGGATTAGTGAAGATCTTTTATTTTCTAGACGTATTAGACAACTAGGTTTTCCAATTTATGTTCACACTGGCGCTATATTGCCACATCA
>Ga0315906_10006861_pt1 | contig 13992 bp, 12 predicted proteins | sample LakEriMetagenome_4_FD_203526 | JGI IMG/M metagenome (GOLD analysis project Ga0315906, IMG submission 203526) | Freshwater fungal communities from buoy surface, Lake Erie, Ohio, United States - Buoy 2 MA122 | ecosystem: Environmental > Aquatic > Freshwater > Lake > Lake biofilm | place: USA...
ACTACCTCGGGCTCGTGCTGAACTGCGCGGATCGCGACGATTGCCTCCGGTACGGTTCGGTCTCGAAGATGTCCGCGGAAGTCGCTCGGGCGCTCGACGGCCAGCACACGCCCGCGAATCCGCATCCGCTGCTCTCGCCTCCGGCCGTGGAGAACGACGGCGACGCGGGCCGGAACGCCTGAAGCACCGCGACGATGCGATCGACCGCGCCTGAATCCCCGCAGCAGCTCCCGGATCCGCCCGTGCGGATCTGGGGGCTCGGCGTGGACGAGCTGCATCGCGCCTTCTGGGCGTCGCACGGCGTCTCCGTCGCGGTACTTGGCGATGGCCGCGCGCCCGATCCGGACGCGGATCTCTTCCTGCTCGTCGAGCCGGGGCAGTTCGTTGCGTTCGACCTACGGTCGATCGCCGAGTCCCTCCTGTGGAGCCGGGCAGGCCTGATCTCGGTCGCGATCCGCGACGAAACGCCAGGCGGCTACCGCGAGTCGGTCGTTCTCGACGCGGCTGGTCGGGTCGTCCGCGTCGAGCGGCACTACGGTGGAGAGTCGGGGATCATCGGGGAGATCCTGCTCGCGCGGCGCATCGACGACGCGCGGGCGTGGTCGGAGGCGTCCACGGTCGAGTCCGCCGAGGCGCGGATGCGGGCGGCGAGGCACCGGGAGAGCGCGACGTGTCCGGGGAAGCGGTATGTCGCGAACGATCGGGAGTCCGCGGCGGCATTCCTGCGCGACATCGTCCGCCGCTGGTCCCATCCCGACCGCGTGCTGGTCGGCGTCTCGCAGATCGACGACGGTGTCTTCGCCCGCACGGGCGCCGTGCGACGCGACGGCGACCGATTCGTCGGTCCGCTCTGGATCGGCGATCGCGATCCCGACGGGGTGCGGCCGCTCGTCGCGATCGGTCCCGGATTCGTCGCGGACGAAGTCGCGGAATCGGCGGTTCCCGCGAGCCTGTCGCCGATTCGGGAGATCTTCTCCCCGAAGTCGGAACGGGGAATCCGCTGGCGGCCGGGCCGCGGGGGCCTCTATGCGCCGGCGAAGCGGCTCATCGACATCGTGTTCGCATCGGTCGCGCTCGCCCTGGCATCGCCCGTGCTTCTCTGCTGCGCGATCGCCGTGGTCGTCGACGACGGGTTCCCCGTCTTCTTCGGGCATGTCCGTCAGAAGCAGGGAGGCACCACCTTCCGCTGCTGGAAGCTGCGCACGATGAGGCGCGACGCCGAGGCGCGGCTCGCCGAGTACCAGAGGCAGAACCTCTGCGACGGCCCGCAGGTGCTGATTCGCGACGATCCGCGGATCACGCGGATCGGAAGGCTGCTGCGCAAGTTCCAGCTCGACGAGTTCCCGCAGTTCTGGAACGTCATCCTCGGCGACATGAGCATCGTCGGGCCGCGGCCAAGTCCGGAGAAGGAGAACCAGTTCTGTCCCGCATGGCGCGAGATCAGGCTTTCCGTGCGGCCCGGCGTGACTGGACTCTGGCAGGTGATGCGCACCCGTGCGCCGGGGCTGGACTTCCAGGAGTGGATCAAGTACGACATCGAGTACGTCGAACGCATGAGCCCGTGGCTCGACGCGTGGATCGTCTGGCAGACCGTCGTCAACATCCTTCGGGATCTTCGCAAGGGCGCCGCCCAGCCGGGAGGCGAGCCAGGAGCCCGGCTGGGAGTTCTGCCGGGAGCACAGCAGGAGGGGCGGCCTGAACGGCAGGAGAACACGACATGAACCCACGACGCGGAATCATCCTTGCAGGCGGCAGCGGCACCCGGCTCTATCCGATCACGAAGGGCACGAGCAAGCAACTGCTTCCGGTCTACGACAAGCCGATGGTGTACTACCCGCTGGCGACGCTGATGCTCGCCGGAATCCGCGAGATCCTCGTGATCACGACTCCGGTCGACCAGCCCGCCTTCCAGGCGCTGCTTGGCGACGGTCGCGACTGGGGCATCGAGATCCGCTACGCGGTCCAGCCGAAGCCGGAGGGACTCGCGCAGGCGTTCATCATCGGCGCCGACTTCGTGAAGGATCGGCCGAGCGCGCTCGTCCTCGGCGACAACATCTTCTACGGAACCGAGCTGCAGCGGAGGCTGCGCGAGATCGGTGCCCGCCGGGATGGCGCGACCGTCTTCGCCTACCGCGTCAGCAATCCGCGCGACTACGGCGTCGTCGAGTTCGACGGCGCGATGCGCGCGAAGTCGATCGAGGAGAAGCCGAAGGAGCCGAAGTCGAACTACGCGGTCACCGGGCTCTATTTCTACGACGAGCGGGTGGTCGAGATCGCGCGCGCGGTGAAGCCGTCGTGGCGGAACGAACTCGAGATCACGAGCGTGAACCAGGCCTATCTCGACCTCGGCGCGCTCGAGGTGGAGCTGCTCGGCCGAGGCAGCGCGTGGCTCGATACCGGCACGTTCGACACCATGCTGCAGGCGTCTCAGTTCGTGCAGACCCTCGAGGCGCGGCAGGGCCTGAAGATCGCCTGTCCCGAGGAGATCGCGTGGCGGCAGGGCTGGATCGACGACGCCCAGCTCGAGCGGCTCGGGAGCGCGCTCTCCAAGAACTCCTACGGGCAGTATCTTCTCCAGCTTCCCGCGAACCGCGACTAGGACCGATGCGATTCACCCCGACCGAGATTCCAGATGTCATGCTCGTCGAGCCGCAGGTGTTCGGCGACGAGCGCGGTTTCTTCCTCGAGACCTGGAGCGCGCTGAAGTTCGCCGCCGCGGGCATCGAGGTCGATTTCGTGCAGGACAACTGGTCGCGGTCGCGGCGGGGCGTGCTGCGGGGACTGCACTACCAGCTCGCGGTGCCGCAGGGCAAGCTCGTGCGGGCGGTGCGCGGTTCGGTCTTCGACGTCGCCGTCGACCTCCGGCGGTCGAGTCCCACGTTCGGCCGGTGGGTCGGCCGCGTGCTCGACGCCCGGTCTCGGCACGCAATGTGGATCCCGCCGGGGTTCGCCCACGGATTCCTCGTTCTCGAGGATGACACCGACTTCGTCTACAAGTGCAGTGGCCGGTACGACCCGTCGAGCGAGCGCACGCTCGCGTGGAACGATGCATCGGTCGGAATCGACTGGCCGCTCGACGGGATCGGCGAGCCGACCCTGAGCGAGAAGGACCGAACGCGGGCCGCGTCGTTCGCAACGGCGGAGACCTACGCGTGAGCGGGGGCGGGGGTCCGATCGCAGCCGCGCTGGTGACCGGCGCGGGCGGCCAGCTTGGCCGCGCTCTGGTGGCATCGGCGCCGGCTGGAATCCGGTTGACGGCGCTCGGCTCGACAGAGCTTGACATTCGCGATGCCGCCGCCGTCTCGGAGAAGCTCGGGCGGTTGCGCCCGGATGTCGTCTTCAATGCGGCGGCCTATACCGCCGTTGACAAGGCCGAGTCCGAGCCGGAGCTGGCCGACGCGCTCAACCATCGTGCCGTGGCCGGCCTCGCGGATGCGTGCACGCAAACCGGCGCGAGACTCGTGCATGTCTCGACCGACTACGTCTTCGACGGCATCTCCGGTGCACCCTACGAGCCCGACGCGCGGACGAATCCGCTCTCCGTCTACGGCAGGACGAAGCGCGACGGCGAGGCGGCGGCCCTTGCATCGCCGGGCGCGCTCGTGGTGCGGACTGCGTGGGTCTACGCCCCGGGTGGGCGGAACTTCGTCGCGACAATGCTGCGGCTGATGAGTACGCGCCCCGAGGTCCGCGTGGTCGACGACCAGATCGGTTCGCCGACGACTGCGGAGGGTCTCGCGGGTGCGCTGTGGGCGCTCGCCGCGCGGGGCGCGTCGGGCATCCACCACTGGACCGACGCCGGAGTCGCGAGCTGGTACGACTTCGCGGTCGCCATCCGCGAAGAGGCCGAGGCGCTCGGATTCGACCGGGTGGCCGCCGCTCGGGTGATCCCGATTCGTAGTTCGGAGTTTCCGACTCCGGCGCGGAGGCCGGGAGTCGCGATCCTGGCGAAAGAGCGGACCTGGCGGGAGCTGGGGACGACGGGGGAGCACTGGCGTGACGGCCTTCGCCGCACGATTCGACGCATGACGCCCGGACCGGGCGAGGTTTGGAGGACGGAATGAGCGCGGAGCGGACGATCCTGGTCACCGGCGGCGCCGGCTTCATCGGTGCGAACTTCGTGCGCCACCGGCTCGCCGAGCATCCGGGCGAGCGCCTCGTGGTGCTCGATGCGCTGACCTACGCGGGAAACCGCGAGAATCTCGCAGGCTGCGATCCGGCGCGGGTCGAGTTCGTGCACGGCGACATCCGCGACACGGCGCTCGTCGAGCGGCTCCTGCGCGAGCGCTCGATCGCGACCATCGTGCACTTCGCCGCGGAAAGCCATGTCGATCGCTCGATCAGCGGTCCTGACGCGTTCATCGACACCAACGTGATCGGCACCCATTCGCTGCTGAAGGCCGCGCGCGGCGTATGGCTTGCGGGAAGTGGGATGCCGCACCGGTTCCACCATGTCTCGACCGACGAGGTCTACGGCTCGCTCTCGCCGACCGACCCGCCCTTCGCGGAGACGAACCCGTACCAGCCGAACTCGCCGTATTCGGCGAGCAAGGCGGCGAGCGATCACCTGGTTCGTGCGTATCACCACACGTTCCATCTCGATGTGACGACGACCAACTGCTCGAACAACTACGGGCCCTACCAGTTCCCGGAGAAGCTGATTCCGCTGATGATCGTCAACTGCCTGCACGGCAAGCCGCTGCCGATCTACGGCGACGGCATGAACGTCCGGGACTGGCTGCATGTCGACGACCACTGCCGTGCGATCTCGCTCGCCCTCGCGAAGGGGCGCGTCGGGGAGGTCTACAACGTCGGAGGTGAGAACGAGCGGCCGAACCTCGAGATCGTGCAGCGGCTGACCGCGGCCATCGACTCGTCGTTCGCGGCGGATGCGTCCCTCGCCGGGCGTTTCCCGGGTTCGCCCGCGGCGCGCGGCGAGTCCTGCTGGTCGCTCGTCACCTACGTGAAGGACCGTCCCGGCCATGACCGCCGGTACGCGATCGACCCGAGAAAGGCCCAGAACGAACTTGGATACCGGCCAAAGGAGACCTTCGAGTCCGGACTTGCGAAGACGATCCGGTGGTACCTCGGCAACGAGGCCTGGTGGCGCCGCGTGATGGATGGCTCGTACCGCACCTGGATCGAGACGAACTACGCGGCGCGGTAGGGCCTGGATTGGCTGCGGATCACCCGAGGGTGTCGCCCGGCTTCCAACCCGCCCACCAGGCCCGCCAGTTTCGAACTTGGGGCCAGCATCGCCGGCGGAGATTCCGCGCGTGGTCTGGGTTGCGGAGCGCGATGAGCGGGCTGCAGGCCGCCCGGAGCAGTTCCTCGAACGCGAGAATCGCACAGCCCAGGTTGGCCAGCATCGGTCCGTGGTGCTTCCTCAGATATGTCGCGACGCCTTTTAGCACGAGGGTTCGACGGTACGGCGAGTAGGGATCTCCAGATCCCGCGTCGTGGACCATCGCGATCCTTGGATCAGCCCAGAGCTCGAACCCAAGGTCCGCGATCCGTCGACAGAGATCCACTTCTTCGGAGTAGAGAACGAAGCGGTCGTCGAACCCGCCGAGCGTTCTCCAAGTCTCGGCTCGGACGAGCAGGAATGCGCCGCTGATCACGGGAACTCGCTGTGGCTTCCGGGCGTCGAGCGGTAGCGCGTCGTTCCGCAGCCGCCCGAGTCCGACCGCCATGAGCGCGAGTCTCGGGATCGTGGGGAGCGGCTGATGAGAGCCATGGTCGGGGGCGCCGCTCGGCAGGATGCAGCGCCCGCCCCAGGCTCCGGCTCGCGGTTGAGCACGGGCGAACTCGAGAAGTCGCGTGATCTCGTCTGCGGTCGGAACGGTGTCGGGATTGAGCAGCAGGAGGAACTCCCCGCGGGCGTGCGAGGCGAGGAGGTTGTTGCCGCGGGCGAACCCGAGATTCCCTTGGAAGGGCAGCACCCTTGTCTCGGGGAACCGTTCTTCCACGAACCCAGCGCTCCCGTCATCCGAACAATCTACGAACAGCACCTCATGGTTGGTACCGGAGGTGGCGCGACGAACCCCTTCGAGACAAGGGGCGATGTAGGCTCGGCTTCGGAATCCGACGATGAGAATGCTGACTTGAGGGATCATCGGGAGGTCCGGGAAGCGTCCGCTGGCAGCGGGCGAAGAGGTGTCTCGTCGTGTGCAATCGGAATAAAGCACATCGGACCATGAACGATGTGACGGCGTGACTTCAGTCATCCACGATTTGGGCCGATCTCTCCTCCGCTCGAAAGGAGTTCGTCTTGTCGTTCCACAGCACTTTTGCACTTCGACTCTCGGCCCTCTTGGTGACCGCCTCTGCGATTTCGCTGCCGGCCTTCGCACAGAACAGCGGCTACCCCACGCCCCAGCAGGTTCTCGCCGGATGGGGTGGCAGCGACCCCTGGCTCGATCTGAACGACGACGGGACCGTCGACGCGGCCGACTACGCGATCGCGGTGTCCCTGCAGTCGAGCACCTCGGCGCCGGTGACGCCTTCACTCTCGGTTGGCGCCGGCTTCACCGCCGCGACCGCCCAGCCTCCGACCCAGGGTCTGTCTTCGCAGCCTGGTTACAACGCGAAGGCCATCGCGCGGTGGAACTTCGTTCCGCACCAGACCTTCGACACCGAGTTCGGCATCGGCGTCGTGGCGTTCCACGCCTACGGCATCGACCGCGTCGAGTTCTCGCTCAACGGCGGTCCTTGGACCGCGGTGACCGAGCCATCGCTGAATCCGATGTCGAACACCGTCGAGTACTGGGTCAAGGTTGATCCGGAGCAGCTTGCGACGGCTGAACACGAAGTCCGCGCGATCGCCTACCCGCAGGTCGGAGTGCCGCGTGTTCTCGGCGGTGCACTCAACGGCGCGGGCATGGACAAGGGCGAGTACAGCATGTACTTCGTCGCGGATGCAAGCGCCACCCTTCCCCGGACCCAACGCTTTGTTTCTCCGTCGGGTTCCGATTCTACGGGCAATGGAACTCGAGGCAACCCATTCCAGTCCATCATGAAGGCGGCCAAGAGCATCGCGGTTGCGAACGGTGGCTTGGCGGATGGGGGAGTCATCAACCTGCTTCCAGGCAACCATGTCTACGGGACCTACTCCTTCGCGCTGCTCACCAACACCGCGAACAGATGGCTCACGATTCGACCCGCGCCCGGCGTGGCCTCTTCCGCCGCCCCGATCGTCTCTGCATCCACAGGCGGAACCAACATCTCTCACGTCCGATTCGAGAGGGTGACGTTCAAGCCCTCTGGCAGCACCAACAGCGTGATTCCCTCCACCTCTGGCTCGAAGCGGCTTTGGGTCGACAAGTGCGACTTCATCGGCGTGGGAACCTCAAATCCGTCGGATTGGTCGGGAGGATGGCAGATGACCTGGACGACCGACTGCTCCCTTACGGGATCGGCGGGCGGTCTCGGTGGAGAGTTGGTGCGTGGACTGCAGATGAACGAGATCGGCAGCGACTCATTCGGCCAATGGGCAAAGACGGTCATCAACTCCTCGGTCCGCAAGATCACCTTCTCGGACCCCGCTTTCCATCCTGACTTCTATCAGATCTTGGGGACTGGCGTTGAAAACCGCGTGATGTACAACGTTCGGTGCATCGAGCCAGTCAACGCCCAGGGCCTCTTCTCCGGTACCGGAGACTCCTTCAAGGACTTCGCATTCGTCGGAGTTGAGGTCGATACCAGAGCGCCGGGCGCTTATGGATGCGCCTTTCAGTTCGGATCAGCGATCTCGCACATGCTGGTGGAGGACTCTGTGATTCTTGGTCCGGCGCTCTGGCGCGTCGATGTTCCTGGATTCTCTGCGGAGAACGTCGTGATTCGCGGTACGAGTTGGTCTGGAACTGGGCCGTCCCCTGCGCCACTCGCCGGGGTGACGGTCCTCAGCGACTGACCAGAAGTCCGCAAAGTTCGCAATCCAACGGTCCGCGTCTGCATGCACGTGCAGCCGCGGACCTTCGGCTTCCTGCCCGGACAACTCGATGCAGGGTGTGCAAGAGGCTTGGGACGGGACCGGTGCCGGCGCCCCGAAGCAGTAGGGCGGGCGTTGGAATGGCGTTGGGGTGGGGCACTCGCCACTTGTTCCGAAGCCATGACGCCGCGCGTTCGTAGCTCGCGTCGATCGTGCCCGACGAGAGGTGAGCGATTGGCGCGTCGAGCGCAACGCAGGATGCGCCGGTGGCGCGGGCCTGAAGGCTGATGTCGGCGCCGTAGCAGTGGAAGCCCGGACACTCTGGATCAAAGCGCAGGCCGGATCGGATCCGCACCGCGATCAGCACTTCGTCGAGCGTGAGGCACTCGCGAGGAAGCACAAGACTCCGGCGATGGCTGAGAGGATCTGCGATGTGGCCGTGAAAGGCGCCCAGCGAGCCGCATCCGTACACGCCAGCAAGGGCTACCGCGGGAGAAAGCGTGCGGAGCATGCCACTGAATCGTGGGAGCCATGCCTTGGGAAAGCGGACGTCCTGATGTACAAGTACTGCCCAGTCGGAGGAGAGCCGCGACATGCCGAGATTCAGTGCTTCTGCCGCCTCGAGTCCCTCCGCAGCGGGCTCGACCACCTCCCACTGGACACCTCGCGGAAGCGGGCCGAGCGAGCGCATACAGCGCTCGAATTCATCCGGGCGGTTCACCATCGTGACGAATCCGACAGTGGGGAGATCGGACGTGTCGCTCAAGATTGCCGCCTTCTGATGCTCAAGCGTCTGCTCCGCGCCATCCTTCATCGCGCGGCCAGAGAAGTTTTCGGGGAGGCGCGGTCTCCACCTCACTCCTGCCCGACGCGCATGCGCACGAACCGGACGAGCTTCGCGGTCTTCGGCACGACCTGGCCGACCTGCATCTTGTCGTCGCGGACGTAGGGCTGTCCGAGGAGGGTGACCTCCTCGAAGAACTTGCGCATCTTGCCCTCGGCCATCTTCTCGGCGATCTGGGCGGGCTTGCCCGAGGCCTGCGCCTCGGCCACGGCCTCAGCGCGCTTCGAGGCGACGACCGCCTGGTCGAGCCCGTGCTGGTCGATCGCCATCGGCGTGGGCACCGCGGCGGCCACATGCTGGCAGACGCCGGTTCCGATGTCGGCCGGCATCTCGCCCTCGTACTGGAGGACCACGCCGAGCTTGCCGTCGTGGTGCAGGTACGACGCGAACGCGGCGCCCTCGAGCACCACGCCGCGCGCGAACGAGATGTTCTCGCCGGTCTTCAGGCGCACGACGTCGACGCGGTCGACGATCTCCTTGTTCGCGACGACCGGCCCGGCGCCGTGGCCGAGCGCGAGCTTGGCCACGTCCTGCGCCATCGCGCGGAACTCGTCGTTGCGCGCGGTGAAGTCGGTCTCGGAGCGGATCTCGACGACCGCGGCCTTGCCGCCCGCGATCGCGATCGCGATGCAGCCTTCGCCCGCCGCGCGGTCGGCGCGGGCGTCCATCTTGCCCTTCATCTTCTCGCGAAGGAGCTTCTCGGCGGCGTCCATGTCGCCGTTCGCCTCGACGAGGGCGCTCTTGCAGTCGCCCATTCCGAGACCGGTGCGGTCGCGGAGCTTCATGACGTCCTTCGGGCTGATGTTCGCAGTGCTCATGGTGTTCTCAGTGGTGTCGGATGATGGTTCGTGCGTGCGTCGGAGCGCCTCGGATCAGCCGCCCTCGGCGCCCTCGGTGGTCGCGACGGGCTCGGCCGAGCCGCCGGCGCGGAACTGGCTGCGGCTCGAGCGACGGCGCGGAGCCGGTCCGCCGTCGCCACGGCCCTCGCCACGGCCCTCTCCGCGACCTTCGCCGCGCGAACCGCCCTCGGCCGGAGCGTCGCCGCCCGAGGTGGCGCGTCCTTCCTTGCCCTTGCGCACCGCGTCGCAGAGCTCGCGGATCACGATGTCGATGGTGCGCATCGAGTCGTCGTTGCCCGGGATCGGGATGTTCACGAGATCGGGGTCGCCGTCGGTGTCGACGAGGCAGACGGTCGGGATGCCGAGCGACTTCGCCTCGAGAAGCGCGTTCTTCTCGCGGTTGGTGTCGACGACCACGAGCGCGCCGGGGAGGCGCGACATGTGGCGGACGCCGCCGAGGTTGCGCTGGATCTTCTTGCGCTCGCGGGTGAGCTGCGACTCCATCTTCTTCGAGTAGTTCTTCATCTCGCCGCTCTCGACGAGCCGGTCGAGCTCCTCGAGGCGCTTCAGGCGCTCGCGGATGGTGCGGAAGTTCGTCAGCGTTCCGCCGAGCCAGCGCTCGGTCACGAACGGCATCTGCACGTCGGCCGCGTACTGCTCGATGGCGCCGCGGGCCTGGCGCTTGGTGCCGACGAAGCACACGTCGCGGCCGTCGGAGACGGTCTTCTCGATGAAGCGCTTGGCGAGGAGGAGGCCCTTGATCGACTCGCGGACGTCAAGGATGTGGATCTGATTGCGGACGCCGTGGATGTACGGCGCCATCTTCGGATTCCAGTTGCTCCGACGCTGACCGAAATGGATTCCTGCCTCGATGAGTTCCTGAACGAGAGACATGGTTCTACTCCAGCGACACCGACGCGGCGGGAGTGGCGGACCCGCCCGTCCAAGGGCGCTTTTGGGTGACGGATTGCCCGTCGTCCTGAAGGAACGGCCTCGCTGCCACGGCGGGGCCGGAGACCCCGGCGGCGTGCCGGGGAGAATCGGAGAGTGTAGCGAAAGCCTCGGCTCCAGGGGAGGGGCTTCCGCGGGGTTCCGGCCGCTTCGGCGGCTCAAGCGGGCGGAGCGGCCGTCCGATATACAGTGCCCATGCTTGCCAAAGTCTTCAAGGCCTACGACGTCCGCGCGACCTATCCGAAGCCGCTCGACGAGCAGATCGCCTGGCAGGTGGGATACGCCACGGCGCAGTTCCTCCTGAAGGGCGCCGCCGACGCGGGGCTCGTCGACCCGATGTCGCGGACGATCTGCGTCGGTCGCGACATGCGCAAGAGTTCGCCCTCGCTCTCGGCGCACCTCCGGCAGGGGATGCGCGATGCGGGCGCGGACGTGATCGATCTCGGGCTGGTCGACACGCCGTTCGTCTACTTCGCGATCAACCACCTCCGCTGCGCCGGCGGCGTGCAGGTGACCGCGTCGCACAATCCGTCGAACTACAACGGCTTCAAGATCTCGAAGCTCGGCGCCAAGCCGGTCGGCCAGGACACCGGCCTCGCCGAGATCCAGCGGCTGGCGGCCCTGGTCGAGCGCGAGAAGGTGAAGCCGCTCGGCGGGCGCGAGGAGTCGCGCGACCTCTGGAGCGACTACCGCGCGCACCTGCTCTCGTTCATCGATCCGCGCGTCGTGAGCGGCGAGCGAAAGATCCGCCTCGCGGTCGACGCGTCGAACGGCATGGCGGGCACGATGATGCCGAAGGTCTTCGAGGGCGTGAAGGGCATTTCGATCGAGAAGCTCTACTTCGACAACTCGAGCGGCGAGTTCGTCCACGAGCCGAATCCGCTGGTTGAGTCGAATCTCCGCGACCTGCAGGCGGTGCTCGCCAAGGGCGGCTTCGACGCCGGATTCTGCTTCGACGGCGACGCCGACCGTTGCATGGTGCTCGATGAGAAGGGCGGGCCGATCGGCTGCGACCTGCTTCTCGCGTGGCTCGTCCAGGACGTGCTGAAGAAGCATCCGGGGACCGCGGTGGTCTACGACCTGCGCAGCTCGCGCAGCGTCACCGAGATCATCCGCGAATGCGGCGGCACGCCCGTCGAGAGCCGCGTGGGACATGTGTTCATGAAGGCGAAGCTCGCGGAAGCGCGCGCGGTGATCGGCGGAGAGCTCTCCGGGCACTTCTACTTCGCCGACATGTGGAACACCGACTCCGGCGCGCGTACCTTCGCCGCGGTGGTGACCGCGCTCGCCTCCGCGACAAAGCCGCTCTCGGCCATGGTCGCCCCGTGCCGCCGCTACGCGCAGTCGGGCGAGATCAACTTCGAGAACGAGGACAAGCTCGGCGCGCTCGCCGCGCTCAAGGCCGCGTATCCGAAGGCGCGGACCTACGAACTCGACGGCCTCTCGATCGACGCCGGCGACTGGTGGGCGAACATCCGGCTCTCGAACACGGAGCCGCTGCTTCGGCTCAACCTCGAGGCGAAGGACGCGGCGACGGTGAACGCGAAGGTCGCCGAGGTGTCGCGGTACCTCGGGCACCGGGTCGATCACTGAAGACGCCGCGTCTCGCGAGAGACGGAGGCGCCCCGTGGAGCGGTCATGGAAAGAGCGGCCTGAGGGGTCCGCGCCGTGCCGTCCCTACGACGACCGCGCTCAAGACGAGCGTCGCCGACGCGCGGACGACGAGGTCGAGTCCAAGTGGTTGCAGCGCCGCGATGAAAGCGGGATGGACGAGATAGACCCCCGCAGTCAGGCTCGAGCAGGCGATCAGCCAACTCGGCGGGCGCGGCTGCTCGATTCGGCAGAGGCCGACCGTCGCCGGCACCAGGATCGCATACGACGCGAACTCACTGATCCGTAGTTGGGTGCAGCCGATCCCGATCAGCGCGCAGATCCATGCGAGCGAGGCCCACGCCTTCGGGATCCGCGGCGGGATCAGGCGGCTAGAGAGCGCGGCGAGGGACACCAGGAAGGCCGTGAGCACGGCGTGTCCCAGCGGCGGTGGAAGTGCGTCGGCCGAAAGGGCGTCTCGCGCGATCCATGCGCTGGTGGCGGCGAACGCGCATGCGATCGCGAACCAAAGTTTGCTCCTCTGTCCTGAGAGGACGCCCAGGAGCAGAAGGGAGATCGCTAGCGCGGGAAGGAACCAGAGATGCATGCTCGGTCCCATCGCGAGCATCCATGGTTCGAAGAAGCTCCCGAGCGGCTTTCCGGTCAGGATGTCCTTCATCATCAGGAGCGCCACGTAGATCGCGCTCCAGACAAGCCACAGCCGGATCGTGGTGCTCGCTCGGCGGACGAGTTTCGGCTTTTCCTGCTCAAGCAATGCAAATCCGATTGACATCGAGAGGAATCCCACGACTCCCGCGATCGCAAAGCCCATGAAGGCGTTGTCGCAGTGGCCCAGCACCACCAGCACGCAGAGCACGCAGCGGAGCACTTCGGGATACGCGAGAACGCGCCCGGGACTGGATTCGATCGAAGCTGCGGCGCCGCTCGTCACGGTCAGGAGCATAACGCCCGAACGCATCTCGTTTGGCGTGAAATGTCAGCGACGTGCCGACATCAATGAACACGCGATGCGCCGTAGGCCACTGCGTCGCTGCCAGCGGATGCCCTCACCCGGGGAAGATCGTCGCCCGCGCCATCGCCTCGATCCGCGCGAGCTGCGCCGGTGCGGACGTGCGCCATGCGGCCTGCGGCGTCGTCAGCTCGATGAGGAGCCGCGCGCAGTCGTCGGGAGGGGTCGACCGGTCGCCGCCGAAGCGGACGACGCGCGCAGCGTCGGTCAGCGCCGCGAGGCCCTCGACCTTGCCCTGGTAGTCGAGGAAGACCGCCGGCGTTCCGGCGCCGATCGCGGCGATGCCGCAGTGCATCCGTCCGGTGAGAAGCGCATCGCAGCCCGAGAGGATGGCCTTGATCTCGCTCGGCCGCGTGGAGGAAGCGACCCGCAACGCGACCGAGTCGCCGAGCCGTGCATGCAGCATGTCGCAGAGCGCATCGTCGTCGAAGGGCCCGCGGGAGTCGTGGGCCATCAGCGCGAACGCTGCGTCGGGCGCCATCCGAAGCACCGCCCGCGCGACCTGCTCGAAGGCGTCGACGCAGCGCATGGCGCGTTCCTCGCGCGAGCCTGTGCCGCTACCGAGGCCGACCGCGGACCGGTTCGGACAGAGCGCGACGATCCTGCGGCCGCTTACGCGAATCTCGGCGAGCCGTTCGAGGCATTCGCGCGCGACCACGCCGGCCGGATCGGGGGCAACGAGGAACGCGAGGTCGGCGACCGCCTCGACTTCCCGGCCGAGGATGTCCTCGAGCCGCCGCTTGCTGCCCGGGTCGCGCGCGCAGATGCGCACCTCGCGGGGCAGCGCGCGGAGCGCGCGAACGATGGC
>Ga0315906_10006862_pt1 | contig 13992 bp, 11 predicted proteins | sample LakEriMetagenome_4_FD_203526 | JGI IMG/M metagenome (GOLD analysis project Ga0315906, IMG submission 203526) | Freshwater fungal communities from buoy surface, Lake Erie, Ohio, United States - Buoy 2 MA122 | ecosystem: Environmental > Aquatic > Freshwater > Lake > Lake biofilm | place: USA...
CGGATTGCCGCTCACTTGTCTTCGGGATTCGCGTATCTCACTCTCGCGCCTGCCTTGAGGGGGCGCGAAGCAAGGGGGATCAACATGGACAGGCGTGATTTCAGCAGGGCTGTCCTTGCCGCGGCGCTGACCGGGTTTGGGGCCAGCATGCCGGGTGCGCGTGCGCAGCCCGCTCAGGCGGCCACGGACGAATCGATCGACCTCATGCTCGAAGAGATGGTGGCGGAAACAGGCGGGATGCCGCCGCTCACGGCATTCGGGCCCGACGAGATCAAGAAGGACGAGGCGCTTCGCAAGGCGATCGTCGAGCGTGTGGGCAAGAAACTCCCGGATCTCACCAAGGTCGCTACGCTAAAGCCGCCGCCGCACCACTCAATCGACAAGGCGCATCTCGGCAGCGACGAAGCCGCGCTGGGCAGTGACTTCCCGCTCGATGGCGCGCTGCTTCAAAATCTCGCGCGCGCCAACGGGTTCCTCGAGACCTTCACGTATTCCTTCCGGCTGGGAGCGCCGCAGGCCGATCTTGTGCTGTTCGGTTTGCGCGGATGCGAGATCGTTGACCCCAAGGACGTCGGCGTCTTCAAGCCATCGATCCGCTTGAAGGTCGGCGTGGTCGATCATGTGCGGATGCTCTGCACGATGGGAATCTGGGATCGCAAGGCCAACACCGTCGCGGCCTTCCACGCATCGACCGTGCCTCACCTTGCCTTCGTGGAGGTCTATCGCATCTATCTGGCTCTGCGCGGTCGAGTAGCGCGGACCGACGTTGCAAGTCTTGCGGCGACAGACGCGCTGCTCGATGCCAGCACGGGCTCCAACTGGTACTCGAACACGCTGAGCCAGGGGTTGCACATCCACTACATCGGTCCGCACGGCGGCAAGCAGCCAAACATGCTGCGCCAGAGTGATGACTGGTTCGCGCCGGTAGCGCGCGCGAAGACAGTGCTCGGCTTCACGAACTCGGATTGGGAGAGCCCGGGCGCGGCCGTATGCGACAATATTCACGCAGCCTATGACCTGAACCCCAAGGCGGTGATCGGATACCAGTCAAACGGCTGCAATGTGATCTCGGGCTCCGTAAGTGGCGGGAAGTACAGCGGCGAAATCGCGACCTATCGCAATCTGCTTTCGCTCGATCAGCTGGGCCGGAAGGACAAGACGATCGTCGGCGCCAAGGCGAACCAGAAGTTCTTCTACATGCTGCTTTCGGGCGCCGAAGCCTGCCTGCAGTCAAAACGTCCCGGCGACGCTGCCCTTGATCGTGTGCGTTTCGGGTCGACAGGCGCGAAGGCCGTTGCGCTGCGCAAGCTGCTCGAAAGCGTCGGGCACAAAACCTTGGTGAAGCGCGATCCGAAGGACATCGTCGGTCGGGGCACGGTCGAGGCGCTGCGGAAGGAACAGGAAGCCGTCGGGCAGGCCAAGGACGGCGTGCTGTCCAAGGGGCGCGCCGCTGAACTCGGCGTTCCGTGGGCTTGAGCCTTTCCGGGGCAGACAATTTGTGGAGTGATGCGTGAACTGGCTTTCCATTGAGTATGTGTCGCTGGACGCTCGGCGCCAGACACTGTTCCAGAAGGAGGTCGAGGACCTGCGCGTCGTGTTCGGCGCGCTGCAGGATTGCGATGTCTGCATAGGCGAGGACCTGCAGCCCAGGGTCGCCTCGCGCGATCATTGCTCGATCGAGCGGCCGGACGATTTCAAGCTCATCTACAAGGCAAAGAATCCCGTCTGGCTGGATGGCAAGCTTGTGTCGAGCACACAGTCGATCTTCCAGGGTGATGTAAACGAGCACTGGATCTGGCTCGGGGCGATGCCGCCGAAAGATCCGCCACAGGTCACGCTGCGGGAGAGGATTGATCCGAACGCGGTTGGTCTTGCCGGCCGGGGCCACTTCCGCTGCGTGCTGCACGAGAAGAGGGAAGACGTGCCGCCGCCCGTCGGCAGGCGAGGCAAGGGTTCAGGCCAGTCGGACGCGCGCCGCCTCATAGCGGGACAAAGCGGCACCAATAGGCGCATCTATGTGATGGGTGGCGGCCTCGGCGTGCTCTTGCTTGCTGGAGGCGCCGCCGCAGGGGCATACCTGCCCACTCAGTTTGAGGCGATCCGGCTGCGACAGGAGCAAGAGCGGCTCGCCGCCACAGCGATTCAAGAGATGCTGGAGCCGATCCTCGAAACCACAGCTTTCCAGGAAAGGGCAGGGCAGTCGATCTATGTCGTCGGCGCTCTTCTTGGCGACAAGTTCGAACCCAAGGGCACGGCATGGGTCGCCGATCTTGGAGGCCGTCCACGCCTCATCTCCAACTGGCATGTCGGGAGCCAATTGAAGGCGGCTGCTGCGAATGATGTCACGATCGTGGCGCGCAGGACCGTGGCGCCCGGGCGTATCGAGGACATTGTTCTTCAGCCGGAGTATGTCGGGCATCCAGCCTATGACGCGTACCAACTCGTCCTTGAGGGCGTGCGGCCTGCTGGCGACTGGCCCAACGTATTCGATGCAGCCGAACTATCGCTCGCGAACGAAGACGATCGGGCGAAGCTCGGTCCTCCGCTCCCCATCGCGTCCGACATTTTCGAGCTGAGACCGCTACAATCTGCCGGCTATATTGGCTTCCCGGTGGAAGGCCGCAATGGAACCAAGTTGAATCCCTTTGAGCCTACAGCCACGCCAGTTGTTGGGAAGATCCAGAAGCTGACAGACGGTTTTCAGCGCCAGCTAACGCCCGTCGAGCACCGCTCACTTGTGCAGACCAATCTCGAGGCCGCCGGTGGCGCGAGTGGCAGTCCGCTATTCGACGCTCGCGGACGCGTGATCGGCATGGTCTCCGGCGGCGACACGATCTCGTTCGAGACCATTGGGGGCGAGAAAGTTCGCCTCGCGTCGGGAAGCTTTTACGCGGTCCGCGCTGATGTGATCGAGGAATTAGGCGGCCGACCCGCGCCTGCGGACCGTGAAGCTCTCTGGAGATGCGCGGTCCAACAATTTGGCGGCGGCGGAGGCGGCTGTGAAGCCGATGCAGCTGGCGCACCTGTCGCGTCGGCCCCCAAAATGCTCGGACCGAACGGTGCGGCCACTCTCCGCCTCGAGCGCCAGCCACCGGGCCGATATGTCCTGAGCGCCCACGCGGCCTCGCCCTCCTTGCTGCGCATGAAGGCAAGCTGGGGCGATGGGCGTTCAACAGAATCTGATGCCGCCTCGCAGGAGCCAAACAAGCCCGTGCTGAATCTTCGCCTGCTCGCCTCATCCGATATTGAACTTCAACTTCAAGGCGCTGCGGGTGACGAGTTCTCATGGTCAATCGCGCCGGTCGCCGCTGGAGGTGCACAATGACCGATGCGATCAACAGCCTGCCAAGCATTGGCCTGTCGACCTTGCCGATGGCCGACCTTGTTCGTTGCGGCGCGATCGACGACGTGAGGACGTCGACCCCTGGCTCGCTCGCCGAGGAGATTCTGTTTGCCGTGGCGCTGGCGCAGATCGGAGCCATGGATCCCGCCGGTTCGGAGACCGGAGCATTGTCGCGGCTCGAGAACAGCGTCAAAGGCGCCGCTGGGCAGGTTGAGCTTTCCATCGCCGCCCGCATTGAACTCTGTTTTGCGCAGCTTGAAGCTCTAAAGCCGCGTAACCCGATCCTCGAAGCATTGCAGGTCGTGGAGACTGAACTCAATTCCATCGCGGGGCGCACAGGCGATGCATTGCGCGCACGCGCTGCCGTCGTGAGGGGGCGGACGCTGCTTCGCAATCGCAAAATCCTCGATGCGCGGGCCGCGATGCAGAAGTCTCTCAGTCTCGCGACTTCGATCGGTGACAGGTATGGCGTCGCTGAAGCGGAGCTGGCGCTTGGCATGGCTGATGCGTGGAACGGCTGTCCGCGACCAGCCGAGCGTCACTTCTCCAATGCCAGGGAGATCTGGGCTGGACTCGGCAACCGTATCCGTTTGGGTGACGTCGACTACGAGTCCGGCATTTGCGCATTTGATACGCGCGAGTATGACGAGGCGCGCAGTCTGTTCGACCGCGCGCGGAAGGCCGCGGATGCGGCAGGCGCTGGCTCCGCGCGAACACTCCGGATCGGGTACCAGCAAGGCGCGGCTAGTCTTGCTGCGGGCGACATGGAAGCTGCCCAGACACAACTTTCCAGCACTCTGGATCTGGCAGTGAAGGCGTCCGACTCCTATCGCGCGATGATGTGCAGGATTGATCTCGGTCGCTGCGCCCTTCAGCGCGCACGCGGCTCGAAGGGCGGCCAGCGTATCGCTGCGCTTTCTGTTGCGAAGGGTATGTATGCCGCGGTTTCCGCTGGCCTCAGCGAGCAGGATCGGGAACCAGGCGCCTTCGGCGGCCTGCATGCGACTTTGCTTGAGGCGGGTTTGATGGGCGAGGGCGTGTACGCCGAAGACGGGCTCACGAAGGCCGACGGCGCAGATCTGCTGGGACGTTCGGCCGATGCGTTTGGCACGCTGGACAGGGAGCGTCCGCGTTGCCTCATGTTCCGGATTGCAGCTGCGGAGGCCTATGGTGAGGCAGCCGCCGCCTTGAAAAAGCGTTGGGGGGCCAAGTCGCAGGAGAAGGCCACGCTTGCCTTGATGAATGCGCGCCGGCGCGTTGAAGCCGCCGCGGCGTGCGAACTGGCTGCCGCCATGGGGATCAACCTCGATACGACCGAGAAGCGGCAGCAGGCTTTTCGCCTCACCTGGCAGACAGAATCGCGCGAGGTATCTGGCGTCACCTACGTGCGCCTCAGGCCTGAAGCGGGCGACGCTGGAATGCCGTGGGCGCCGGTCGTTGATGCGTCAAGTTAGACCTGCCTCTCCAGATTTGATGTGCTGTGTCCTCTGACCGCCTGAAGTGGTAGCGTGCGTCTGCATGATCGATCGCGGAGGCCAGCCGATGTCCCACATCAAGAAGATGCTTGGCCTGATCAGCGCCTGGCGCGCAAGGGACATTGATGGCGTTCTTTTGTTCATGCACGACGACATCGTCTGGCACTTTGCCGCCGTCATCGCGCCGCCCCTCAAGGGGAAGGTGAAGGCGCGGAAGCTTCTTGAAGCCATGTCCCTCGAGGTGCGTGATGTGACCTGGCGCATTTTCGATTTTGCCGAAAGGGAAGAGCGGCTGTTTGTTGAGGGGGTCGACGAGTATGTGTCTGTCGGCGGCCATCTCGTGTCGGCGCCCTATGCCGGGGTCGTGGAATTTCGCGACGGCAAGATCATTGGCTTGCGCGAATACTTCGACATGGGATCGGTGAACGCCCTCAAGGCGGGTGAACCCATGAAGGAGCATGTCCGCGCAATGATCGCGCGCGAGGCTGTTGGCTAGAGTTCGGCGGATGACACCGGGACGCCGAGCAGCGCGCGCCCGGTCAGCTCATACGTTGCAGGCGCGATCATGATGTGGGCGGTCATCGTCTGCGCATCGGCGAGGCGGCGGTTCAGCGAGTCCGCGAGAAACACGCTCCCTCCGCCCGCGAGATCCTGAACGGCCCGCACGACTTCTGCGGCAGTGCGGGTCATGTGGGTCGCCGCCAGCCTCAGCGTGGCGCGTTGCTCCAGCGAGATGGCGGCGCTGCCTTGCGCCTGCGCCCACGCCGCGTCGATCTCCGCAAACAGGAAGGCGCGGGCGGCCTTCAGCCGTGCGGTTGCTTCGGCATAGGCCGCCTGGACCGTGCCGCGATCGCTGAGTGTGCGGCCGGTTGGCATACGCTTCGAGGAGGCAAGGGCGGCGAATTCCCGCAGCGCGGCGTTGGCGTTGCCGCTCGCTGCCGCGGCGATGCCGATGGCGAGAAGGCCGAAGATCGGGAACGCGTAGAGCGGCGCCTTGACCCTCGGCTTGTCCGTGATGAGGGAGACCGAACGAGTCCGCGGCACCAGTATGTCGCGGACAGTCATGTCTCCGCTGCCCGTGCCACGAAGTCCCGAGGTGTGCCAGGTGTCGGCGAACGTCGCGTCGCTTGCCGGGAAAAGCATCATCCGGTGATCCGGAATCTTTTCCGTGAGCATCCGTGGCGCGCCGTTCTCGAAGATCATGCAGCCGCCGCACAGCCACGTCGCATTCTGGCCGCCGCTGTTCCACTTCCATTGTCCCGTCACGCGGTAATTGTCACCCTCAAGCGTCGCCCTGCCCATGGGCGCATAGACGCCGGCGAAGATGAGGGCGGGGTCGGGAAAGATGGCGCCGGCGACATCCGGATCCAGATAAGCGCCGAACGCGCCCGTGGTGGCGCTGACAGTCACACACCAGGCAGCGGATGCATCAGCCTCGGCTAGCGCCTCGATTGTTTCGCCGACGACGCGGGGTTCCGCCTCCAAGCCGCCATGTGCGCGTGGCATGCAGAGGCGATAGAATTGCGCTTCGCGAAAGCGTGCAGCCAGCGCCTCCGGAAGGCGGCGCAACCGGTCCATTTCCGGACGGGCGGCGATGATCTCCGCCTCCAGCGCGCGCGCCTGCAAGACGTGATCGCTCATCCCTTGAGCCTCCAGAGGCCAGCGAGATTGTTGCGCTGCATGTCGGATGAACCGCCAACGATCGGCATGCCGAGCAGGTCGCGCACATTGCGGTCGATGTCGTAGGCGTCGGAGAGCGCATACGCGCCCATGACCTGCTGGCAGGCAAGCGCGATCTCGACGCCTGTGTCGGCGATGAACAGTTTCGCCATCGATGTTTCGACGCCGCAAGGCTTGCCGTCATTCGCAAGATGAGCAGCGTGATAAAGCATGTGCCGGCAGGCTTCGAGTTTGGTGCGTGCGGTCACGAGGCGATGCGCTACCGCCTGATGGCCTGCAATCGCCTTGCCGAACTGAACTCGTTCCTGCGCATATGTCCAGGCCTCGTCCAGTGCGGCCTGCGCGAATCCGAACGTAATTGCGGCCACTTCTAGCTTCTCGACATCCAGCGCGCGGCCCGCGAGCATGCTCCAGGCCTTGTTCAGCCGTTCAGGGCCGCCGACGATGGCATCGAGCGGCACGCGCACATCGTCGAAGTGAACGTCGCTGGAGGCGGTATAGCGAAGATTCACATGCTCGATCGGCATCGTTGAGACACCCTTCGCCTTGCCAGGGATCAGCACGAAGGTCAGGGCTTCCCGGCGCGGGGCTTCAGGCGCTGTGTTGATCAGGCAGTAGATGTAGTCCGCCCAGTCTGCGCCCGTGCACCAGCGTTTTGATCCATTGATGACCAGCGTGTCGCCCTCGACCCGGCCGCGCGTTTTGACGCTGGAAAGGTCGCCGCCGACATCCGGTTCGGAAAGGCCATAGGCAAACAGCAGTTCGCCGCGCGCCAGCTTAGGCAGCAGTTCATTCCTCTGTGCCGGGGAGCCGTTCTCCGACATGTTCATGCCGCCATAGAATGCGCAGTGAATGAAGGGCCCGGCGAGGAACGGGCCGGCGCGCGCGAGTTCTTCGATCACCGCGACAGCGGCGACGATATCCTGTCCAAGCCCGCCATGCTCCTCGGCGATTGTCAGGCCGCATATCCCCATGTCGCTGAGTTCGCGGAACAGGTCTCGTGGCCAGTCGTGCGCCTTGTCCCACGCGCGGCGCTTTTCCCGCGGCGCCTTCTCGGCGACGAAGCGGCGTAGCTGGTTGCGCAGCGTGGTGACGTGCTCGGCTTCGGGCAGCGTGTTTGCGATCATCATTCGCCCGTCAGGTTCGGGGGACGTTTCTCGACGAAAGCGGCGACGGCTTCGCGACGATCGTCGAGGGAGTTTGACAAGAGTTCGTAAGCCATCGCGGCATCCAGCAGTTGTGCGGCAAGCGCACGTAGGGGGATGTTCGCAGTCGTCTTGGTCCACCGAACCGCCCATTTGGGGTTTGCGAGGATCCTGTCCGCGACCTCTGCCACCTTCGCATCGAGTTGGTCGTGCGCAACGACATGATTGATCAGGCCGAGGTGCAGGGCGCGTTCGGCGGTGAGCATCTCGCCGGTCATGAGCAGTTCTTTGGCGCGGGCGAAACCGATCAGTTGCGGCCAGATGATCGCCCCGCCGTCTCCGGCGACCAGGCCGACCTTGACATGCGGGTCGCCCACGACCGCTTTTTCGGACGCGATGATGACATCGCACATCAGAGCGATCGTGGCTCCTAGCCCGGCCGCGGCGCCGTTGAGCCGGCACAGGATCGGCTTTTCGAGTTCCAGGAGAGACGTGATGATCCGCTTTGCTTCAGGCCCTAGAGCACGGAAAGAGGCCGGGTTCTCGATGTGCGTCTTGAACCAGGCCGTGTCGCCGCCCGCGCAGAAGGCGCGGCCCGCTCCGGTCAGCACGATCAGGTCGCTTGCCGGGTCGTCCTGCGCATCAAGGAATATCCGCGACAGTTCGTGATGCATTTCGCCATCGACGGCGTTGACGGGATTGGGCGCTGTCAGCGTCAGCGTGAGGATGCGGTCGCTTCGTGTTGCGACGATGCGTTCATATCGGGAGAAGTCGGGAGTCATCGTTGTGTCGTTCCTCAACCCGCTTCCGCGCCAATCTCGATGATGCGCCGCCCGAAACTGTCACTGGCAAACAGATCGATGAAGGCCTGCGGCGCTGACTCCAGACCGCGATAGCGGTGTTCGCGCACCTTCACTTCGCCCCGCTCGATCATGGCGCCAAGTTCTTCCTGCGCGGCGGGGAAACCCTTCAGGTCATCGAAAACGACCAGACCCTCCATGCGCAAACGGCTGGCAATGAAGTAGCGGGTATTGGTGATGCCGGGTACATCGCCTGTCGCGGCGTTGTAGTCCGCAAGCTGGCCCGAAATCACGATGCGGCCTCCCGGTCGCAACAGAGGGATGACGCTGTCGATCATCGCATTGCCGACATTGTCGAAGAGCACGTCGTAGCCATCGGGGCTCGCAGCCTTGAGGTCAGCAACGAGATCTGACGTCGTCTTGTAGTCGACGATCACATCCAGCTTGGCCTCATCGCGCAACCACACGGCCTTGTCTGCGCCGCTGGCTGTGCCGACCACGCGGGACGCGCCGAGGCCACGGGCGATCTGCGCTGCCGTTGCGCCGACAGGTCCGGCCGCCGAGGTGACCAACACGCGGTCGCCGGCCTTCAACGCGGCGACACGCTTCAGGCCGAACCATGCTGTCATTCCGGGTACGCCAAGCACGCCGATCCAGTACGGGAGCGGGAGGCGCTTGTGAGGAATCTTCTGGATGTAGCCGCGTCCCGGGAAGATCGCGTGCTCAGCCCAGCCGCCGCCGCTTGCTACGATATCGCCGACGACGAAACGAGGATTGGCGCTCTCGATGACCTCGCCTATGGCAAACCCATCGATCGGGTCGCCAATCCGCAGAGGTGGCGCGTAGCTGGCGCCAGAAGAGAGACGCGAGCGCGTTCCCGGGTCGGCCGAGCAGTAGAGCGTCCGCGTCAGGACATGTCCTTCCGAGAGAGGCGGTAGCGCGACTTCCTCGACCCGAAATGTTCCATGCGTTGGCCGGCCGACGGCCTGGGCGGCCAGGACGATGCGGCGTGAAGTCTGTGGACGTTGCGTCATGCTGAGTTTTGGTCCTGGGCGCGACACTGCTGGGCTGCGGGCAGGCTGGACTCCCGTTGCTGCGAAGTCTACCCGCCGCGACGCCTGGCGCGAAGCGCCGGCTACCCTCAACACAGTCCTTCACAGCGGATGGAAGGGTAGCGCATGGAATGCCCGATCGTGAACCTGCGTTCGGCTCTGCTGACGGGCTTTTGGGGCCGCATCCTCGCGGCCTGTTTTGATCAGCGTTCGGTCTCGAACGCCCCTGCCGAGGGTGAGGCGATCATCAACGATCCGCGGCCGGCGCCAAATGCACTTGAGTACGCGGAGCTGTCACGTTGAGTGCGAATACGGATCAGGCGCGTCCTGGATTTGGCTTGCGGTGGCTGATTTCGTGCTGACGTGTGACGTCGCGACCAGACGGCGCTCGGCTAAAGATGATCCCAATCTGCTTCACTTGACAGTCCCGCGCGACTGTCGGGTTGGGTTCTTGTTCATGCTGCAGATGCAGCCACCCACGCGGCTGCGATACGCTGGATCAACCAGAATGCGCCAGCAGTTCCGATCAGATAACCTGCCGCAGTCGTCAGCTGCGGGCCAAGCGGCGCCTCGCGTTTTCGCATCCAGATCACTGGTAGCAGCAGCGCCGCCACGACCATCAGCTGACCGGCTTCCACGCCGACATTGAAAAGCAGCAAGGCTGGAATGCGCGCATCCTGGGGCAGGCCGATTTCGCTCAATGCTCCGGCAAAACCAAATCCGTGCAGTAGGCCAAAACCAAACGCCACCGCCCATGGCCACTGGCTCGTGAGCCCGCCATGTCCACGCGCATGGCGCACGATCTCGACACCGATCGCGACGATCGACAAGGCCACTACGGCTTCGACCGGCGCTGACGGGAGGCCGGCGCCGCCCAGCGCGGCAACGCCAAGCGTGATCGAATGAGCGATGGTAAACGCCGTCAGCGCCTTGATCAGGCGCCATATGCCGCTCACCAGAACGATCAGCCCGGTGACGAAAAGAAGATGGTCCCATCCTGAGAGGATGTGCTCCACGCCGAGCAGGAAATAGCGCGGCACGGCAGGTGGCGCACCCTTGCCCACTGTCACCGCTGGCGTGTCAGGTCGTGCGATCGCAGAGGTGACGCTTCCGTCGATGAATGCGGCGCGCACGAACACCGATGTAATCGTGGTCTCCAGTCCTTCGATGCGCAGCTCGCGACCGTTGATCGGTTCGACGCAGGTTTCGACCCATCGTTCGATCACCGCCGCGCCTGTGCGCGAAAGCAGGCTATTGCCCTCCCGCGAACATCCGTCCGGAAGCACGGGCCGCAGCGCCAGCTTGACTTCATTGGAAATCGGCATCTTCCAGGTCACAGCGTAGCGCGCCATGTCCTCGTCCACGCGGATCTCTTCGACATCAAGATAGCCCGGCCGTACCTCGTGGGCCCAGGCAGGCATTGCTGTGAGGCAGGCCAGGACTGCCGGGACGACCCACTTCATGGCCGCGGTACGCCCGCGTCGAACTCGATGCGATAGCGACGGCGGATCTCTTCGCGCATTTCCGAATTTCGCTTGTCGCGTTCCTCCGACAGCCAGGCTTCGCGTACCTGCTCGCGGACCGCGTCATAAGACGGCTCGCTAGCTGGGATGCGGCTCTCCAGCCGGATCAGATGCGCGCCGAAGGGCGACATCACTGGACCGGTCCACTGGCTCTCCCTCGCCGACGCCAGAGCCTGGTAGAAGCTCTCACCGAACTCACCAACTATCGCCTCGCGGGAGGCCTCGGAGAATGTGCCTGGCACCAGGCTGGGGTCCCCTGCCGGATCCTCGCCTGCGGGCGTACTGCGCAGCGCCGCTTCCGCCGCGGATCGCTCGCTATCGCCAGGTCGTTCGGCGCTGAAAACGACATGTCGCCATGTATAGCGCTCGGGCAGACGGAACCGGTCCTTGCGACCGTCGAAAAAGGCGAGGAGATCCTCCTCGGTTGCCGGCATCACAACCGCGACGTCGTCGCTGATGAAGGACATTTTTTGGGCGAGCCTACGGCGGATAACCACATCGTCCTCGTCGAGCCCGAGCCGGTGTGCCTCGCGAGCGAGAATCTCCTCGTCGATTCTTTCCCGCAGCAGGCCCCTCATCTCTTCCTCGGACGGCGGGTTCATTGTCATTGCCTGCCACGAAGCTGCGATCTGCTCGACATCGCCTTGCGTGATGCGAACCACGGGCTGGCTCATTGCGTCCAGCGCTGAGGCGCCAGCGAACAGGAGCCCGCCGAGCACCAGGAAATGCGCCAGCGGGTCACGAGCGAACGCCGTGATACCCGCCCGTGCCTTTGCAGAGGTTGAGACTTCAGGGCTGGGGGTCATACCAGATCGGCGAGCTCCATGCCCGTTCCTGAAGGGTCGGCGACAGGCGCGGGCTCGGCTGCGATCCGTTGCGAAGTGCCTCCCAGGTCGACCAGCGGCATGACGGGTTTTCAAGAACGCGCACGAAGTAGAAGGCGTTCTGGCTTGGGTTGAACATCGGATCAGTCCACGTCGCCTTGAGCTCCACGGCGCCCTTCTTCGAGTCGATGGCGCATGTCGAGAGGTCCACCTTGGCTCCGTTGTCCGGGCACCGATGGGTGCGCGGATCCGGTGTCAGCCCATCGGAGCAGGCAACGTCGAACACTTCCTCCTTTGCCTCGCCATTCTCGACCCAGCCCTTGACGATCTGAGCGCGCTGCAACCAGCCGGAGTTTGGATCGCGAACAGCCCAGACCAGGAAGCGCGGCGTCTTGCCTGGAGCTGGCAGGAGGTCTGCTCCCATGGGCACGCCACGGGCGTACGCCTGGGCGACCAGGTCGCTGCGGCTTGCGATGTCGGCCGGCAGATCGAAACCCGCAAACAGACGCACACGGATGCGTGGGCCTGAAGTCGCGAATGTCTCCTTCCTGCGAAGCGCGGCGTAGATTGCTTCGCGCGTGTTCTCCTCCGCCCAGACGCCAGTGAGACCAGAAGCGCCCCAGGTCTGGAAGCGGACCGCTGAACCCGTGGGAGCATCGGCAGGCGTCCAGGCCTTGCGCCCCTCTTTCGGGATCGAGCCCCGCTGTACAGGCTGGCCGTCATTGCGACCGACCTTCGAGAAGTACGAGGACTCCTCTGAGCTCCCGCCGGGGGTCGCGTTGTGGTTGTCAGTCGAGCCGATGAGGCCATACTTGTAGGGGTTGAAGCCTTGTGTCGCCTCAAACTCGATACCGCGCTTCAGGGCGTCGCGCACATAGCCGCCCGCCTGCTTGGTCACCGGCGTGTCGGATCCGACATACCAGTCCATGATCTCGAAATTCCCCCACTCGTCATTGGGCGAAAGCGCTGGGTGCGTGTCGGACGTGCCCTTGATCTGCGTGATCTCGGCCAGCGGTTCGTTACGCGCGCGCGCTTCGGCCCAGGCGCGGTCGATCGGCTTGCCATCCCAAGTCACACGCTCGAACATGATGCCGTCAGAGCCGTTGGAATTGTGCGGGATGGCCAGCGATTCTATTCCCTGTCCGCGCTGCGCATCCATCCACGCCCACAGCTTCTCCGGGTTCTGGCTGTCGAAGGCTGAGAAGGGGGCGTCGGGAACCCGGGCCGTCGGATAGAAAATGTTCCGGTGGAGGTTCCGGCCGTCGCGGGAAGAGGTGAACTCATAAGCTACCAACGTCGTGAACTTGCCAGGCTCATTGTGCCGGGCCGCCGCATCCTGAATCACCTTCCAGGCGGAACCCATGGTCGCCCTGTCGTACATCTCGGCAGCTGGCGTACCGCTCCGCAAAGCTGCGGTCACACGGTTGAAAGCGGCTTGGATCTTGGGCTGGTCGGGGGAAAAAAGGTCCGCCGCATAGGGGATCTTTGACAACGGGCTGTTGGGGTCGTTCATCGCCGGCAACACGCCGACATATTCCGCGTGGTCGGTTACGGCGGCAAAGTCGAGCGGCGGTCCGTTGAGCCGGACCTGATAGCCTGACGCATGGTCGAGCGTCGCTCCCTTCGCGTAGCGATACGCGTCATCGGGATCCCCGCGCACGTTGAAGATATAGGCGTCGAAAGACAGCTTGGTGTGGACGTGCAGGTCACCGAAAAATGCATCTCGCAGAGGATTTGGCTCGCGCATCGAATTCTCGATCGTCGCGGGAGCCTGCGCCCCGGAGCCGCTGACGCTTTTAACTTGGGGTTGAGCGCAGCCCGCCACGAGGGCCAGGGCGCTGACCGCAATCGCCAACCTCTTCATGCTTTTTCCCTTCGGAGAGGAGGGCAGGCGTCTCATTGCTCGTGCCTCCCGTATGCCTCTTCGGTTCGTGCGGCACCGTCACATATGCAGCAGAATTGTCAACGAATGAGACCGTCTGGCCACATCTGAGAATGGGCTAGGACCAATCGACATTCAGGGTTCAAATTGCCGGCGTGATGTGATTCATGAGTTTCCAGAATCGAATCTGGAGCTTGTGGGATGGCCAGGCGGTATGAACTGACAGATGCGCAGTGGCGGCGTGTCGAAGATCTGCTCCCGGGCAAGA
>Ga0315906_10006868_pt1 | contig 13978 bp, 6 predicted proteins | sample LakEriMetagenome_4_FD_203526 | JGI IMG/M metagenome (GOLD analysis project Ga0315906, IMG submission 203526) | Freshwater fungal communities from buoy surface, Lake Erie, Ohio, United States - Buoy 2 MA122 | ecosystem: Environmental > Aquatic > Freshwater > Lake > Lake biofilm | place: USA: Lake...
TGACTTTTTATATCAAAGCAACCCAATCAGCAACAATCGATGTATTGGGTTTTGGCAATGATTTTGGTGCCTCAACATATCAAGTTGCAATAAATGGATTATCTGTAAATACGAATTGGAAAAAAGTAATAATTCCTATCCCTGATCCGCGAAAATTAAGCGGCGAAAAGGGATTGTTCTATTATTCAACAGGACCAATTAATGAAAAGGGCTATACCTTTTGGATTGATGAGGTTCAATTTGAATATGTTCCTGACTTAGGTATATGTACAGGATCCATCTATAATGGAGAAGACAAGAAAATCCCTTCAGCTGAAAAAGGATCTTCCATTCGCATTGAAGGTACACAGGCAATTGTTAATCTACCCAATGGAGTGAATCAAACAATTGCAATATCTCCGGCATATTTCGAATATGAATCTTCGAATTCCACTATTGCTACAGTATCTAATCAAGGAATTGTACAAGTATTGGATTCAGGAAATGCCATCATTACAGCCAAAATTGGTGCTACTAAAGCAAAAGGATCTTTGGAATTATCAGCAAAGGGTTCTGCTCAAATACCTACTAATCAAGCACCTATTCCAACTGTGGAAGCAGGGAATGTAATTTCACTATATAGCAATGCATATACAAATGTGCCAATCGATACATGGAATACCAGATGGCAATATTCAACAACTGAGAATACATTCATCAAAATCAATAATGATGATGTGATTCGATATTATAATTTAAACTTTGTTGGAATTGAATTCTCAGCCAATCCAATCAATGCAACATCAATGACGCATTTCCACATCGATGCATGGACTCCAGATCCTACAACCTCTCCTAACAATATAAAGGTGCTGCTTGTTGATTTTGGTGCCAATGCAGTATATGGCGGTGGAGATGATGTCTCACATGAAATAACAATTACTGCTCCAACATTGCAGTCGAATAAGTGGATTAGTCTTGATATACCATTATCGAGCTTTACAGGACTGACAACAAAGGCGCATCTGTCACAATTGGTATTGTCAGGAACGGTTTCAAATCTCTTTATTGACAATGTGTATTTATATAAAACTGTTTCTACTCCAACAGTACCGGCACCAATACCTGCATATCCTGCCGGTGATGTGATCTCCATATTCAGTGATTCATATACAAATGTAAATGGTACAAATCTATCACCGAGTTGGGGGCAAGCAACAGTTGTAAGTCAACCGAAGATTAATGGAAATACAACTCTATTATATACCGGCCTCAATTATCAAGGCATTCAATTTGGTTCGAATCAAAATATTTCTTCTTATGGATATCTTCATCTCGACTATTTTTCATCTAACTCAAGTTCATTGGAAGTCTTCTTGATAAGCCCCGGTCCTGTTGAAACTTCTTATTCTCTTCAAGTACCAACAGGATCAGGATGGAAAAGCATTGATATTCCTTTAAGCGCATTTTCACCCGTGGCATTGAATAATGTTTTCCAATTGAAGTTTGTTGGAAATGGAACTATCTACTTAGATAATATTCTCTTTCGAAAATGATCACTGTTATCTATACCATTCATTGACTTTAAGAACATATCTATATGAACAGACATTATACAATCTTCACAATTGCAATGATCTCTTTGAGCATGCTTTTATCAGGATGTGAAGAACAGGCAGTACAAACACTTCCCGAGAGATCATGGACCTTGACATGGAGCGATGATTTCGAAGGTATTGCCGGTAGCTCACCGGACAAATTGAAATGGACTTATGATATAGGAACAGGAAATAATGGCTGGGGTAATAGTGAGCTTGAATACTACACAAACAGACCCTCAAATGTGCAATTGAATGGTGAAGGTCAACTTGTGATTACTGCCAGAAAGGAATCATTTTCAGGTTCGGGGTATACTTCAGCAAGAATCAAGACACAAGGTTTGTTCAGTCAAACATATGGAAGATTTGAAGCGAAAATCAAAACTCCAACAGGACCCGGAATTTGGCCGGCATTTTGGTTATTGGGTGATAATATTACTGAGGTGAGCTGGCCACAATGTGGTGAAATTGACATCATGGAGCAAAGAGGCCAACAACCTGCAATAACTCATGGAAGCGTCCATGGTCCCGGATATTATGGTGCAAATGCAAAAACCAAATCATATGGATTAATGACAGGTAGATTTGATACAGATTTTCACATATATGCAATTGAATGGGGTGAAGACTATATAGACTTCTTTATTGATGAATATCTGTATCAAAGAATTCAGCCAAGTGACCTAACAGGAGAATGGGTATTCAATAAACCATTCTTCATCATTCTCAATGTTGCCGTTGGTGGAAACTATGTTGGATATCCAACAACAGGCACGCCATTTCCTCAATCAATGATCATTGATTATGTAAAAGTGTATAAAAAAGCTTGACGCTATATTTCCAGAGATCTCTTGTTTTAGAAATTGTAATACTGTGAAAAAACATACATCAAATATCAATAAAGATTCAGATAATACACTTGAAATAGTGCTGATTGATGATGAGGAGTATTTTAAGATATCGAATGTAGACAATATGCCTACATTCTTCATGAGCATTGTCAGTGATTCAAATCATTGGATGTTCATTGCCAGTAATGGAGGAGTAACAGCAGGTAGAAACAATGCAGATCACTCCTTATTTCCATATTATACGGAAGACAAAATCAAAGATCTATCTGAATATGTGGGAAGTAAAACAATTATTCAGGGTGAGATAAATGAGAAGCGATATAACTGGGAACCATTTTCAATAAGAAGTCAACAATTCAACATAGAAAGAAATCTCTATAAGAATCGACTAGGCAATTCCATCATTTTTGAAGAAATAAATCATGATATGAATCTGACTTACTCATATAAATGGTCAACAACTGACAAATATGGTTTTGTAAAAACATCGGTATTAAGAAATCATTCAGATCAACATCATAATATTAGGATTCTAGATGGATTGCAAGATATCATACCTGCAGATGTTGGAAGCGATTTACAAAACACATTCAGCAATCTTGTAAATGCTTATAAATATTCCGAGCTCCATCAGGAGTCAGGTCTTGGAATATTTGCATTGAGCGCTCGAATAACAGACAGAGCAGAGCCAAGTGAGGCATTATTTGCGAATACTGTTTGGTCAAAAGGATTGGAAAAACCAACAATCCTCCTTTCTACGAAACACATTGATGACTTCCGAAATGGAATGTCTGTCAAAACGGAAAGTGAATCGAAAGGAGATCGTGGGGCATATTTTGTTGCATCATCTATTAGGTTGCCAGAACAACAACACATTACATGGCAATGTATTGCCAATGTGCATCAATCTCAGTCTCAAACAATTGAATTGATTGATTCTATATTAAATAATGCAGATATCAAAAAAGATATAGAACAAGATATCAAACAGGGCTCAGCTCAACTAGTGGATAAAATACTCTCCGTGGATGGAATTCATGTCACGGGTGATCTATTAACTGATAGCCGACATTACTCTAATTCACTCTTCAATGCCATGCGCGGAGGAGTGTTTGTACATAATTATACTATTGATAAAAAAGACTTTCTCCTTTATATAGAACATTGCAATAAGCCATTGAGCAATACCCTGAGTATCGTGCTCAATCAAATGAAAAGTACGATAAGTATTGATGAGCTATATACACTAGTACACAGTATACAGAATCAATCATTTACAAGAATAGCATTGGAATATCTTCCATTGACTTTTAGTAGAAGACATGGAGACCCAAGTCGTCCTTGGAACAGATTTTCAATCAATACTAAGAATCCTGATGGTTCTCTTAAGTATGACTATCAAGGGAATTGGCGTGACATCTTTCAGAATTGGGAAGCTTTGGCACATTCATACCCCTTGTATCTAGAAGGAATGATTCGCAAGTTTCTAAATGCATCAACATTTGATGGGTATAATCCATATAGAGTTTTGAAAAATGGATTTGAATGGGAAATCATAGAAGATCATAATCCATGGTCATATATCGGATACTGGGGAGATCATCAAATAATTTATCTATTGAAATTATTGGAATTACTTCGAGATTCACAGCCGGATGCATTGCAGTTACTTCTTGAAATGGATGGATTCGCTTATGCACATATTCCATATAAAATCAAATCCTATGAACACATCATTGAGAATCCAAAAAGTACAATTGACTTTGATCATGATGAACATAGTGATATCATCAAAGAGATTAACAGGATTGGTTCAGATGGTGCGCTTCTAAAGAATGTGAAAGGAGAAATTCATCATATACAATTCTTTGAAAAGATATTGTCCACTATACTTGCTCGCTTAGCTAACTATGTTCCAGATGGTGGAATATGGATGAATACTCAAAGACCGGAATGGAATGATGCAAATAATGCCCTCGTGGGAAATGGCTTATCAATGGTCACATTGTATTACTTGAATAGATTCATTGTATTTATTCAAGACATTCTTAGAAAGAGTAATGCTACTAGTTGTTTGATTTCAAGTGAACTCCATGGATATTTCTCATCAATGTCAGATATATTCAATGAAAATGCGACATCTGATTCCATTAAAGATGAACAAAGAAGAAGAACTATAATGGATGCGCTTGGTAGAAATGCTAGTGCATACCGTGAGCTCATTTATGGTGATTCATTTTCCGGGAATAAGAAAGTATTAGCGATGGATGATATAATGCTATTCCTGAGAAATGTATTGGAACATCTTCAAGATACAATCAAGAAAAACAAAAGAGAAGATGGATTATATCATGCATATAATCTACTGACTCTGAATCCTGATTCAGCATCCATAACATATTTGCCTGAAATGCTTGAAGGACAAGTAGCCGCATTGAGTTCGGGTACCATTCCGCCGGAAGAAGCAGTAATCTTATTGGATCAATTGAGAAAAGGAAAACTGTATAGAGAAGATCAGAATAGCTTTATGCTATATCCGATTAAAACGCTTCCGAAATTCTTGGAAAAGAATAGTATTCCAAAAGAAAAGGTTGAATTTTCAACTCTGCTAATGCGATTACTCGCAAATGGAAATCATGGTATTATCCAAAAAGACAAACATGGAGAATATCATTTTGCAGGTGAATTGACAAATATGAGAGAATTTCAAACGGCATTGCATTCGCTAGATGAACAGTATCATGAGCTTTTGCAATTAGAGGAAATATATCTCATGGAATTGTATGAATCTGTATTTCATCATAAACAATTCACAGGAAGATCCGGAACATTCTTCGCTTATGAAGGAATAGGTTCAATTTATTGGCATATGGTTTCAAAATTGAGATATGCCGTTCAGGAGATTCACGCAGCATCAATAACAAATAACAAGAATAGTGAAGTAATAAATAAACTTCGAACGCATTATGTGCAGATCTGCGAAGGCATCGGAGTTCATAAGTCTCCATTGAAATATGGAGCATTTCCGACTGATCCTTATTCTCATACACCATTCGGAAAGGGAGCACAACAACCCGGTATGACTGGACAAGTAAAAGAGGATGTGATTTGCAGGATGAGAGAATTGGGAGTTTACTACTCAGATGGATCCATACATTTTGTACCAAGCATGATTACTGCAAATGATTTTGTTAATTCAGATCAAAATATCATGTGTACAGATATTCATGGTGTACAAAGAATAGTACAGATTTCATCTGGTTCCCTATTCTTCACGATTTGTCAAACACCAATAGTTTATTCACTTGGTGAAAAAAATGAAGTTACAATTATCATAAATGATGATTCGATTGAAGTATCAGAACATATGTCCCTGAGTGTATCTCATAGTAAGAGCATATTTTCTAGGGATGGATATATTAAGCAAGTATATGTGACAATGGATACTTCAGGTATGAGTGAATGAAAACACCAATAGTATCTCTATGTAGCTTTTTGTTTCATTTAAGCATCTTCTCCATATTTCCCGCTCCAATATTAATGTATGCCAATACTGACTCAATATACTCAGTGCAAATCTTTGAAACATCTGCATCTGGTAATGCATTGCAGAGTATTGCACCATCTTCAAAGAAATCAAATGATATTGTAATCAGCGTTAATCCACATAAGAGATATCAAAAAATTCTTGGCTTTGGAGGATCATTTACTGAGGCATCTGCATCTCTATTGCAGTCAATGAGTCAAACGCAAAGAGAAAGAATAATCAGAGCATACTTTTCAGATGAAGGTGCCAGATATTCACTCACAAGAACTCATATCAATTCATGTGATTTCTCACTTGGACATTATGCATATGCAATGGTACCGGACGATACTTTACTTCAACATTTCACAGTGAAAAAGGATATTGATGATCTTTTTCCAATGATAAGTGCAGCTCAAAAGATTTCTACCGATGGTTTCAGATTGATTGCCTCTCCATGGACTGCTCCTCCATGGATGAAAGACAATAATGCTTGGGTTGGAGGAAAGCTTTTGAATCGATACAGAAACACTTGGGCATTATATTATGCCAAGTATCTCAAAGCATGTGAAGAGAATGGAATTCCTATTTGGGGAATAACCGTCATTAATGAACCACATGGCAATGGAAATAATTGGGAGAGCATGCTATTCACTCCTCAAGAAATGACCGACTTTGTTCAATATGATCTAGGTCCAACATTGGAAGCTGAAGGATTGGGTTATATCAATATTCTTGGATATGACCAGAATAGAGCCGGACTCAAAGAATGGGTGGATGTGATGTACAAAGATGACTCATCATCCAAATACTTTGCGGGTACTGCTATTCACTGGTATGAAAGTACTGTTGAGTATTTTCCGGAAGAATTACAGTATGCAAGTGCAAAAGCACCAAATAAGTATTTAATACAAACAGAAGCATGTATCGATGCTGAAGTACCACATTGGAAAGATGATGCATGGTATTGGAAAGAAGAAGCAACTGATTGGGGTTGGGACTGGGCCCCTGCCGAGCAGAAGCATCTACATCCAAAATATGTACCTGCATATCGATATGCGAAAGATATTATAGGATGTCTTCAAAATAATGTACATGGCTGGATAGATTGGAATATGGTTCTTGATAGACAAGGTGGTCCAAATTGGTTTAAGAACTGGTGTATAGCACCAATTATTGTTGATACAAAGAGTGATGAAGTTTACTTTACTCCTTTGTATTATATCATGTCACATTTCAGCAAGTATATTAGGCCTGATTCTCATATTATTGATAGCAAATGTTCCAATAAAGATATCATGGTTATTGCTGCAGAGAATCCTGACAAATCCATAGCTGTGATTGCATTCAACCCAACGAATACAGAACATACTTTACAATTAGAAGTAAACGCAACAAGTGTAAATGTGAATATTGACAAACAAGCCTTGCAAACAATTCTCTTTACCCATCATTAAGACTGATAATGACAGAAATACAAAAAATTACCCGTATCCCCTTCATTCAAAAGGCAGCATTTGGTTCCGGACATTTGGTAAACAATCTGTTTCCTGGTTCCTTGGGTGTGTTTTCATTCTTTTTATTGACCACATTTGGGATGGATCCATTTTTGGCTGGTCTATTAGGTGGAATCCCAAGAATTTATGATGCCATTACCGATCCGATAATGGGTTATATCTCGGACAATACAAATTCCAAGTGGGGTCGGAGAAGACCCTATATTTTTATTGGTGCAATAATCAGTGGTTTGTTGTTTGCCGGTTTGTGGCAATTATATGCAGAGAATTCCGAGACATATAATTTTTGGTATTTCATGATATTTTCATTGTTGTTTTTGACGGGAAATACAATCTACTCAACACCATTGATTGGATTAGGTTATGAGATGACTTCCGATTATAATGAAAGAACTCGTCTTATGGGATTCTCTCAAACAATCAGTCAACTAGCTTGGATGATTGTTCCTTGGCTGTGGGTAATTATTGCCGATCCGAATATCTATCCCAATCAAGCTGTGGCTATCAGAAGTCTATCAATATGGGTTGGTATTTCTTGTGTAATTCTGGGAGTGATGCCCGCAATTTTTTGTAGAGAAGTACAACAAGAATCAATTACCAATCGTGATACCATAACGATGAAAAACCTGATCCAAAACATGAAAGGATTATGGAATAACATGAAATTGATTTCTAAAAATGTCCCATTTATTAAACTCTGTATGGCAACATTTCTTGTGTTTAATGGTTTTCAAATGGTGGCCTCTTTTAGCTTTTTCATCATTGTCTACTATCTCTTCAATGGAAGCTTTGAAAATGCAGGAAATTGGCCGGCATGGTTTTCTACAATAAGTGCAATTGCAACTGCATTTCTGATTATTCCAATCATAACATGGATGTCAAATACATGGGGCAAAAGAACAGCATTTATCATGTCAACCGGTATTTCCATCATTGGATATTTGATGAAATGGTGGGGATTCAATCCTGATAATCTATGGATGATGTTCTTACCCATTCCGCTTCTCTCTTTTGGACTTGGAGGCCTGTTCACTCTCATGATGTCCATGACAGCTGATGTATGTGATCTAGATGAACTGAATAATGGAATGCCAAGGAAAGAAGGTACATTTGGTGCAATCTATTGGTGGATGGTTAAACTTGGGCAAGGATTGGCATTGGTTTTAGGTGGACTTGTATTGAAACTCATTGGATTTGAAGGCGGAGCTGCGATGCAATCAACCGAAACAATCATGCAACTAAGATTAGCGGATATCATTATACCCTCTTTGACTGCAGGTTTGGCAATAATCGTCATGTGGAATTATGATTTGACTGAAGAAAAAGCACATGAAATCAAGTCAGAATTAGTAAAGAGAAGAGGCGAACTGTAACATATTTATTCGGAACTGTTCTATCTTTGTAACTGTTAAGTCCATTTATCCTATTCATTTATCAAAGTAAATGCTCATGAAACATGTAGTACTTCTTTTCAGCTTGTTTTTGGGTTTTGTAGGCCTTCAAGCTCAACCAAAAACCAATGCTCCCACTCCTCCAACACGCAATGCCGCAGATGTTATTTCCATCTTTGGTGGAGCTTATGCCGGAATCAGCGGTGTCAATTACAATCCCAATTGGGGACAATCCGGAACTGTGAATTCTGCTTTCGATCCTGGAACAGGTGATGTTGTAATGGCTTACACTAATTTCAATTATCAAGGTACCGGCTTCGAAGGCAATGCTCAAAATGCCTCAGAGATGGAATTTGTACATATCGATGTTTGGACAAATAATGCAACTGTTCTGAAATTTACTCCTATTGACAATAGTGGTAATGGACCTGGCGAAGTATTGGTTGATATTACGCTGAAAGCCGGTGACTGGAGCAGCGTGGATTTGCCAAAATCAGCATTTACCGGTATGTCTTGGAAATCAGTTATTCAATTGAAGTTTGATGGTCAAGCCGGTGTATCGCCGTCTGATATTTATTTGGATAATATCTATTTCTGGAAAAAGCCGGCTGCTTCAGGTGAAGATGCCACACTTAAAGATTTACAAATTGATGGAAAAACAATTCCAGGTTTTGCTCCAAGCGCATTGAAATATTCATATGGAGTTCCAGGTGGTGGATCAGTTCCACAAATCACGCTTGCAACTGCAAATGATGCCAATGCAACAGTCACAAAAATCACACAAGCAACAGCAGTTCCAGGCGATGCAACTGTATTGGTGACAGCAGGTAATGGTACAACTACAGCTACATACACCATTTCGTATTTCTATGCTTCTCCTGAAAACCCGGCTCCAACTCCGACAGAAACTTCAGTCCTCTCAATGTATAGTGATGCATATACAAATGTTGAAGTGGATACTTGGAGAACAGATTGGAGTCAATCAACATTTGAAGCTACTGCGATTAAAGATAATGCTACATTGAAATACACCAATCTTGGTTTCAATGGTATTGAAACAATCAAAAAACCTGTTGATGCTTCTTCAATGACTACTTTGAATATGGATGTTTGGTCACCAAATATCACAGTATTCAATGTAAAACTCGTTACCTTCTTGGGTGATGGTTTTGCGGGTCCAAATGGTGACTCTGAAGCAAATATCAATGTAAACCTCACTGCAAATCAATGGAATAAAATATCAATCCCATTGAAAGATTTCACAGATGCTGGTTTGAAGAGTCTCACAGAGCTTAATCAATTTATTTTCACATCCACTCCATTCGGTTCAGGTATTGCATATGTTGACAATATCTACTTCTCAAAACCTGCAACAGGCATTAATGAAGAAACAGGTGAATTGAGTATCTATCCAAACCCTATCAATAATGGTGGAACGCTCTTCATCAGTGGAAATGTAATGACAATTGAATTGTATAATGTCAATGGTCAAAAAGTAATTGAATCAAATGGTTCCTCAATCAATGTGAATGGACTTCCACAAGGATTGTATACTGTTAAGTCATTTGATGTAAATGGAATGGTTCACATTCACAAAGTGATTGTTCGCTAAGACAATAATTCTGAAAAGAATACACATATAAGCCCTTACCTTTCACGGTAAGGGCTTTTTTTATAGAATGTTTCAGAAGACATGAGACCGAAAAATAACTCGTAATTTGTGATGTCCCATTTGCGAATCACACATGATAATCTCCCTGATCATCACAACATAAAATCGAGAAGATGCACTGAATGTGGTGCTGAAAAGCGTTGCAAAACAAATGCTACTTCCCGATGATGAATACTTATCGCAGATGATGGATCAACAGAAGCAACTGGAGAAGTGATTCACACAAAACTAAAACAGTTAACCATTCCGCTCATTCACTGCCATCATCCGGATCTTGGATTTCGCATATCACATATTCGGAATAAAGCAATAAGAAATGTATTAGGTAATTATACCATTCTCACCGATGGTGATATGCTATCACTTGTGGCATAAACGTAATCAAGAGAATACACTTCTGTTGAAGAATGACTCTGAGCTATAAGCTAAAATTGATCAAAAGGGGACTTGGTGTAATCAGGGAATGATCAGCAAGCAGTGAGGGTATATCTACTTCCCAATGCAAAAATTAGCGAATACATCATTGAGTAATTCTTCGGTATAGACTGTACCCAAAATCAATCCAATCGTATCAAGTGCTGAGCGCAATTCGATAGCTAGTACATCCGTGGTCATCCCTTCTTTTGTCAATGCTAGAGCTCTTTGAATTGCAGAAAGATACTCCTTCAACAATATGGCCTGTCTTTCATTCAGGAGAAATGTATTATGAGTATCTGTCAATTTGGCCATCGAAGATAAATATGCAATGATATCTTGCAAACCATCTGCCTCTTTAGCGGAGATGTATAGGTTAACTGAATCTTTAGAGGTATGATCAATAAGATCACACTTGTTCTGCACAAGTTTGCAATGCACATTCTGATGTTCTTTCTGAACAAGATCAATCAATGATTGTGAATGTTGCTCCCCACAAGTTACATCATTGATGATGAGAATGATGGTGGCTCTTTTGATGAGTGATTTTGAATATGCGATACCCTCTATTTCGATTGCATCTTCCGTTTGTTCATGTATGCCTGCAGTATCAATCAAGGTGAAATGAATACCATCAATGATCATGGAACCTTCTACAAAATCTCTTGTCGTACCGGGAATATCACTCACTATGGAGCGCGCATATCCAAGCATTGCATTGAATATGCTAGATTTTCCTGCATTGGGAAAACCCAGTAATAATACTTGATGTCCACTACGAAGAGTCTTGGCTGTCTCATAACTTTCGATGAAGCGTTCAGCGGTCAAAGACAATGCTTGCAATTCCGATATGAGTCTTTCTTCAGGCACAAGCTCAATGTCTTCCTGTGAAAAATCAAAATCAAGAATCATGTATTTGAATAAGCGTTCTGTGGCATCACGGAGTGCGGACAATTCTTTTGAGAAAGATCCAATGAGATGTCTTGAAGCACTTTCCAATGCTGCAGGTGATTGTAAATGAATGATATCATTTACAGCTTCAGCTTGAGTCAAATCCAATTTACCATTGAGAAAAGCTCGAAGCGTGAACTCTCCCGGCTGAGCCATTTGTGCGCCTGATTGCAGAAGCAATTCAATGATTTTCTTGGGAACGATCAATCCTCCATGACATCCAATTTCAATGGTGTCTTGACCTGTATAAGAATGAGGACCATCATACTTGAAAATTGTAACGGTATCAATCGGATGATCTTGATCATGAAAGACTGCATAAGAAATTGTATGCGATGCTTTATGCTGTATATCACTATGAAGATGTCGATTGATGATGGAGAATGCATCAGGTCCTGACAATCGAATCATGGCAACTCCACTCAATCCTGGAGGTGTGATGAGTGAGCAAATGGTGGTATGAGTGTCAAAATGCATGACCCAATCCGATATGATATTGTGCGGTGGAAAATTGTGGTGATCTGAATGAAGCACTATTCGGATCATACAGAGGAAATGCCATGTCGAGTCGGAAAGGTCCTGCAGGCGTATCGAATCGAAAACCTATTCCATATCCATATCCCCAATTAGTAGGATTGAATATGCGTGAAACACTCGCCAAATTATAAGTACTCGGTGTGAGTCGATTGAATGAATTACCCCAATCAAAAAAGAGAACTGCGCCGGAGCGAGCAATTTTGTCTGCCCAGAATTCAGCAACCCCTTTTGGCTTTGGAAATGAATATCGTAATTCAATGGAACCTTCCACCAGACTTGCTGAACCAATGATGGCAGAGAGTTGCGTTATTCTGCTCGCAAGTGAATCATCGATGGAAGATTCAGCATCTTTCAATCCGCGAGAAGCCCATGCACGAACGGAATTGGCTCCGCCTGCAAAGAAATGTTTCTCAAAAGGAGGCGTGGAATTATCGTCGTCAGTAAAACCCCAATTGATGATATGTCCAACTTTTACTTTAGTCGCAAAAACCAATTGTTTAGTCACCGGAGTGAAGGTGTGAAACTGGGAAAACAATCGGAGAAAATGTGAGTAACCAACATCGGGCGAATATTCGATCTGAGGAAGCGTGAGAAAATATCCTGTTGATGGAGTGATGACAGAATTTCTTCTGTCTCCTGTTAGTGTAATGCCCAGCGTGAATGATGCAGGACTCAAAGGAGAATTTTTATAATAATCACTGAGAGATACATATGGTGCAATCAAACGATAGAGCGGATCATTCGGATCGGTTTCATCCAATGTGAAATTGATCAAGCGCGTGAAATCCAATGTCGCATCAAAATTGAGATTTGAAAAGAGAGTCCATTCCGGAAAAGTATTGAAATTAGAAATGCGGAGTTGTGGAGTAAGTAATTTTAAATTACTTGGTAAATTTCTCAGTGAGACTTGAGCTGAATAAGTCAGTGGAACTCTATGTTCACCCAAGAAAAATGCGAATGGTTGATTGAAACTGGTACCGATGGAGTATTCAAATTCGAGTCCTCTCTGTGTTGAAAAAAGTGTATTCGATACATCCTGTGCGAGCAATCGTGAGAAGATGGAAAATGAATTGCCGGTTTCTGAAATAAGCAAATCCGAATAGGAAGCTTCCAAACCCATATTCAGAAAGTTGTCCATAGTTGTACGATTGAGAAATACGGAGAATACAACTTCTTCAGGTTTTTTATATTTCATGATATATGAAACAGATGCTAGTGTGTCTGTTTCCGTTATGAATTTCTTTTTGCTTTCTGATACTTCTGAAAAAAATGATAAACCGATCAATTGATTCTTTGATCTGTTCACCGTTTGCGGTGAAAGCCAGGTATCCGGTTTTATGAAGAGCAATCTCTTCAGCAAGTCATCCTGTAGTGTTTTTCCGCCTGAAGATATATGTTCAAACTCAACACTTTTCACGCGATATCGTTCAGGGTTTTGCATGCGAATGACTGATATCACCGTTTTATTGACTGTATCAATCATTACTTGTTCAATGCGATACTCCAAGAAGGCATGTCCCTTTTCCAAAAGATGCTGAAATG
>Ga0315906_10006870_pt1 | contig 13976 bp, 10 predicted proteins | sample LakEriMetagenome_4_FD_203526 | JGI IMG/M metagenome (GOLD analysis project Ga0315906, IMG submission 203526) | Freshwater fungal communities from buoy surface, Lake Erie, Ohio, United States - Buoy 2 MA122 | ecosystem: Environmental > Aquatic > Freshwater > Lake > Lake biofilm | place: USA...
GCGAGCCGCGTCAGGTTCGCCGCAAGTGCCACCGAGTCACGCGAGGCCATGCCTTCGATGGAATCGAGCGGGATGGCTGAAACGCGTCCCGCAGCAAACGCGGCGGTCCACGGCTGCACGGTCACACCGGCATCCACGGCAAGGCGCGCCACGGGCCATGCTGTGCAGCCTACGTCGACCGGTGGGGCGCTCTCAACGGAGAGCTGCGCCACGCTCACGCGGCCGCCGCGCGCGAAGAGTTCGAGCCGGCCGTCACCCATCAGTGCGCCAACCCCCGTGGTATCCCCCACCGCACTGTCCGCGGCCTCCGGTAGCAGCAGCGACCCGGCGAGCATCCCACCATCCACCGTGGGGAGCACCACGAACGGGCCGGCGGCCATGTCCCAGCCGCTGGTACTCTCCGCCGTGGGAGCGTTGTCCGCACGAGGAGTCCCCGCCGCTCCCGCCACCGTGTCGCTACCACCAGCCGACGACGACCGATCGCACGCGGCGAGCAGCAGGACCGGCACCACAAACAGGGAGCGCCGGAGTCGGGGCCAGCGAGACACGAGGCGTTGGGGCATAGGATGAAGTATGTCACCCCATGTACTGGACAGCGACCAACCCGTCCCAGAGCATTACGCGGAGACCGTGCCCACCCCATTCCCGGACCGCGACCCCGTGACCTCGCCTGCCATCGCTGCCACACCCAAGGGCCTGCTCAATACCCTCGGGCTGCACCGCCCCGAATTGCGGGCCTGGGCCATGTACGACTGGGCCGTCTCGGCCATGCAGACGGTCATCACCACCGCCGTCTTCCCCATCTACTTCATCTCCGTGGCAGGGTCGGAGATGTCGAAGCCCGAGGCCACCGCGTGGTACTCGTGGGCCAACACGGTAGGCGCCATCCTGATCGCCGTGCTGTCGCCGATTCTTGGCGCCATGGCCGACTACCGGTCGGCCAAGAAGCGATTCCTCGCCGTGTTCATGCTGCTCGGGGTGTTCAGCACCATGGGCATGTACTTCATCATGCACGGCCAGATTCTGCTGGCCAGCACGCTGTTCGTACTGTCGCTCGCCGGCGCCACCGGCAGCCTCACGTTCTACGAGTCGTTGCTGCCGCACATCGCCCGCGAAGACGAAATCGATCGCGTGAGCACGGGCGCCTATGCCATGGGATACATCGGCGGCGGCCTGCTCCTCGCCATCAATCTCGCGTGGATCAGCAACCCGGGACTCATCGGTCTTCCCACCGGCGACAATCTCTCGCCCGAACAGGCCACCCTTCCGGCGCGCCTCGCGTTCGTGAGCGTCGGGGTGTGGTGGCTGCTCTTCAGCATTCCCATGCTGCGCGGGGTCCCCGAGCCGGCACGCGTCATCGAGACCGACGAGACCCCCACGGGCAATCCGTTCACCGTGGCGTTTTCGCGACTGGGCGAAACCCTCGGTGAGATGCGCCTCTACAAGCAGGCGTTCCTCACCATGCTCGCGTTCACGATCTACAACGACGGCATTCAGACCATCGTGCGCATGGCGGCGGTCTTCGGTGAAGAGCTGGGGCTTCCCCGCTCCGACCTCATCACCGCCATTCTGATCGTGCAGTTCGTCGGCATACCGTTCGCGTTTCTGTTCGGTGCGCTCGCGTCGAAGCTCGGCACCAAGCTGTCCATTCTCCTGGGACTCGTGATCTACACGGGTATCTGCATCTACGCGTACACGATCCACACGGTGACGGAGTTCTACGTCCTCGCCTGTCTCGTCGCGATGGTACAGGGTGGCACGCAGGCGCTCAGCCGGTCGCTTTTCGCGAGCATGGTGCCCAAGCACAAGAGCGGCGAGTTCTTCGGCTTCTACAGCGTGTTCGAGAAGTTCGGCGGCATTCTCGGGCCGGCGGTGTTCGGGATCGCGGTGAGCAACACGGGCAGTTCGCGTAGTGCGATTCTGTGGGTCATCGCGTTCTTCGTGGTGGGCGGGGCCATGCTCATGCGGGTGAACATCGCGGAGGGCGAGCGCATGGCGCGCAACGCAGACGCCGGCACGCACCCGGCCTGAGCAGCCGTTTGCACAGGTGATTTACCCGCTGTTCAAACCCATCGTGCAGGTGGCGTTGCGCTGGTACTATCGGCGCATCACCACCACGGGGCTCGAGCGCGTCCCGCGCGACGGGCCGGTGTTCCTCGCCGTCAATCATCCCAATGCGCTGATCGACGCGCTCGTGGTGGGCGCCTGTCTGCCAAGGCAGGTGGGGTTCACGGCGAAAGCCACGATTTTTGCCAATCCGCTCGTGGCGCGCTTCCTCACGAGCGCCGGCGTGGTGCCACTGCGACGGGCGGCCGACGAGGTGAAGGCGGGCAGCGAGGCGGCCAATGATCCGTCACGCAATGCGGCAAGTTTCGATGCGGTGGCGCAGGCGCTGGCGCGGGGTGCCGCCATCGTCGTGTTTCCCGAGGGGAAGAGTCACGACGATCCCACGCTCGCGCCGCTCCGCACGGGGCTCGCGCGCATGGCGCTGCACGCCACGCAGCAGTTCGGGGTACGCAGCATTCGCATCGTGCCCATCGGATTGCTCTTCGAACGCAAGGAACGCCCACGCTCCCGCGTGCTCGTGCAGGTGGGCGAGCCCATCGACGTGGATGCACTGATCGCGGCCAATGTGCAGGTGAGTACGTTCACCGATATCGTGAGCGAGCGGCTGCGGGCGGTCACGCTCAATTTCGATTCGGCCGAAGACGCGGAGCGGTTGCAGACCGTAGGTGCGACGCTGGCGGCGCTGCTCGAACCGGCGCCGGCACTGGCCGACGATGCGACGCCGTTGGGCACCACCCTCGCGGTGGTACGGCGGCTCGACCGGGCGCACACCGCGCTGCGCGACCAGCGCGATGCAGCGCTCGACGCGAGGGCGACGGCGTTCGAGCAGCGAGTCCGCGCCTTTCGCGCGCAACTCGATACGCACCGGCTCGACGTGCACGACATCGCCATCAGTGCCCGGACGACCACGGGGTTTCGCTTTGCCATCCGTGAGCTGCTGCTGGCTGCCGTGATGGCCCCGGTTGGGCTCTGGGGTCGGCTCACGCATTTCGTGCCCATTCAACTCGCGCGCGCCCTCGCGTTGCGCAACGTCACCTCGCGCGACGAGCCGGCGATGAACACCCTGGTGGCCGGACTCGTGCTTGTCCTCGGCGCTTACGCCGTGCAGTCGGCCATGGTATGGTCGTTCGCGGGCCCATGGTGGGCGCTGGCCTTTCTGCTCACGCTGGTCCCGTCGGCCAGCAGCGACCTGCGCTACGGCGATCGCATGCGTCGGGCGCGGGCGCGCATGCGCGCCTACTTCACGTTTCGCCGAGACCCCGATTTGCAGCGGGCACTGCTTGCTGAAGCCGATGCGCTCCGCCGCGAAGCGGGAGACCTGGAGCGCGCGGTGCTCGGATGAGACTGCGGGGCGTAACAGCGGGGGGAACGGCGGGTAACCGCGCTAGACGTGACTACGCCAGACGTGACTACGCCAGACGCAACTACGCCAGACGCAACTACGCCAGACTTTACCTCGCCATGGCGCAGTCACGCTTGGCGCCGTTTCGTCTGGCGCCGTCACCCGCAGTTTCAGCCGCGGTCACTCCCGCCGTAACCGCTCGTCGAACGGCGGATACACGGGCCCGCCCAGGTCCCAGTGCCAGGCTTCGCGCCGTTGCTCGGTGCGCGGGTCCTTGAGTGGCTTGTACTGCAGCCGCTGCTCGGCGAGCCCCAGCGCCTCGCCGTATGCGACCAGGCGGGCGCGGTCGGTGCTCACCAGGTGCACGAGCGGTTCGCCCTTCCAGACGTGGCGATGCAGCCACAGCCCGCCGTCCATCGCGTGAATCATCCCATCGCGACGCTTGTCGAACTCGCGACATCCGGCCAAAAAATTGAGCTCCCGCAGACGCGCGTTGCGCCGGCGGGAGTCGGGGTCCTTCAGGATGGGCGGAAGTAGCAGCACGAGATGGGGAGCCTGCGGGAGGTCAGCGATTCGCGTCCCGTCAGCACCCCACGGTGCTCATCGGGTCATTCGCACTCGATGACCCCTTCCGTGGTGGCCGGGGCCAGCGGCGCGGCATCGCCGTAAAAGACCGCACAAGTTAACGGATACGACGCAGGGTGCGTCGCCGTGGCCGACCACCCGCGTGCGTCCGCTTCGGCAATCGTAATGATGACCCCGTCCGTGCCGGTGAAACTCAACTGGTTCAGGGTGCTGCCGTACGTCTCATTGAAATAGAAGTACGTCTCTTGAATCGACGCCAGATTCTTGAGGTCGCTCTTGATGGCAGCGGCGTTTGCTTTTCCCTTCGTATTCCTGAACTTCGGAACGGCGATCGCGGCGAGAATGCCGATGATCACCACCACAATCAGGAGCTCGACAAGCGTGAAACCCTTTCGGGTGGATCGCATGGGACACCTCAGGACAGAACCGGCGCATGCGCCCATCGGGGGTGACCGACAGACGGACCGGTGGAGAGATCCACCGGCAGATACCGGTTTGTACTGCAATCCTGATGCCGCTGTGAATGAGAATCCCAAGTTGTTGTATAACAACAACTTAAGATTCCATTCCTAACGTGGAACCACCGAGCACTCTGGCAGACCCGGCAAATTCCTGCACTCTGCAAGACACCCACGATACGCGAATCGAGGCAAGTTTTTGTGAATCCAGCACTTGGGTGATGCCGGCCCCCTCGGCTCAGGACTTCGCCGCCACCCAATCCGTGCCGATCCCCATCTCGACGAGGAGCGGCACATCGAGCGCCGCCGCGCCTTCCATTTCCCGCTTCACGAGTGCCTTGAGCGCGCCCTCCTCTTCTGGCGGCAACTCGAATACCAGTTCGTCGTGCACCTGCAGCAGCATGCGGGCCGCGAGCTTTTCCGCGGCCAATGCCTCGTGCACGCGGATCATCGCGATCTTGATGAGGTCTGCCGCCGAACCCTGGATGGGGGCGTTGGCCGCCACCCGCTCGCCGAACGCCCGGATGTTGAAGTTCCGCTCCTTGAGTTCGGGGATGTAGCGGCGGCGCTTGAACAGTGTCTCCACGTAGCCTTTCTGCTTCGCCTCCACCACGCACCGATCCAGAAAGCCCTTCACGCCGGCGAAGCGCTCGAAGTAGGTGTCGATGAAGTCCTTCGCCTCGGCGTGGGTGATGCGCAGTTGGCGCGACAGCGCGTGGGCGCCCTGCCCGTAGATGGTGGCGAAGTTGATGGTCTTCGCGCGGGCGCGCATCTCGCTGTTCACCTCGGCGAGCGGCACGCCGAAGATGATCGCCGCCGTCTGCTTGTGAATGTCGCCGCCGGCCTTGAACGCCTGCACGAACGCCGGATCGGCGCTCAGATGCGCGAGCAGGCGCAACTCGATCTGCGAGTAGTCCGCGCTCAGCAAGCGCCACCCGGCCCGCGGGACGAAACCGCGGCGGATCTCGCGCCCCAGTTCCCGGCGTGACGGGATGTTCTGCAGGTTCGGATCGCTGCTCGACAGCCGCCCCGTGGCCGCCACGGTCTGGTTGTAGCTCGTGTGCAGGCGATGATCACGCGGATGCACGAGCCGCGGCAGCGAGTCGATGTAGGTGCCTTCGAGCTTGAAGATCTCGCGATACTCCATGAGCAGCGTGGGCAGCGTGTGCCCCTCCTCCGCGAGCTCCTGGAGCACGCTCGCATCGGTGCTGGGGCCGGTGGCCGTCTTCTTCTTGACCGGTAACCCGAGCTTCTCGAAGAGAATCACGCGCAGCCGCGGGTTGGAGTTGATGTTGAACTCCTCTCCGGCCTCGGCGTAGATCGCCTGCTCGACCTTTTCGCGTTCGGTCCGGAAGCGCGTCTTGAGGCTCTCGAACCACGCGAGATCGATGGCGATCCCCTCGTACTCCATATCGGCCAGCACCGACACGAGCGGCACCTCCATCTCCTGCAGCAGCGGCAGCATTTCGTGCGCCGCGAGCAACGGCTCGAGCAGCGCGCGCAGCCGCATCGTGACGTCCACGTCTTCACACGAGTAATCACGGGCCGCGTCCACCGGCACGGCATCGAACGGCAGCTGCGACTTGCCCTTGCCACACAGCTGCTCGTACGCCGTCATCGTGTGCCCGAGGAACTCGAGTGCAAGCAGGTCAAGTCCATGACTGCGCCGCCCCGGATCGAGCACGTAGCTGGCGAGCATCGTGTCGAACTCGAGTCCCGCCAGACGCACGCCGGCGCCTCGCAGCACCAGCACGTCGTACTTGGCGTTCTGCGCGATCTTCTTTACCGCCGGGTCTTCGAGGATCGCACGCAGCGGCGCGATGGCGTCGCTGGCGAACGGCGGAAGATTCACCGGTTCGGGCACACCGGCGTTGATGCGACGACCGGCGATGCCCGCCTCGCCACTCAGCAGCGCGAGGTTGCCGCCGCCATCATCGCGGCGATGACGGAACGGCAGGTAATAGGCTTCCCCGGGTGCCACGGCGATCGACAGGCCGACCAGGTGCGCACGGAGGGCATCGACCGCGTGCGGTGCATCGACATCGGTGATCGTTTCCGTGTCGATGGCGATGTACGGCACCTCGCGCACGCGTGCGAGCAGCGCGTCGAGTGCGTCGACCGTATCCACCGTGGTGTAGCGCGCATCGGCGAGCACCGGCACCCCGCTGTTACCCGGCAGCACCCCCGGCGCGTCCGGACGACCGGAGAACGATGGCGGGCGCGCCGGCGCACCGGCGGGGTCCGGCGCCGCCGCCCGCGCGACACCCACCGGCACGGGGGCGCCGGCCATGGCGCTTCCCCCCACATCCCTGAGCAGACTGCTGAATTCGAGCTCGAGATAGAGGGCACGCAACACCTCCGCATTGGGGGCGTTCACGTGCAGCTTCTCCGCATCGAGCTCCACCGGCACGTCGCAATGGATGGTCACCAGCTGCTTCGACAGCCGCGCTTCCGCTTCGTACTGGAGGAGCGCTTCCCGCGGCCGCTTCTTGGTGATCTCGTGCGCATGCGCGAGAATGTTCTCGAGCGGCCCGTACTGCGTGATGAGTTCGATGGCGCCCTTCTCGCCGATGCCCTTCACGCCCGGCACATTGTCGCTGCTGTCACCGACGAGGGCGAGATAGTCGATGACGCGCTCAGGTGGTACGCCCAGACGGTCGCTCGCGTTCTCCATCCCCACCCAGTTCTCTTCCACGCTGGCGGGGCCGCCGCGACCGGGGTTGAGGAGCCACACGCCGGGACGCACGAGCTGCTGGAAATCCTTGTCGCCCGACACGATCACGACATTGTAGCCGGCCTCGACCCCCTTCGTCGCCATCGTGCCGATCACATCGTCGGCTTCGAAGCCTTCGGCGGTGAGCACGGGGATGTCGTACGCCGCGAGCAGTTGCAGGACGCGCTCGAGCCCCTGATCAAAATCGGCCTGCAGATCGTCCGCCAGCTTTTCGCGCGTGGCCTTGTACTCGGGGTACAGCTCATCGCGGAAGGTGGCGCCGCTGTCATGCACCCACGCCAGCAGCTCCGGCTTGTGGGTGTTGAGCAGACGCTTGAGAAAATTCGCCACGCCCCACGCGATGCTCGTGTTCTCACCGCGGCTCGTCGTGAGCGGCCGCTGCATCAGCGCGAAGAACGCGCGATAGATCAGCGCGTAGCCGTCGACGAGGAAGAGTCGCGGTGACGACGGCTGGGAGACCTCAGCCATGGTGGCCCCCTGTCGTCAGGCTACGATCAGCGGTTGCTGTTGTTGTCGAGCCTGCGACGGATGGCGACATCGAGATCGCCGCGACTCTGTGGAGCGATGCGCCAGCGGCCGAAGCCGGTCTGGTCGATGAAGAGGAGCTGCACACGCAGCTCACGATACTCCCAGATCTGCTGGCGTACGCGCTCATTGGGATTGAGCAACCCGGTGTCGATGATGTTGTCGGGATCGCCAAGCGCCACGAAGGCGGTACCGCGATCCGATTGCCATCCGGCGGCGGCATCATCACGGAAGCGGATGTTGGCGGCGCGGATACGGGCAAAGTAATCGCGCAGCCCCTCGTGTTCAGCCGTCCCCGGTACCGGATCGGTGGCCTTGAGAAACGCGGTCCATGCGGCGGCGCGCTCGGACACGTCGGCATCACGCAGCTGCTTCACACGATCGGGCGTCGTGAACCAGCGCAGATAGGTGAGCATCTCGTCGAAGGTGCCGATCGGCACGTCTTCTCCGAGCGTCACGAGCACGCGCGTGCGGGCCGTATCCGGGCGCCCCTCGCCCGTGATCTCCACACGGTTGATGCCCACGGAGAGGCGGTTCACCGGAATACCGATGGTGGTGCTGCGCGAGGCCCCGCGCAGCGGCAACGACACGGTGCTGTCGAGCCCCACGATGTCGCCGTCACCGAACACGCGTACGCGCACCAGCCCCGGCGCGCTTGCGGTAACGCCGTCGATGTAGAGCGGCAGCACCGAATCGACGCCGTACACGAACGTGGCACGCGGGCGGGCGAGCAATCGCGGCAAGGAATCGACCACCTGGCGCGGAATGGCCTCGTACACCGGCACCGGTGAGGTGAATCCCGCGGGGGCGAGGCGTGGCACATCGAGCGTGACCTCCTCGCTGGATGCGCGGATGCTCGACTCGTCCTTCACGCTCACGGTGAGCGCGTAACGTCCCGGCGCGAGGCGGAGAAACTGCTGCCAGATGATGCTTTCGTCGGTGCGCGACGTTTCACGGAAGGTGGGCACGCGCACCTGCTCGGTGGCTTCGATGGTACGCACCACGGTGGCGCCCTGTCGCAGCTGCAGGCGCGCCACGTAGGCCGCGGCGTAGCGATCGCCTTCGCGGGCAAAGCCCAGTGCGCGCGAGGGAAGCGACAGCGCGAGCAGCGTGAGGGTGCTGTCAGCTGTGGGGGCGCGCAGAAAACTCACCGACGCCGTGAACGGCATCGCGCCGGCACCGGCGACGAGTCCCATGCTGCGATAGAGCCGCGTCATCTCCGCCGGGGCACCGATGACGGCACCAGCGGGCCCCCCCGGTTGTCCCGGGGCCGGCGCCACGGATGAGCCCGCCCCCACGGGCCGCGACGTCGCGCACCCTGTGGCGAGGAGGGCCGCGGCGGCGAGGTGAAGCGTCCCGATGACGGGATGTGGAAGCGGCTTCCGTGTCATGAGTAACTGATAGTCCAAAGGGTACGACACGTTCCCGAGCTTTGTCTTGCTGCGACTGCCGGACGGCGTTACGTTCGCCCCGTGGCTATCGAGACGCTAGTCGGGACGACACTGGCTGGATACGCGGTGCGCGGGAAAGTCGGTGAAGGCGGGACCGCGACGGTCTTCCGCGCCGATCATCCGACGCATGGAACCGTAGCCTTGAAGGTGCTGCGTGAAAAGCTGCAGCACGACAAGACCGCCGTCGCGCGTTTTCTGCGTGAGGCGCAGTTCGGCGCACGGGTGGAACACCCGAACATCGTTCGCACCCTAGACTACGGGCAGTCGGATACCGACCGCTACTATCTGGCGATCGAATGGGCGGACGGGGAAATCCTCGACAAGTACGCGGAAAAGAGCGGTCCGCTCCCGTGCAAGGAGGTCGCCGCGATCATGGTCCAGATCTGCGGCGCGGTGCAGGCCGCCCACGATGTGGGCATCGTGCACCGCGACCTGAAGCCGGAAAACATCATGTACGATCCGGCCGCCCGGCAGATCAAGCTGCTCGATTTCGGGATCGCCGCCGACACCGAGGCATCGCCCGATCAGCGCCTGACCCGCGCCGGGTTCTTCGTGGGGACGCTCATGTACGTGGCCCCCGAGGCGCTCTCCGGGGAGTTGGTCGGTCCGGCGGCCGACCAGTATTCGCTGGCCACGATTGCGTACTACCTGCTATCGGGGTGCCTACCCTACACCGGGAAGTCGCCACGCGAGCTGTTCTCGCAGCTGCTCACGCAGCCGCCCGTGACGCTCAACAAGGCCAGGGCCGGTGTTACCTTCCCTGCCGCCGTCGAAACGGTGGTCATGAAGGCGCTCGCCAAGGCTCCCGCGGAGCGGTATCCGTCGGTGAAGGCCTTCGCCGACGCCTTCGAGACCGCTTCCACTTCCACCGCCACCTCGTCCGGCTCCGCTCCCTCCATCAGCGGCTCATCCGACGCCGTGAAGAAAGAGGGTGGCCTGTTCGGCAAGATGAAGGGACTGTTCGGACGTTGACTGCTTCGCCAAACACCACCGATTCGATGACTGCGCGTTTGATCGCCCTGCTCGCCGACCGTTCGGCCAAGCGGGGCGATTTCGTGCTGGCCTCCGGGCGCCGCTCCACGCTGTACGTGGACTGCCGCCTCACCACCATGCACCCCGAAGGCCAGCTGCTCATCGGCCGCGTGGCGCTCGCCGCCCTGCGGGCCAGCGGCTGGCCGGTGGACGCCGTGGGCGGCCTCACGTTGGGGGCCGATCCCATCTCCTACGCCATCGCCCACGCGAGTGCCCTGGCCGCCGAACGGGGCGAGGGGGCGATGGTTCGGAGCTTTACCGTTCGCAAGGAAGCCAAGCAGCACGGCACCGGGAAGCTCATCGAGGGGGCGTTCCTCCCCGGAGACAAGGTGGTCGTGGTCGAAGACGTGATCACCACCGGCGGGTCGGCGCTCAAGGCCGTCGACGCCATTCGCGCCGCCGGCGGCGAGATCCTGGGCGTCCTGGCGCTGGTCGACCGCCAGGAAGGGGGGCGCGAGGCGCTCGAGGCCGCCGGCCTCAAAGTCCTCAGCCTCGTCACCGCGGAGCAGTTGGTGCCGTTGATCAAGTAGCTGGCGTTGGTGGCTCACGACCCGGAACTCGTACCCTGAACCCGAAACTGATCAGTTGCGGGTTCTGGGTTTGGGTTGTGGGTTCCGGGTCAACGCTACCATCCGAGACGCCGCCGCCCCCTCGCGCGTCTTTCGGGGGTCATGACGGCACCCGCGCTACCCGGCCCTACCCCCCTGTCTTCGTCGCAGCTCCCCACCCCGCGGGGGAGCCTGCGCGCGCTGCCGCCCAACGTGGCCGCCCTGCGGGACGAAGAGCGCGCCAAGGATGTCGCCACCTTTCGGCAGGCCTCGCGCCGCCGGCTTTGGAGCACCATCGTCATCGCGGCGATTCTGGCCGTGGCCATGCAGTTCGGGATGTCGCCGGTGCCGATGGGCACCGTGGCCACGATGTTCGCCGCCGCGATGGCCCTCACCGGCGTTCTGTCGTTCGTGGGCCGCAGCCCGGCTCTCTACCGTCGCTGGCTCAAGTACGTCTTTGCGGTCGTCGATGCGGCGCTCATCAGCAGCGTCGTGTTCGTCTTCGGCGCACCAGTCCTCGTCCTCGTCTATCTCCTCGCGATCGTGCCGTACTCCTTCGATCGCGGCCTCGCGCTCGGCTATGTCACCACCGGCGCGTCGATGGTGGGGTTCATAGCGGCCAGCCTTGCGCACAATGCGGCCGTACCGGCCGGTGCCACACCGGTCCCGCAGATACTGCTCGCCGCGGGGCTGCTGCTCCTGGTATCGCAGCAGGTCATCCAGATGCCGTCACGCCTCATCGCGCGACTGCGGCGGACACGCGAGCGCATGGCGCAGGTGGAACGCGGGGATCTGTCGGCCCGCGCCGATGCGCGACACGCGGACGAACTCGGTTTCCTCGAGCGCAGCTTCAACGGCATGCTCGACGAGCTGCAACTGCTCATCGACACCGTACAACGCGAGGCCGACGAGCTCGCGGCCGTGGCCACCCACGTGTACGGCGCGACCGGCACGCTGCAACGACGCGCGGTCGAAGTCGCCGGTGGTGCCCGGATGCTGAGCGAAGAGTTGCACGTTCAACAGACGCGTGCGGCCCATGGGGTGCACACCGGTCATGAAGCGCTGCGCACCGCCGATGCGGCACGCCGCACGGCCGACATCACGGCTGCCGACGCGCATGTGGTGGACGATGTGGCCACCGCGAGTCGCGAAGCCATCGAACGGGCCGCGCAGGCACTCGTGCGCGTGGGCTCCGATGTCACGGCCGCGGCAACCACGGTACGGGCGTTGCAGCCCGCTTCGGAGCAGGTGGGACGATTCGTGGAGACCGTGACGCGTATCGCGCGGCAAACGAACATGCTGGCCCTCAACGCGGCGATCGAAGCCTCACGCGCCGGAGAAGACGGGCTGGGATTCGCCGTGGTCGCCGACGAAATCCGCGCCCTGTCGGTGGAAAGCACCCAGGCCGCCAAGCGCGTGGCCGCCACGGTACAGCGTGTGCGCGACGATATCGATGCGGCGGTCCTGGCCATGGATACCACCGCCGACGAGGTGCAGGGCGCCGGCAGCATCGCGCGCGATGCCACGCGCGCGCTCTCCAGCATGGTGGACGGCATTTCGCGGATCGCCCGACAGAGTGATGAGGTGGCCGCGCTGGCCCAGACTCAGGCGCAGCTCTCAGCGACCGCGGCCGGCGCCTTCGATGCCCTCGATCTCTCCGCGCAGCGGGCGTCCGCCGGCGCCCAGACGGCGGCCGATGGGTCGGAGGCCCAGCGCGCGAGCATCGAAGAGTTGTCGCAGAGTGCCCGGCAGCTCTCGCAGTCGGCGGCGAGACTCCGGGCGATGGCGCTCCGACACGCGAGCGAGCCGCGACATCCCTGAGGGATGACGGACCGTGCGTCCATCGCACGGTGCTTCGCCGTCCATCACATCGCGAGGACATGACGCGTATGTGACGCCGGTGTGCCGAGAGGTGGTCAGGCCCGTTCGGTACGCACCATCCATTGCGGCGGTGATGCAAACGGGTCGAAATCACGAAACCGATGGCGATACGGAAGCACCAGCGTCTCCCGCATGTGTTGCAGCATCGTCTCTCCCGTGTATGCGCGCCGGAATCCCGCGGCGCCCACGTTCAACACACCGGACACATGCCGAGAGAAGCTTTGGGGTGACGAGTACTCCATCTGGAACGCCACCTGCGTGATGCTGTAGCCGGGGTTCTCGAGCAAATGGGCCGCGCGCACGAGACGCGCCGCCGCGAGATAGCGCTTGGGTGTCGGAACGCCTTGTCGCACGAAGCGACTCACGAATGTGGTGGGCACCACCGCGAGATGACGCGCAAACTCGAGCACGGTCGTCATGGTGCGCGGCACCGTGAACAGCGTGTCGAAGAAACGCATCGCGGAGGGCGATGCGTCCGCGAGATCTTCCCGGATGGCATGGATGGCGCGTGTGTCGATATCGCGCGGCTCGTTGCTCACGAGTGTCCGCAACGTTCGCCACCCCTGCGGTTCGCGCGCATCGACCAGGGTACGCACGCCGTGTTCCCCGAGCGAGAGCAGCGCCGCCGTGGCACGCGACTCGGTGCTGGTGAGCAACGCGACGGCAGGGATGCGCGGGAATTCCCGGACCATGCGCGCCACCGATGGCGCATACTGTTGCTGATAGCGTGAAACGGACACGATGACGGCGGACACGCGATTGGTACGCAAGTCACGCAAGACCTGATCGAGATTCTCGCGGTGGACCGTGACGCAAGTACCACTCGTCAGGGCATCCAACCGCTGCCGTTCCGACGGGGTGACGAAGGTGACGACTGCCGTGGGTACTGCTGCTCCCGCACTGATCGTGGACATCGGCGTCCTCCACACGAGGGGATCGAATCGTGATGAGCGCCACGATGCTATCGCGGTTCGTCAGTCCTCTGTCACCGTCGTGCGGAATTTCGATGATGTGAGTCGTCGAACGATTCCGCGCTATATTGCGGCAACGGATATCGCCGGCCGGACGGTCGCGAAGTGAAGGGACGGGCCCACGTGGTCGCGCCTTCGCTCCGAGGAAAGTCCGGGCTCCACAGGGCAGGTCGCCAGGTAACACCTGGGCACGTGAAGCGCGAGCGACACGTGACGGACAGTGCAACAGAAAGCAAACCGCCGTCTTCGAAAGAGGGCGGTAAGGGTGAAAGGGTGGGGTAAGAGCCCACCGCGCGGCTGGCAACAGTCGTGGCACGGCAAACCCCGGCCGGAGCAAGGCCAAATAGGCGGTGAGAGACGGCTCGTCTCGACCACGTCGACA
>Ga0315906_10006873_pt1 | contig 13967 bp, 15 predicted proteins | sample LakEriMetagenome_4_FD_203526 | JGI IMG/M metagenome (GOLD analysis project Ga0315906, IMG submission 203526) | Freshwater fungal communities from buoy surface, Lake Erie, Ohio, United States - Buoy 2 MA122 | ecosystem: Environmental > Aquatic > Freshwater > Lake > Lake biofilm | place: USA...
GAAGCAGAATTACAGAAGCTGATCTCGGGATTAAAAAAATAGAAAGCAAGGGTTTTATCAAAGAACGCCTTTCACCACATTATAAATCACTTTCGGACTTCCGAGTGTGTAATAATGCAATACAGGCACGCCAAACTCTTTGAGTTCCTTCGACTGCTGTATCAACCATTCGGTTCCTACTTTTTTACAGTCTTCATCTGTTTTGGCGCGCATCATCTCATTGCTTAATTCTGTAGGAATATCAACGTGAAATGTACGTGGTATAACAGATAATTGTTTCTTGGATGTAAGCGGCTTCAGTCCGGGAATAATCGGAACATTAATGCCGATATCGCGACAATTTTTTACAAAAGCAAAGAACTTCTGGTTGTCGAAAAACATCTGTGTCATGATATATTCGGCACCGGCATCTACCTTTTCTTTTAGACGCTGCATTTCTATTTCCATATTCGGACATTCAAAATGCTTTTCAGGATAGCCTGCAACACCGGCACAAAAATCTGTGCGAAAACCATCGCGTATGTCCTCTTCCAGATAAACCCCATTGTTGAGATTGATGGTCTGTTTCAAAAGATCAATCGCATATTTATTTCCCTCTGCATGTGGCTCAAAAAAGGTTTCATTTTTAGCAGCATCCCCTCTGAGCACCAACACATTTTGAACACCGATGAAGTTGAGATCAATTAAAGCATCTTCTGTTTCTCTTTTAGAAAAGCCCCCGCATATAAGGTGAGGAACCGCATCGATGTTGTAATGATTTTGTAACGCGGCACAAATACCAACCGTACCCGGACGCTTGCGCACTTCTACTTTTTCAAAAGTGCCGTCTAGTTTTTTCTTAAAAACATGTTCGGCTCTGTGATAGGTAACATTTATAAAGGAAGGTTTAAACTCCATCAGCGGATCGAGGTGATCAAAAATTGAGTTGATGGTTTTTCCTTTAAGCGGAGGCAGGATTTCAAAAGAAACCAGTGTACCCTTCGACTCCGCAATGTGTTGTGTAACCTTCATGTGCTATAATCTTCCTGCAAACATAAAGCAGCCGGACCGCTTCTTCAAACATTGTTTATGAATGATTTGTGTGGCACTAGGGTGTTTCCTGAGATATTCGGTAAGTTTGCAGCAAACAAATCATCTTTTGTCACTTTCTATTCATACCAAGAACCTCGTAAAGCGTTACCACAACCGAACGGTTGCCAATCAGGTAAGCATTGATGTGCGCCAGGGGGAAATTGTTGGATTGCTCGGGCCTAACGGGGCCGGTAAAACAACTACTTTCTATATGGTTGTCGGCTTTGTTAAGCCAGATGAGGGGGAGGTTTTTCTTAATGAGGAGAACATCACACGCATGCCTATGTACAAGCGGGCGCAGAGAGGCATCGGTTATTTACCTCAGGAAGCCAGCGTCTTTCGTAAGTTAAGTGTGGAAGATAATATTTCTGCCGTACTTGAAATGTCGAACCTGAGCCGAGCGGCACAGAAAGAAAAACTGGAAGAGCTGCTCACTGAATTTCGTTTACATCATGTACGCAAAAACATGGGCGACTCTCTGAGTGGTGGTGAAAGAAGAAGAACAGAAATCGCCAGAGCCCTTGCCGTAGATCCTAAATTTATTCTTCTCGACGAGCCTTTTGCCGGCGTTGATCCGATTGCAGTTGAAGACATACAATCGGTAGTTGCACGACTCAAATACAAGAATATCGGCATCCTGATCACAGACCATAATGTTACTGAAACGCTTTCCATTTGCGATCGCGCTTACCTGCTGATCGACGGAAAAATTTTTAAACACGGGACTGCAGAAGAGTTGGCAGAAGATGAACAGGTGCGGAGACTTTACCTTGGAAGAAACTTCGAGCTAAAACGCAAAGACTATCTGCATGAAGAAGCCGGTTTATAACAACAAGCCCCATCTAATGAAAATCATTGATTTGAAACATTAAGTTTTCTATCTTCCCGATATGAAAATTCTGAGTCCTGCCATTTCCCGTCTTGCCCGCTTACGTATGTGGCGGATAGAAGCCTGGATGAATAATCCGCAGGCAGCTCAGCGGGAAGTATTGCAGGATCTTGTTACCACCGCCCAATATACCCAGTTCGGGCATCAATATCAGTTTGAAAAGTTATTTTCAGTTGCCGAATTCAAATCGCATGTGCCTGTTCATGAATATGATGATCTGAAGCCTTATATCGAGCAGATGCTTGCCGGAGAAGAAAATGTTTTATGGCCAACACCGGTTGAATGGTTTGCCAAAAGCAGTGGAACCACCAGTGATAAAAGCAAATTTATTCCCGTTAGTGAAGAGAGTTTGAAAGACGGACATTACAAAGCAGCGAAGGATGTGCTCACGCTTTATTATCAGAATTTTCCGGCTTCTGATCTGCTAACAGGTAAAGGACTTGTTATTGGCGGAAGCCATAGTGTAAGCAGTATTAATGAAGAGATTCATTACGGTGACTTAAGTGCTGTGTTGATGCAGAATGCCCCTTTCTGGAGCAACTGGATCAGAACACCCGATCTTGAAATTGCGCTGATGGACAAGTGGGAGCAAAAAATTGAGCGACTCGCAGATGCAACAATCGTTGAAAACATCACATCTATTTCAGGCGTTCCAACATGGACGATTGTTCTGTTTAGAAGAATACTGGAAAAAACAGGAAAGAAAAACATTTCAGAAGTCTGGCCCGGACTTGAACTCTATCTGCATGGAGGAGTTTCGTTTATTCCTTACCGTGAGCAAATGGAAAAGCTGATCGGAAAACCAATCAATTATCTTGAAATGTATAATGCCAGCGAAGGATTTTTCGCGGCACAGGATCAGCCCGGAGAAGATGGAATGCTTTTATTCGCAGATCACGGTATCTTTTATGAATTCATGCCGCTTGAAGAATACGGATCTCGTTTCCCGAAGACCGTTGGTCTCTCGCAGGTTGAACTAAACAAGCAATATGCCCCCATTATCAGTACAAACGGAGGTTTGTGGCGATACATTGTAGGAGATACAATTCAATTTACATCCCTTCATCCTTACCGCATCCGAGTCAGCGGAAGGCTGAAACATTTTATCAACGCCTTCGGTGAAGAACTAATCATTGACAATACAGATCGTGCACTCGCAATGGCATGTGAACAAACAGGAGCTGTTGCCATCGAATACACAGCCGCGCCTGTTTATTTCAGCGAAAACGGGAATGGCGCACATGAATGGCTGATTGAGTTTGAAAAAGCCCCGGATAATACAGCTCAGTTTATCTATGAACTCGACAACGCCTTAAAGCAGCTGAACAGTGATTACGAAGCAAAACGGGAGAAAGATATTGCATTGAGAGCGCCGCTTCTTCGCCAGGTAATTCCCGGAGGATTTCACAAATGGCTGGAGCAAAAAGGCAAACTTGGCGGACAACACAAAGTGCCTCGTCTGAGCAACAACCGACAAATTATTGAAGAAATGGCCGCATTGAATTTATATCCGGCTGAATAACCGGAGTTTCTCTTTGACATTACCTTTGCGGCTTTATGGGACAAAAAAAATTAATTCGATTTGAAGAGTTGACCACATTTCCAAATGTGTTGCAGTATCCGCAAAACATGGCAGGAAATTGGTCTTCCTTTTTTTCCAAATTAGGCCCGATCACGCTTGAACTTGCCTGCGGAAAAGGAGAGTATGCTGTAGGCATGGCAGAATTATATCCTGAAAGAAATTTCATAGGCGTAGATCAGAAAGGCAACCGCATCTGGGTTGGAGCAAAAAAAGCATTAAGCACTGAATTAAAAAATGTGGCTTTTCTCCGCACACAAATTGATCGTATAGCAACCTACTTTGCGCCCGATGAAGCAGAAGAAATATGGCTCACATTTCCCGATCCGCAACTTCGTGCATCCAAACACAAAAAGCGACTCACACACCCTAAATATTTACGCCTTTACCAATCGTTTTTAAAAAAAGACGGACGCATTCATCTCAAAACAGACTCTCCGGTTCTTTACAATTTTACCCTGGAAGTAATTTCACTTTACACGCTCCGACTTCACTCCTCTACCGACGATCTGTATAGTGCTCCTCTCGAAAAAAAAGAGCTCGGTATAAAGACACATTATGAAGGACTTGACATAGCCGGAAGTAAAAAAATTCATTATGTCTGCTTTTCATTAGGCGAAGAGATCCTTGCAGAAGAGAAAGATATCCTGCTGAAAAATTGGGTGTTTGACAATGAAAAAACAGATGCTGCCTTATAAAAGACATTGATTAAACAAAATATTGATTTCTACTTTGATATATTGATCTTGTAGGATATGAAAAAGCTGGCAGAGGGAACTGATTATTATTACGACGACCAGGGCAATATCGTTTTAACGGAAGCATACCACCTGAACAAAGGTTATTGCTGTGGCCATGGTTGCAGACACTGCCCGTACGACTTTGAGAATGTTCCTGAAACACGCCGTAACTTGCTTTTGAAAGAACGAAAGCATGCCGCCAAAGAAAACAAAAAAGAAAACAAACCTTCGGTCTAAACTTCCGGAAAAAAATAATTCCCGTTATCACTTCTTTGAAGATGTTTATGAAGTCGTTCGCTTAATCCCGAAAGGGCGGGTAACTTCCTATGGAGCCATTGCTGCATATCTCGGAACAAAATCTTCATCCCGCATGGTTGGCTGGGCAATGAATAGCTCACATCAAGCACACCCTCCAGTTCCTGCTCAGCGTGTTGTAAACAGAAACGGCATGCTTACCGGCAAACATCATTTTGAAACTCCAACCAAAATGGAAGAGCTTCTAGCTGCAGACGGGGTTCAAGTTAAGAACGATAAGATTGTTGATTTTGACTCTTTGTTCTGGGATCCTGCGGTGGAACTGGAAAAGATGCTTTGACCCCTCATCTATACAGATAGAATTTATCTTTAGCGATTACAGATAATAAGGACTGATCATCAGGTAAACAATCACACCGGTAACAGCCACATACAACCAGATTGGCCAGGTAATTTTAGCCAGTTTTTTGTGGCGCGCATACTCTCCGGTTAAAGCACGATAAGCAGTAAAAAGAATCAGAGGGAGAATGATGCCCGCTAAAGTTATATGCGTAATAAGAATGAAGTAGTAAATGATTTTTGGCAAGCCCGTACCACCATACTCGGTAGATCCTGAGAACAAGTGATGACAGATATAAGAAAGCAGGAACATGACAGAAAATCCAATTGCCCAAAGCATCAGGCGCTTATGTGTTCTGAAACGCTTATCCTTGGCTGCCCAAAAACCACCAAGAAGCAACAAAGTAACAAAGGTGTTGATTAATGCATTGATGCGTGCGAATATATGTTTATCAAAACCCAAGCTCACCTCTATGGTTACGCGCCCTAATATAACAACAGCAGCAAACACAACAACAGAAACAGCTACAATTAATATCGTAGCCAGTGAATCATTCTTTTTTATACTTGCAGGAAGTGTAATGCCTTTGCTATGTTGATGTTTACGGTTACCCATGATTATTTATTTTCTGAATAAATTTCTTTTTTTGGTTTTGTCTTTTTCAAGAATCAGTAAACTCACATCACGCGCAAGTTTAGTAAGTGAAGCGCTGTCTGTTCCATCATACCATCCTCTTACAACCCTGTTCTTGTCTAACAAATAAAACTTATCGGTATGAAGAAACGCCGTATCAACTTCTCCCCCGTCAACAATACCGGCCTTGAGTTCGTTGAATGCAAGATCATAAATTGTCTTCTTTTCTCCTGTGAGCATCCACCAGTTATGGTGCCTTACGCCAAAGCGGTCTGCATATTTTTTTAACGCATCTACACTGTCGCGTACAGGATCAACAGAAAAGGAAATGAATTGAACAAGGGTATCATTTTTTAAATAGCTGTCCTGCAACTTTTTCATGTTTTTGGTGAGCGTCGGGCAAGGATTCGGACAACGGGTGAAAAAGAAATCAACTATCGATATCCTGTTTTTAAGATCATCCGCACAAACCTGTTTCCCCAACTGATTCGTCAGACAAAAATTAGATACCCTATGCCAGGCAGTATCTTTTACCAGTTTCCCATTTACTGTTTTTGTAATAACAGAATCATAAAACCATCTCTTGGGCATATCAACGGCATCTTCACTTGCATTTTTCACCAGAAAATAAGCAAGGACAGGTACTCCCACCACAAACATCAAAACAATTAAAGCCCTTTGACTCATATTATACTTGACAATTCAGTCTTAAAAAAGTTTGTCCCGACAGCCCCTTTTCGGGTTTGGCGGGACAAATAATACTTTGGTTGGTTATATCATTAATGTTTCTCTGCTCCGTGTGAAGAGTGAGAGGACTGTTCGTGTTTAACGGGATCTAATGGCTTATACTCATTGCGCAGGTTTTTCCATGAATCACCATCCCACAAAAAAGCAATGATAAACCATACGAATAACAAAAGAGGAACAATGATCGTCATGATCAGATTGCGCACTTCATCGCCTAGATGCATAAATATAGAAACAATGTAAAAGGCTTTTGCGAAAGAAAGGATGATGACTGTTCCTTTAAACATAAGCACGACGAGTTCGCTGAAATCAGTTGCATAAAGAAGATAGCCTATTCCTAGCTCAATCATTGTAATGACAGAAAGCAGAATTGTTGTTTTGAAAATCCTCTTTTTTGATTCTTCAGTGGGAGCTTCGTGCGGAATGCTCACTTCTCCTCCAAAAGTTTGATGTTCCATATATAAAGTTTGGAAATTTAAATAATGAATTAGTTATACAAGATAGAAAAACAAGAATACGAATACCCATACCAGGTCTACAAAGTGCCAGTACAGTCCGATCTTTTCAATCATCAGGTAATGACCTCTCCTTTCAAAAACACCTCTCCATGCCATAATGGTTACGATGATATTGATAACCACACCGGAAAACACGTGAAAACCGTGAAACCCTGTAATGGTAAAGAAGAAGTTTGAAAAATTGCTGGAAGCAATTGTGCCATCAGCATTCGGAAACGGATTGCTGCCCCACCAAGCGCCCTGGTGATGAAGGTGCGTCCACTCCCAAGCCTGACAACCCAAAAAGGCAAAACCTCCTATGATCGTCCACAACATCCATTTAATTACTCCCTTCTTATTGTTGCGATGCCCTTCATGTACCGCCAATACCATTGTAACAGAACTTACAATAAGGATGAATGTCATCAAACTCACGAATACAAGCGGGAGATTTGCATGACCCGCAAAAGGGAATGAGTTAAAAACTGCATTCGGGTCGGGCCAGGAATTGCTGGAAAAACGAACCGTTCCGTAAGAAATGAGAAAGGCGCCAAAGGTGAATGCGTCACTCATCAAAAAATACCACATCATCAATTTTCCATACTCCACGTTGAAGGGGCTTTTTCCTCCACTCCACCATTTTTGGTTTGCCGGTACTGAATGTGCCATTGAATCTTATTTTATGTTCAGTTGTTAAGGGTTTTGTTTTTAGGATACCAGTAAGAAAAATACAAACAGGTATATCCACAACAGGTCTACAAAATGCCAATAAATAGCGGCCACTTCTATGGGTGTGCTGCTGTAATAGCGACGTGTACTGCTGAATGCCCTGAAAAAAATCACGAGCAATGCAATCACTCCTCCCGCAACATGTAAACCGTGTACGCCTGCAATAATATAGAAGAATGAACCCGCCACGCTTTCTTTAAATGTGATTTGCTGCGCCCACAAAGATGAAAACCCTGTAAGCTGCATCACAACAAATACAACTCCAAGCAAAGCTGTAGCAGTGATTAGCTGACGGTAAAGATTCATTTTTCTCTGGCGAAAAACTTTCTGTGCCCAGTGAATCGTTCCGCTGCTCAGCAGAATCACTAAAGTAGACCAGTAAAAGAGCTTCGGCATTTGAATGGGCTGCCAACCCGCCATGTTACTTTTCACGATGTATGCACTGGTAAACCCTGCAAACATCATCGAGATGCTCCCGATGGCTATCCACAAGAGAAACTTGTGCGGATGCATTTTTTGGTTTTGTTCACTTGTCATACCAACACTATTCATAACTTATCAGCGCTTTATTTGATTTTATCTGCCAGCAATGCGAGTAACACTACAGGGAGATAAATATAACTGCTAAACATGACTCTTCTTGCATTCTTCACGTCCATTGTCTGGTAAAGACGTACGCATTGCCATACAATAAACAGATTTGAAACCAGCAGCACCCACATACTTACCACACCACTCATCTCAAACAGATAAGGCAGAAACCCTACCGGCACCATCAGCAGAGAATAGATGATGGTTTGAATGGCGGTAAATTTTGTCGGTCCCAGGTCTGAAGGAAGCAGTTTGAAACCGGCTTTGCTGTAATCTCCGTGTGCCACCCAGGCAATTGCCCAGAAATGTGGAAACTGCCAGAGAAACTGAATCGCAAACAAAATCCATCCACCCGTCCAGCTGAAATTTGTTTCGCTGTAAGCAGCAGCCCAACCAATCAGACAAGGCAACGCACCGGGTATTGCCCCAATGAGTACCGCCGTGGAGTTTACTTTTTTCATCGGCGTATACACAAACCCGTATAACACCAGACTCAGTAAACTCAAGAGCGCAGCATAATGACTGAAGCGAAACCACAGTATTGCGATACCTGCCGCAGCTGTAACAACAGCGAAAGTCGACGCTTCTGCAGAACTCATCCTGCCGGAAGCAACCGGTCTTGATGCGGTTCGTTTCATCACGGCATCAGTTGATGCTTCTGCAACCTGATTGATTGCATTAGCACTGCCTGTTACCAGCATTCCTCCCAGGAATAAAAGAACTATACTCCACAAATCAAAGTCCACAATATTCGGTGCCATCATGTATGAAATCACACTGCTGAAGACAACCGTAAAACTCAGCGTAAACTTCATGAGCAAGGCATAATCTCTCATCTTTCCCTTCAGCCATACTGATGGCCCATTATCCCGATTATGCTCCTCCGAACTGTTCACTTATATTTTTTGATGCCCTTATTTAGAAGAGCAATCTTTTCTTCTTAGTGCTTGCTTTCATCAGCTCCGACCGGTGTAGTCTGAGAGATGAATTCTTTTCCGTCTTTTCCGTAATCATATGCCCAGCGATGTACCTCAGGAATATCGCCTTCCCAGTTGCCATGACCCGGATTGATAGGTGTTGTCCACTCAAGTGTATTTGCTCCCCATGGATTCTGCGTTGTTACTTTTCTTCCTTTCCAGATACTGTAGAAGAAGTTGAAGAGGAACAACAATTGTACAATGAATACAAGAATAGATACAATACTGATAAACTGATTCAAAGTTCCAAAATGTTTGAACGATTCCCAGATATCAAACTTGTAATAACGGCGAGGCATACCCGCTAATCCCTCATAGTGCATCGGCCAGAAAATCAAGTAAGCTCCGATCATTGTTACCCAGAAATGTACATATCCGAGTGTATTGTTGAGATAACGGCCATACATTTTCGGATACCAGTGGTAAATACCGGCAAACATACCGAACATGGAAGCCACACCCATTACAATGTGGAAGTGTGCAATTACGAAATAAGTATCATGAAGATGAATATCTAAAGCAGAGTTCCCAAGGAAGATACCTGTGAGACCACCTGAAATAAACAAGCTTACAAAACCGAGCGCGAACAACATTGCAGGCGTAAAACGCAGACTTCCTTTCCAAATCGTAGTGATCCAGTTGAACACTTTGATGGCAGATGGTACCGCAATCAAAAGTGTAAGCAACACGAAGAATGCTCCGAGGAATGGATTAAGTCCGGTTACAAACATATGGTGAGCCCAAACAAGGAACGCAAGAATAGCAATGGCAAACAGAGAGCCGATCATGGCCATGTATCCAAAGATTGGTTTGCGGCTGTTGACAGACAAAATTTCTGAAACCATGCCCATTGCGGGTAGAAGAATGATATATACTTCCGGATGGCCGAGGAACCAGAACAAGTGCTGATAAAGAATTGCGCTTCCGCCTTCGTTTGGCAATGCCTGACCATTGATGAAAATATCACTCAGATAAAAACTCGTTCCAAAATGACGATCAAAAATCAGGAGAATAAATCCGGAGAACAATACGGGGAATGACAATACGCCAAGTACTGCAGTAAAGAAGAAGGCCCAGATTGTGAGTGGCATTCTCGTCATGCTCATCCCTTTCGTACGCATATTCAGTACGGTTGCGATATAGTTTAATCCCCCTAGCAGAGAGGACACCACAAACAAGGCCATTGATACCAGCCACAAATCCATACCTACTTTAGAACCGGGAGAAGCTTCACCCAAAGCACTCAAAGGAGGGTAGGCTGTCCATCCGCCGCTGAAAGGACCGGTCTGCACAAACAGAGAGCTCAACATCACAATACTTGCGATGAAGAAGAACCAGTAGGAAAGCATATTCAAAAAAGGAGAAGCCATATCACGCGCTCCTACTTGTAAAGGAATCAGAAAGTTGGAAAAAGTTCCACTGAGACCGGCTGTTAACACGAAGAATACAAGCACAGTACCGTGCATCGTTACCAATGCATAATATGCTTCTGCCTGTAACTGGCCGCCACGTGCCCACTCTCCTAACAAATCTTCCAACCAAGGAAACTTTGCATCGGGATAACCGAGTTGTAAACGGAAAATAACAGAAAACAAACCGCCAACCAGGGCCCAGAACATCCCCGTAATCAAAAACTGCTTGGCAATTGTTTTATGGTCCTGACTAAAAACATATTTTGTCAGAAACGTTTCATGGTGATGATGTCCATGATGTGTTTCATCATGCGTTTCGTGAAGAACGCTTGCTCCATGTACATGTGTGGTTTCAATACTCATATGCTTTTCTTTTTCCTCTGATGAATACTATTGAATCAGCGACGCTGTTGTTTTTGTCGCTGTCGAATCTGTTGTTTGTGTTTTCGGTGCAGCAGGTTCCTTATCAGGATTTGCTACTAAATAGTTTGGTTTCTGTTTGCTGATCCACGCATCAAACTCTTCTGCAGTAACCACTTCGATAATTCCTTTCATGGAATAGTGTCCGTTTCCGCACATCTGATCGCAGGAAATTTCATAAGCAAAGTTCGGATTACCTGTTCTTTCTCTCATTTCCTTTGTAGTATACTTAGGTGTGAACCAAAGCGTAGTAGGAATACCTGGTACCGCATCCATCTTCAATCTAAAATGATTCAATCCGACATCGTGTATAACATCGCGACTGCCGATGATGAGTTTTACCGGACGTCCTTTAACGATGTACATAGTTTGCGTAGTCACGATATCATCATAGTTGGCAGGATCTGCTTTCAATTTCAACTGCTCATTGTCTGCCCAGATTTGTCCGAGTGAATTATTCGCTTCATCACTTATGACTCTGAAATATGTTTTACCAAACGTATTGTCTTTGCCGGGGTAACGCATGATCCATCCAAACTGCTTTCCTACAATTTCCACTTCCATTGCTCCTTTAGGCGCATCCGAAGTAATGCGGAACCAGAATTTCAAACCGAATACAACAAGAACCGTCAGGAAGATTGCAGGTACTGCCGTCCAAATCAATTCAAGTTTGTTGTTATGCGGATAATAGAAAGCTTTTTTCCCTTCTTTCGCCTGATATTTCCATGCGAAGTAGAATAAAAGAAACTGCGTGATGATGAATACCAGTCCGGTCACAGCTGTAGTGATCATGAACATTTCATCAATTTTCTCACCTTCAACAGAAGCAGACCCTTGCGGGAAGAGGGTATCCTTATAAAGGAGATCATTACACCACCATACACCAACGAAGCCAAGGATCATAAACCCAAGCAGCAAAAAGCCGTTGATTCGGTTTGTCTGACGATTTGTTTTTTCTTCTCCTTTCAGGATGCTGACATATTCACTGGCTTTGGCGATCTGAAATATAACTATCAGAACAAGTAGCACCGCCGCGATTACCAGATAAGTCGATGTTGTCATAACAGCACAAATTATTTTGTTTTCTACAATTCAGTTTTCTTTGTTCAACGCATTAGGTATGATGTATCACACTTTCTTTTACTAAAGGATGGTTTTTCGGTAAAAGTGGCGCCTTCGTCAGATAACGAGCGGTCATCCATATTACCAGTCCCAGAAATCCTGCTCCTATCCCAAGACTATACAGGAAGTGACCCAATGAGTTCGAGTCCTGTCCAAGTTTCTTCAAAGGACCAGGGGTAATCATCTGATAAAAATCGAGCCAGTGGCCGAAAATGATGATCACCGCCATCAGGGTAACTACCGAATAATTTCTTTTAGAACCTCTGCGCATCAAAATCAATAATGGCGCAACGAAGTTGATGATCAGGTTAAGGAGGAAGATTCCTTTGAATGGTCCGCCTTTTCCTCCCGCGCCGATACGATCGATGAAGTATTCTGTTTCTCCCGGCTGGTTGCTGTACCAAATAAGCATATACTGAGAGAACCAGAGATATGTCCAGAATACAGAGAATGCAAACATAAACTTACCTACGTCATGGATATGCTCTTCAGATACATATTCGAGATAGCCGAGATTTTTGAGATAGATGATGAAAAGCATCATCAGGGAAATACCGGCAACCCAGGAACTGGCAAAAGTATACCAGCTATACATCGTACTGTACCAGTGCGCATCAATACTCATGAGCCAGAGCCAGGGTAACGTACTCATCACAGTCAATCCATAGGTTACAAGGAATGCAGCCACAATTGCCAGCGCTTTCCAATAATGAGTCGTTGTTCCTTTCGGAGCGAGGTCTTCAGTAAGTGAATTCTTACGGAACCAGTTGCGGAACCACATCCACAGGCCAACTGCTGCAATAGAAAATACAGTATAAAAAGTAGGATTCAAGAATCCGCTCTTCCAGGTAAGCTTAGCATCATGCTTTACATGCTCCACATCTTTCCAGTGGTAAATATGATGATCAGAAGAAAGCCATACGTATGCAAGCAGTATCACAAGTACAATTGGTCCAAGAATATTAATATTTCCGGAGATAGCTTCAGGTATACGACGGAACGAAAGAGGCCAGCCCGCCTGTGCAAGTGTTGTTACGCTAATAAAGAAAAAACTTGCAGTAACTACAAGCAGCCAGAAGATGCCGTTGTGCATCAATGCCATCCAGAATTTTGTGGCACCGTATGCTTCTGTGCCATGCCCTTCGCCGTGACCGCCGGAAAAAGGATGGAGAAATACAATACCAAGAATCAGTGTCAGCAGTCCTACTCCCATCAGAATATAACTCCACTTCTTCAAACCCCCGGGAATTACAAATTGCTCTTTCAGTGCCATTTAATTTCGTTTATAGTTGATCGTTAGTAAGGGCTCTTATTAATTTATTTTCTTTGTTGTGTCAGCAGCCGGTTTAGCGCCGGGTTGCATACTCTGTATATAATGGATCACCATCCAGCGTTGTTTGGTGCTCAGCTGAGACGCGTAACTTCCCATCAGGTTCTTACCATAAGTAACAGAATACATCATTTGTCCTGCAGGCATCTTGCTCACAACAGGATCAGCAATCAGGTTTTTAGGTGCAATTGGGTATGGGCCATTGCCTCCATTGTAAATAGGACCATTGCCGTCGAGTTTGTCGCCATGACAAATGGCACAATTCACATTATACAAACGCTTCGCCTCTGCCATTTCTTTTTCGTTCAATGCCGACAAAGGATTTAGGATCTGTTTACTCGCAATGTAGTTAGTTGTATCACCTGCTTTATCCAGCGAAAGCGGGAAATAAGGAACGGCTCCTTTGTTGTCTTTTGTTGCAGCAGATGAACTGTCATAAAACTTTACAGTTCCGGCAACAGGTGTACCATCGTAATGGATGCCGGCTTTTTCAAGATGGCTGTGATCGCCATAAGTTTCCAGCGCGCGGCTGTATGCCATGTCAGGCATATAAATCTTTCCGGGATCACGCCTTACATCGCTGCAGGCAACCAGAAGTAGTAAAGAAGCCGCAAAACCCGGCAGTAATAACTTGT
>Ga0315906_10006877_pt1 | contig 13962 bp, 12 predicted proteins | sample LakEriMetagenome_4_FD_203526 | JGI IMG/M metagenome (GOLD analysis project Ga0315906, IMG submission 203526) | Freshwater fungal communities from buoy surface, Lake Erie, Ohio, United States - Buoy 2 MA122 | ecosystem: Environmental > Aquatic > Freshwater > Lake > Lake biofilm | place: USA...
GACGACTCCCCATATCAACAGTAAAGCATAGACGAATCGATGAAGTCTGCGACGCATCGAATTATTTTGGATCTTTTTGCAAGGCTTTGGATAATTCCTCAGCTTTGAATTGGTTGGCTCCTACCCCTTCGAATGATTTAATGATATTGCCGTTCCACAGATAAAAAACTCCCGGTGTTGATGCATTGTTGCCCAACAGCTTGAAAAATTTAGGTATATCCGAGAGGATAGTATGGGGAAAGTTACATCCGGTTTCCTTGTAGAATTCTTCAAGTTTAAACAATTCTTCATCCATGAAAATGATATAAACCGGAGGAAGCTTTTGTTTTTTTCTGAGTGCAACCAAAGCCTTTGCTGCATCCCTGCAATGATCGCATCCGGGTACGAACATGCAAAGTATTTTCTTGCCTTCATCAAGGTTCACTTTTCTGCCTCCGAATTCAGTGAATTCTGAAAACTTCGAAACCATTTTGGCTGGCCCCTGGTCCTGCTTTTGCAACGAATCCTTTATCAAGGAAGTGCCTGAAGTATCCTTGCTGATGCTGGCAGGATTCTGTATGATCGAGGTATCAGCCGTCTGAATGTTGGCCACATCATTTTCTTGACTATCAAACAAGACTACCGGGAGCGGTTTTTTTACTTCTTCTTTCTCCGTGAAACAAGGAGCGAATGGAAAAAATACAAACATGACAAGGGCGCTGATGGAATAGATCAGCAACAATATGGAAAACCTGTTTTGTCCTTTAGGCAGGTCGCTTTCTTTTTTCCATACATACAATAGCAGCAAGATGGTTATGATATTCTTGATGAAAGCTTCCAGGGGTGTCATAGGAATTAATTGACCGAAACAACCGCAATTGCCATTCATTGCGCCGTTCTGATACATCTGAATTCCCAAATGGATGCAAAATGCTACCAGAAGTAGTAATGTCAGGGGAACGACAATAGAGCGCAAAAAATGCTTTTGAAGTATAGCGATTGCGATGGCAGTTTCAAATGCGATGATCGCCCTCGCCAGATAATGCGAAAGGCACCAGTCAACAATCCCAAGATCTACAATTTGCTTTTCAAAAGACCATAGCGGAAATGATTTAGCAATGGCTGAAAGTAAAAAAAGGGCTGAGATGAGAAGCCTTACGATAAACGGGAGATTTCTTTTGATCCTATCCATGATTGAAAACTTTTTGTTATTTATTTCGAATGAATGCCCTCCTCTATCAGAATCAGGGCGAATACGGAATAGTTGATGATATCCTGGAAATTAGCATCGATGCCTTCGCTAATGATGGTTTTACCTTCATTGGAAATAATCTGTTTTATGCGAAGCACCTTGGCAAGTATAAGATCCGCGAAAGCTTCCTGACTCATCTCCCTCCATGCCTCCCCATAATCATGATTTTTGCTCATCATCAGAGCCTTGCTCTCGGCAACTTTTAGGTCGTATAATCTTTGAGTTTCTTCCACGCCCAGGTTTTCGGGTTCATCCTGTGGCAGATCCAGCTGTATCAATCCTATGATAGCATAATTGAGGATACCCATGAATTCACTCAGGATATCATCTCCTACCATTTGGGCGCCCTTGTTCTGTATGGTACGAATGCGCTTCGCTTTGATGTATATCTGGTCAGCTATGGAGATGGGCCTGTAAACACGCCATGAAGTGCCGTAATCGGCTGTTTTTTGCAAAAATACTTCTCTGCAAGGGGCTATGGAGCGATCAAAACTGTCCTGAGTTGTCATGATTTATTTCCGAATGAAAAATTATTGTCAAATTTGTCAGTTCCAAAATTACAATTATCGTTTCATGTTCACATTCAACTGCAAAGGAAGATTATTATTATGGGACAGACCCCAGGTAATGGGTATCATCAATGCTACGCCTGACTCATTTTACGCAGGCAGCAGGTACGAAGGGGAGGTTGCCATACTGGAACAGGCCACTTCTATGCTTATGAATGGTGCTGACATTCTTGATATAGGTGGTCAAAGTACCCGGCCGGGCAGTGGTCAGGTGGATACGGCAACTGAGATCAGCAGGGTGGTTTCGGCCATTGAGGCTATCAAAATCCGATTTCCCGATGCAGTCATATCCATTGACACTTATCGGGCGGAGGTTGCTGCCGCCGCTGTATCTGCAGGTGCTTCCATGGTGAATGATGTAAGCGGCGGAGACCTTGACAGGGAAATGATACCCATGGTGGCTAAATTAAACGTTCCCTATGTCTGTATGCATATGAGGGGTAATCCCGAAAATATGGCTACCCTCCATCAATATGGGGATGTGGCTACTGAAGTTCTTGAGCAATTGATGAAAAAACTGCAATTATGCCGGGAATCAGGAATAGCCGATGTGATTATTGATCCCGGTTTCGGTTTTGCGAAAAATATTGATCAGAATTTTGAATTACTAAGGAAACTTGAAGTTTTCAAGATCGCAGAAGTCCCTTTGCTGGTGGGCATTTCTAGAAAAAGCATGATTTACCAGACCCTCCACATTTCACCCGAAGAATCACTGACGGGAACCATAGCGCTGAATATGTACGCACTGGAGAGAGGAGCCGATATTTTAAGAGTACATGATGTAAAGGAAGCCCGCCAATTAGTGACTCTATATTGCAAAGTGTCCGGAAACAACGCAGCATGAACTGCATCGAATCCGGACACAATAGTTAACAGGAATTAGCTTTTATTTATTGTTTTCTGCTTTTTTGAGACTTTCCTGGATCTTTTCCTGATCTCCCATCATTTTTTTTTGCTTTGATTCGATTTCAAGCTTGGCTTCTGCTTTGGAAAGCACATCCAATACTTCAATATCGAATATCAGGATTTCATTGGGGCCAATCTTGTCACCTGCACCGTTCTTTCCATATGCCAGTGAAGATGGAATGAAGAATTTCGCTTTTGCTCCTTCGCTGAGAAGTCTGAGACCATCTGTCCAGCCCCTGATCACACTCTGGCCAAGCTCCATATCATTAGTCATGTTTACCATGAAGGGTTCAACATGGTTAAAGGCTGAATCGGTATTGCTGTCGAAAGTAATCCCTTTCAAAGTTGAACCGGTATAATTGGTTTTTACCACCACTGATGTATCGACCATAGTACCATTACCTTGTTGGATAATTTGTACGTAGGTTCCTAAAGCACCTTTGGATGGGTTGATTTTGTTTTTCCTAAAGTACTCGTTAAGAAGTCTGTCGTCTTTTCTCAACTGTTCTGTTGCGCGCTTCTCTTCTGACATTTGAGCAGCCAACATATCTGCCTGACGAGCACTGTCAGCCTCCTCCTTCTTTTCAAAAATATTCAGCAGTTTGACCGTAGTAAGCAGAAAATTACCCTTTTTCATGAATGGAGGTAGACCTCCGGGCATTTTTTTCATGAGGCTGTCGGTGGAAGTTCTGATCACCAGGCTGTCTCCTTTTTTCATTTGAATCAGTATCTTGTAATACTCCATGGGAGTCATGGCTGAATCGAGGATTTCAATCATAGGCAAACCCATCTCTCTTGAGTCCGATAAGGTCGTATCCTTTTCTTCTCCATTATAAATTTGAGATACATGGATTTGCATGAAGTTTCCGAATTTAAGTTGCTTGCCTTTACCTTCTGAGATGATCTTATATTCAAGACCTAGATCTCCTTTTTTGAAAGATTCCTGGCAAGCCATCAGAAATAATACCGGAACTAAAAATAGAAATACTTTTTTTTGCATGAGGTTTAATGATTAATTAAAAATTATAAGTTGTCAATAATTCCCTGTTCTCTTTCAGTGCCTTTTTGAATTTATTTGCCACCTCTTCCAAAGGCTCTTTGCTCTGCCCACCGGCGGCATTCATATGTCCACCACCGTCAAAATACTTTCTGGCAAATATGTTCACATCAAAACTGCCTTTGCTGCGGAAAGAACATTTTCTTTCCTCTCCCCTGTCAATAATGATACAAGCCAGCTTGATCCCCTCTATGCTAAGTGGGAAGTTTACCAAGCCCTCTGTATCTCCTGTTTTAATATCATATTTCACCAGATCGGATTGCGGGATGACTATAAGTGCTGCATTGTATTCATACAGGATCTCCATCCTGTGCAAAAGTACATTTCCCAGAAAACGGAATCGATTTTCGGAGAAATTGTCAAATAGTGACTCATGAACGGTGCTGTGCGACAAACCCTGTTCCATTAAATGGGCGATCATCCTGTGTACATTGGCGCTGGTGGAGGGAAATCTGAAAGATCCGGTATCTGTCATAACACCGGCATAAACACATTCGGCAGCTTGCAGGTTGATCTTATCTTCATGTCCTGCCGACATTATAAAATCATACACCATCTCACTGGTTGAGCTTTTACCTGTGTCGCTGACTCCAAAGCTGAAAACCTCCAATTGCGGTTGCTGATGGTGATCTATCAGAATCCTGATACCCCTGTAATCCAGCAATTTCGGCTCCATCCTTTTGGTACGGGATAAAGTATTGAAATCCAGGCAAAACAACATGTCAGACTCATCCAAAGCTTTATCTGCCTTTACAGTGTCTCTTTCATAATCCAATACTTCCGAAACGCCCGGCATCCAGCTCAGAAAATTTGCCCAGTTGGTAGGTGAAATGACTTTAACAGAGTGACCTAATTGAATTAAATAATGATATAGGCCCAATGAGGATCCCATGGCATCAGCGTCAGGTTTCTGATGCATGGTAATAATAATTTTTTTCGGCGTTTCAAGCAGCGGAAATAGCTTTTCGATCCCTTCCATACGAGTGCGCAAAAGTAATCAAAAAGCTCCTATAAGCCCTATTTTGACTTATTGACATATCTTTGCAGTCCAAATTTCAATTCATGAGCAACAGAACATTTACGATGATCAAGCCTGACGCCACTGCCAATGGGCACACAGGCGCTATTTTGGAAATGATAAACAAGGCGGGATTTCGCATTGTGGCAATGAAAATGACGCATTTATCAAAGGAAAAAGCTGGAGAATTCTATGCAGTTCATAAAGAAAGACCTTTCTATGATGAGCTGGTCACTTTCATGAGTCGTGGGCCTATAACTGCTGCCATATTGGAAAAGAACAATGCAGTAGAAGATTTTCGTAAACTGATTGGCGCTACTAATCCTGCCAATGCAGAGGATGGGACCATTCGTAAGCGTTTTGCCACCTCGGTTGGGGAAAATGCCATACACGGTAGCGATAGCGATGAAAATGCAGCTATTGAGGGAGACTTTTTCTTTAGCAAGTTGGAGCAGTTTTAGTTTTAAGATCTGCTTCCATTAAGAGAAGTTCGGCGTAGCAAAAGTTGGACCTAGTGACGTCATTCACTCAGTTAAGACTGTTTTATGAAGAATATAAAAATCATAGAAGTTCCCTCCGAAATTGGAGCAGGTACTCGTGGCGCCAGCCTGGGTGTGGAGGCCATTAAGATTGCCGCACTAGACTTCATGAGTAATTTCTTTGTACACTTTCCTTCCGAAAGACTGGAGAGCCTTAACCATCTTTTATATGAACCCATTCAATCGCCTTACGCAAAACGAATTCAGGGTGTAACACAGATGTATGATAAGGTGTCAAAGGCTGTATCTGAATCAATTCGAAATAATTTCTTTCCCGTGATCATCAGTGGCGATCATAGCAGTGCAGGAGGCACTATCGCCGGCATCAAGATGGCAAAGCCCAAAAGTAAGCTGGGTGTGATTTGGATCGATGCCCATGCGGATTTGCATACGCCATATACCACTCCTTCCGGGAACATGCATGGTATGCCTTTATCTACGGCTATTGGAGAAGATAATACAGAAATGAAGGTGCATCAGCTTGACGAAAAAACCATTAAGCTTTGGGAGCAACTGAAATCATGTGGTAAGGCAGGACAAAAGGTGCATCCCGATGATGTTGTTTTTATTTCACTGCGGGATTTTGAAAAGGAGGAAAAAGCACTCATAGACAAGTATGGGATCAAAGTGATCACAACTGCCGATGTGAGAAGAAACGGTGCTGAAAATATCAGCAGAAAAGTATTGCGTTACCTCAGTGACTGCACAGATATTTATGTCAGTTTTGATGTGGATAGCCTGGATTCATCCATTTCACGCGGAACAGGTACTCCTGTGAGTCAGGGACTTAGAGAGCGAGAAGCGGAGGATCTTATCAGTAAATTCATGCAAAACAGAAAGATCTGCTGTTTTGAGATCACGGAAGTCAATCCTACCCTTGATAAGGAAAATATGATGGCGGAAATTGCCTTTAATATTCTTCAAAGAAGCGTGAATATATTAATGATGAATTAGTATTGCCAATGGCAGGATAGATTTCTAATGCTCAATCTTTTCTCCTGAAAAACTTCCTACTGTCTATACTGTAGCCGATTGAAAAACCGACAGGAAAAAATTTAATGTTCCCAATTTTATTGTCCTCATCATTTTCAAAATCATTATAGTCTTTTATGTCCATCGGAATGGAAAATAATATCCTATAGTTGAATCTGCTGTTCCCCACTGGTTGCCTTCTGAATCCTAATAATAAATACTCAACCATCCCCACATAAAGATTATTCGGTGTGAAAGTGGCGCCCAGTCCGGCTTCAAACTGGCTTTTGCCGCGGCCAAAATTGAAACTTATATGAGTTGGTAAAAGCAGATATATTTTGGGAGAGCCTTTGGGTGTAGTTTCCAGTGCATCTTCCCCGAACCCGGCTCCGAACTTAATGGAAACAAATGATTTTGAAGTCAAGGGAAGTAAACGTTCATAATTTAAGGAGATCAGACTTAGGTCTCCACCAATGACATTTGCAGAAATATATTCTCGGTTCCCTTTCAGAGGAGAACTATTTTTTGTCTGAGCATTCAGATAAAAAATATTCATCATCAAAGTGAAAACAAGAACTGTTTTAAATGGGAAGCTCATTTTTTTGGCAAACTATAAATTGAAATATTCCTCCCATTCGGAGGGTTCAATCATGGCAAAGGAAAATCAATAGCGTTTGATCAGGAAAGTTTGTTTTTCAAATCCAGGTCTTGTTCCAGGGCTACCCTTTTTGCGATGTCATAGCCCGCGTCTGCATGCCTGATGACACCCATGCCGGGATCATTTCTTAATACCCTGCTGAGTCTTTTGGCTGCTTCAGGGGTGCCGTCAGCCACGATAACCATTCCTGAATGTATACTGTATCCCATCCCTACGCCGCCTCCATGATGAAGGCTCACCCAGGAGGCACCTCCTGCCGTATTCACTAACGCATTTAATATCGGCCAGTCAGCGACGGCATCACTTCCATCCAGCATGGCTTCAGTTTCACGATTAGGGCTTGCCACTGATCCTGTATCCAGATGATCTCTGCCAATTACTATGGGCGCTTTGACTCTGCCTGTTCTGACAAGTTCGTTAAAGGCCAATCCTGCTTTTTCCCTTTCGCCCTGACCTATCCAGCAAATACGCGCCGGCAGGCCCTGAAAAGCGATTCTTTCTTTGGCCATTTTCATCCATCTCAACATAGAGCTGTTGTTAGGGAATAGTTCCATCATGACCTCGTCAGTCACACGGATATCCTCCGGATCTCCGCTTAAGGCAGCCCATCGGAAAGGACCTTTCCCCTCGCAGAATAATGGACGAATATAGGCAGGAACAAATCCGGGAAAATCAAAAGCGTTTTCTAATCCTCTTTCCTTGGCACGCGCCCTGATATTGTTTCCGTAATCGAAAGTGATAGCTCCTCTTTTTTGCAATTCAAGCATCAGTTCCACATGCAGCCTCATACTGTCATAAGAAAGGTCGACATATTGTTTAGGGTCTTGTTCCCTTAATATGTCGGCTTGCTGATTATTCAATGTGTGTGGTATATAACCAATGAGCGGATCATGAGCGGAAGTCTGATCACTCAAAGAATCAGGAATGATATTTCTTTCCAGCAATTTTTGGAGCAAAAGCACGGCATTGCAAAGAACACCTATACTGACGGCCTTGCCTTCTTTCCTGTATTTAATCGCTCTGTCAATGGCCTCGTCAATGTCAACTGCTTTTTCGTCCAGATATTTTGTCTCCAGCCTTTTATCAATTCTCCATTCTTCTACCTCGGCTACCAATGCAACTCCTTCGTTCATTGTAATGGCCAGCGGCTGGGCACCTCCCATTCCTCCGAGGCCTGCAGTCACATTCAAGGTTCCTTTGAGGCTTCCACCAAAATGTTTTTGTGCCATAGCGGCATAGGTTTCATATGTTCCCTGCACAATTCCCTGGCTTCCGATATAAATCCAACTGCCGGCTGTCATTTGACCGTACATCATCAAGCCCTTTTTTTCCAATTCATCGAAATGTTCCCATGTAGCCCATTGGGGCACCAATTGAGAGTTGGATATCAATACCCTTGGACAATCGGGATTGGTTTTAAGGATGGCAACCGGCTTGCCACTCTGAATCAGAAGGGATTCATCGTTTTCCAACACCTTTAGTGCCTTGATGATCAAATCAAGAGATTCCAGATTCCTTGCCGCCTTTCCTCTGCCGCCATATACGATCAGATCTTCAGGTCTTTCAGCTACCTCCGGATCCAGATTGTTCAGCAGCATGCGCAAAGCAGCTTCCTGAACCCATCCTTTACAATTCAACTTTGTGCCGGTCGGTGTCTTATATTTTGCGAAATCGTAACGAGTTTGGGACTGGGTAGTCATATGTGGTTATTTGACTTCAAAATTAATGAATATTCAATGCTGTTTTCAGTTTTCAAGAAAGTCTACCGCCTTGGTCATGTCCTCATGCAAGTACCTGTCTGCATCATTGAAAGAGACAATTTTCCTGAATTCGGAATGCATCAGCTCTATTGCTTTTGCGCTCTTGTGAGGTCTTCTGAAATCCAGTGCCTGGGCAGCTGTGAGTAATTCAATTGCTAATATTCGCGTCAGATTATCCACTACCCTTTTACATTTGGTAGCTGCATTGGCTCCCATGCTCACGTGGTCTTCCTGGTTGTTGGAAGAAGGAATGGAATCTACAGAAGCCGGCGTACATAATTGCTTGTTTTCACTGGCAATACCTGCAGCTGTATATTGAGGAATCATGAAACCGGAGTGCAGCCCAGGATTCTTGATCAGGAAAGGTGGTAAATCCCTCAAACCACTGATCAGCTGATAAGTCCGTCTTTCTGAGATATTCCCTAGTTCGGACAAGGCTATACAAAGAAAGTCCAGATTTATCGCAAGGGGCTGTCCATGGAAATTTCCTCCACTCACGATCAGGTCAAGATCAGGAAATACATTGGGGTTATCGGTAACCGAATTGATCTCACGGGTAAAAACTTGTCTGATTTGTTCTATAGCGTCCCAGCTTGCGCCATGAACTTGCGGAATGCATCTGAAGGAATAAGGATCCTGAACCTGCGCTTTTTTACGTTTCGAAATTTCGCTATCGGTTAGCAGGTTTCGCAAGGACTCGGCCACTTTCAATTGACCCGGATGAGGTCTCACCTCATGAATACGGGAATGAAAGGGATCCAACACACAGTCGAATGCGTCAAAGCTCATGGCCGCGATTTGGTTGGCTTTTTCAAATAAGTTATATGCTTTCAGCAGGCAATAAATGCCATATGCGCTCATGAATTGCGTACCGTTGATCAATGCCAGCCCCTCTTTACTTTTAAGCTGAATTGGTTCCCAGCCCAATTCCTTCCATAGTGCAGCTGCATCTTGCCTTTTGCCCCTGAATCTGACGGAACCTTCACCAATCAATGGTAAACAAAGATGGCTTAACGGCGATAAGTCTCCGGAGGCGCCAAGAGAGCCCTGTGTATAAACAATGGGAAGAATGTCCTGATTATACATATCCAGTAAACGCTGTACGGTGGCAAGTTGCACGCCGGAGTTTCCATGGCACAGCGATTTAGCTTTCAGCACCAGCATTAGCCTTACTATTTCATCGGGTACCTCCTCCCCTAACCCGCAAGCATGTGATTTCAGCAAATTGGTCTGAAGTTCAGATAATTGATCGTTATCTATTTTCACATTTTGCAGGTATCCGAAACCGGTATTGATTCCGTAAAAGGAGGCTTCGCTTCCGGTCATTTTGTTATCCAGATAATCTCTACATGCAATGATATCTTTTATAGCCTCAGCATCTAGCACCAGTTCTGTTCCCGGTTGCAAAAGGTCTTTAAGGGATTCCGTTTCCCATGGTTTCTTACTGATGATGAATCTTTTTGTCATGATACCAAAATTATGAAAATAAGAGAGGTTTGCACGAGTGGGCATGGGTTTAACTGGTCTTAGAACCAAATAAATTTAATATTAAATGGATTTGTTTAACTTGAACGGATGAAGGCAATGATTCCTTTGTTGTGGATACTTCTCATTTCGTGGGGTTTGAAAGGACAAGATGTACGGATACTCACTGAGGGTACAGCCTCCTCCTTAAGAGGGCTAAGTGCAGTAAGCGACCGAATCATATGGGTTAGTGGAAGTAACGGTATGGTAGGTAGATCTGTTGATAGCGGTTATAGCTGGAAATGGATGCAAGTAAGCGGTTTTGAAAAAGCTGATTTCAGGGATATTGAAGCTTTTGATGCAGTTAGTGCCGTAATCATGGGTATCGGTACACCTGCCTACATCCTTAAGACCACTGATGGTGGTGAAAACTGGAAGATTGTTTTCAAAGACAGTGCCAATGGCATGTTTTTGGATGCTATGGAATTCTGGAATATCCGAAGCGGAATTGTACTCGGGGACCCTGTGGGAGGAAGGTTTTTTATAGCGAGGACTTTTGATGGCGGCGATCAATGGCAGCCTATTCCCTTCCCACTTAGGCCTTTGGCTGACAGCGGTGAGGCTTGTTTTGCATCCAGCGGCACCAACATCAGGGCTCTTGATAAGGATGAGGCTGTTTTTATCAGTGGCGGAATGAGATCCTCCCTATTCATCCGGGATCATAAATCAGGCCTCCCTATTCTTTCTTCCGGAAAAGAAAGTACAGGTGCCAATTCGATTGCGGTGAAAAACAATAGGCATTTCATGATCGTGGGAGGAGATTTTGAAAAATCCCAATGGGGCCTTTCAACAGGCAACTGCATTTATACATTGGACGGAGGAAGTACCTGGCAAGCCCCTCTGGCGGCCCCTTCCGGCTACAGAAGTTCCGTTGAATTCATGGGTGGTAAAAAATGGATTTGTTGCGGCCTAAACGGCGTTGATCTCAGCATGGATGACGGAAAAAATTTCCGAAAGATCAGCGATACCGGATTTCATGTATGCCGTAAATCCAAGAAAGGAAAATCTGTTTTTTTTGCCGGCAGCAAAGGTAGGATCGGTAAGTTAGTCATGAACTGATCGCATCTAATTTTTAAGCCAAAATACACTGCTCTGATGAGCGGGCGGGGAAAGGCAGATGACGGAATTCAAGAGTTTTCTTCATATATATTACGGCGAATAAGGGGAATGCCAGCAAATTGATCACTCTCTTAATTAATATTGGTTCTGTGCCCGATATTGCATTCGTATATACCTACCTGTTATCAGATACCATGAGGCAGTATTCAAAAAATCCGATCTGTCAACTGAATATGATTGTTATCAAAAGTGACTCATCAGTGTACTTAAGTGTCTCTGTCAGGAGAGCATCATGAAAACAATTGATGCGATCAAAAATAAAATTATCCTTTTCATGTTATCAGATTTCGATTTCAAAAATATCATCTCTGACATTCATTCAAAAAAAAGCCGCCTCGTGGAGGCGGCCTTCGAAATGAATATTGATTAAGGTCTAGTTAAGGCTTCTAAAGTCCACTGGCACCAGCTTACTAACGCCTGCCTCTTGCATGGTTACTCCGTAAATCACGTCCACTGCACTCATGGTCATTTTGTTGTGAGTGACTATGATGAATTGTGAGTTCTGGCTGAACTGGCGTATCATATTGGTGAATTTGCCCACATTTGCGTCATCCAACGGAGCATCTACCTCGTCCAGGATGCAGAAGGGAGCGGGCTTTATCAGATAGATCGCGAAAAGCAATGCGGTTGCCGTAAGTGTCTTCTCTCCCCCGCTCAGCTGACCGATATTGCTTGGTCTTTTCCCTTTTGGCTTAGCTACAATGTCGATAGCAGTATCTGCCAGGTTTTCCGGATCAACCAAGATCATATCCGCTGTATCCTCTTCGGTGAACAGTGCCTTGAATACTTTCTGGAAATTTTCCCTGGTCTTATTGAAGGTATCAAGAAATTGCTGGTTCGCCGTTGCTTCTACTTCCTGAATCGTTTGCATCAGGATGTCTTTAGCTGTTACCAGGTCGTTTTTCTGCTCCAAAATGAAATCATAACGTTTCTTCATCTCGGTATAGGCTTCGATAGCTGTGGGATTCACCTCGCCCATATTCTCCAGCCTTTTTCTCATGCGCTCACTTTTCTCCTGCAATTCCTCTAAAGGAGTATCAGTATTTCTGGGCTCATCAATGATCGCATCCAAATCAACTTTGAACTCTACATTCAATCGCTCCTTCATTCCTGCCAGTTGCAGCTTGAGCTCAGTAAGCTTATCCTTGATTTGATTGAGCAAATGATCTATTCCCTCTTTGGAGCGCTGTTTAAGTCTCAGTTCACTCTCTTTTTCCTGAAGTGCATTCCTGAGATTATAGTATTCCTGATCAGCTTCATTAAGTTTCTTTTCTTCTGAATCTTTTTCATGCAGCATAGTGATCAGCAGACTTTCTACAGTTGCAAGCTCCTCTGTTGTTTCAGTTATGCTTTTATCAGCTTCCAGTATCTGATAGCTACTTTCATTAACCTGTTGCTCAAGATCTGATTGCTGATTGTTTTTGAATTCAAGTTCCTGACCCAGCGATTGAATCTTACTTTGCTGTCTGGTTACCTGCAAATTTCCTTCGTTGTATTGATTATTTGCAGTTATATAATTAGCCTCAGATAGTGCATATTCTTTTTCGGCTTCCAGTAGTTTTGCAGTGATTGCTGAAAGTGACTCGTTGAAAGTGACCAGATCCTCCCTGGTGGAAGCGATAGACTCATGATTAGCTGCGTGCTGACCATGTAAGTCATCCAATTTGGCTGCAGAGGTTACTTCCAGATTTAGTAAGTGCTCAATCTTATTCTGAATTGAAAACAGCAGATTGGTCAGTTTGTTGATATCCTGTTCGGTTTCACGAATTACATTTTCTTTTAGTTGCTCGTTGTAGCCGATAACTTCGTTATGTCTTTTCTGAATGACATCCTTAAGTTCTTGAACCACTTTATCTTGCTCGGCGATGTCGGCAGATAGCTTCTCAAGATTTTTTACCCTTCCTATTTTTTTCCCTTCAAACAGCCCTACACTTCCTCCTGAAAGCGTGTATTTACCTTTTACGTATTTGCCATTTTTTTCAAGAATAACAGATCCGTTTGAATTTTCCAATACCTCGTCATTGTCTGCTATGAAAACATTGCCCAGTAGGTGTTTCGCGAGGTCTAAATATTTGCTGTCAACTTCCACAACGTCCAATGCCGCAATTGTTCCTGAAGGCTGGTTGTGGCGCTCGGGCTCAGCAAGTTTATCGAGCATAAAGAAATTAGCTCTGCCCTTCTGTTGCTCATCAAGCAGTCTTACCGCCTGCAAGCCTTCGGAAAGGTTATTTACCACGTAATAGTTCAGGTATGGCTCCAGTACATTTTCAACCGCAGTTCTGAATTGTTCCTTAACATAAATTACATCGGAGAGCAAGGGTGCCGATTCAACCCATTGTTTGTTTTTGTGGAGGTATTTCACACTGTCGGGATATCCCTCCATGCTGTCAACCAGACTTTTCAATAAGGCATGTTCATTCTTTTTAGAATCCAGTTTTCTGCTTTCATCGGCCAAATTGTTTCTCAGTCCTTCCAGCATATTTTGTGTCTGGAGTATCTGGTCTTTGGTGAGTTCATGCTGCTCCTGCAACTGCTTAAGATCGGTATGCTTCCTGCCTAATTCCTCCTCTTTACTTTTCTTATCTTCTTCTAGTTTCCCAAGTTCAAGT
>Ga0315906_10006879_pt1 | contig 13956 bp, 10 predicted proteins | sample LakEriMetagenome_4_FD_203526 | JGI IMG/M metagenome (GOLD analysis project Ga0315906, IMG submission 203526) | Freshwater fungal communities from buoy surface, Lake Erie, Ohio, United States - Buoy 2 MA122 | ecosystem: Environmental > Aquatic > Freshwater > Lake > Lake biofilm | place: USA...
TCAAGTAGGCGCTCTTGTGCTGGCGGATGGCCTCGATGGCCACCGGGCCGCGCTCGGCCTTGCCCACCATGGCGATGAGGCCGGTCTTCTCCAGCATCATGTCGGTGAACTTGTCCATACGCGTGGCCGTCGTCGGGCCCGCCGGGCCCACCACCTCGTCACGCACCGGGTCCACCGGGCCGACGTAGTAGATGACGCGGTTGGTGAAGTCCACGGGCAGGGGCTCGCCCTTGGCCAGCATGTCCTGGATGCGTTTGTGCGCGGCATCCCGCCCCGTGAGCATCTTGCCGTTGAGCAGCAGGGTCTGCCCAGGCTTCCAGCTCGCCACCGCGGCGGGGGTGAGGGTGTCCAGGTTGACGCGCTGGCTCTTCTGGGTGTCGGGCACCCAGTTCACCTTCGGCCACAGGTCCAGGCTGGGCGGCTCCATGAAGGCCGGGCCCGAGCCGTCCAACACCACATGCGCGTGGCGCGTGGCGGCGCAGTTGGGAATCATCGCCACCGGCAGGCTGGCAGCGTGCGTCGGCCAGGTGGCGATCTTCACGTCCAGCACCGTGGTCAGGCCGCCCAGGCCCTGCGCGCCGATACCCAGGGCGTTCACCTTCTGGTACAGCTCGATGCGCATTTCCTCGAGCTTGTTGGACGGGCCGCGCGCCAGCAGGTCGAACATGTCGATGGGCTCCATCAGCACTTCCTTGGCCAGCAGCATGGCCTTCTCGGCCGTGCCGCCCACGCCAATGCCCAGCATGCCGGGCGGGCACCAGCCGGCGCCCATGGTGGGCACGGTCTTGAGCACCCAGTCGACGATGCTGTCGCTGGGGTTCATCATGATGAACTTGCTCTTGTTCTCGCTGCCGCCGCCCTTGGCGGCCACCGTCACGTCCACGGTGTTCCCTGGCACCACGCTCATGTGCACCACGGCGGGGGTGTTGTCCTTGGTGTTCTTGCGCTCGAACAGGGGGTCGGCCAGGACGGAGGCGCGCAAGGTGTTGTCCGGGTCCAGGTAGCCGCGGCGCACGCCTTCGTTGACGGCGTCCTCGATGGAGCCGGGAAAGCCCTCGAAGCGCACGTCCATGCCGATCTTCAGGAAGACGTTGACGATGCCCGTGTCCTGACAGATGGGGCGGTGGCCCTCGGCGCACATGCGTGAATTGGTCAGGATCTGCGCAATGGCGTCCTTCGCAGCGGGTGAGGCCTCGCTCTCGTAGGCGCGGGCCAGGTGGGCGATGTAGTCGGCCGGGTGGTAGTAGCTGATGTACTGCAGCGCGGCGGCAACGGTGTCGACAAGGTCGGCGTGGCGGATGGTGGTGGTCATGGTGGTGCGTTGGGCGGTGGGGCTGGCGCCGAGGCTGGCCACGGGCCGGCGTGGGGTGCCATGGTGACGCCGCAGTGTATCGACCGGGCCTTGGGCGATGCTGACCGGAGTTGATCCCGCAGGGTGGCCACGAGGGGTGGCTGCGAAGGGTGCCGACTGGCCCGGGCGGTGCCTGCGCCCACCGGCGGTGTGAATTCCAATCCGGTGTGAAGGGAATGCGGTGGGAAGGTTGCGGGCCTGCAAGAATCCGTCCGCCCATGAATCCCCTGGCCCTCATCATCCTGTTGCCCCTGGTGGCCGGCACCCTGCTGTGCTTTGGCATTGGCAGCAATTCGTCGCCACTGCGGCGACAGGCCACGGCCTGGGCCGCGGCCGGCGTGGCCGGCGCTGCCCTGGCGGTGCTGCTGTCGCTGGCCCCCGAGGTGTTGGCCGGGCGCACCCTGTTGTACCAAGCCGAGTGGATCCCCGCGATCGGCCTGAACCTCAACTTCCGGCTGGACGCCCTGGCCCTGATGTTTGCCGGCCTGATCACGGGCATCGGGCTGCTGGTCATCCTCTACGCGGCCTTCTACCTGCACCACGACGACCCGGCCGGGAAGTTCTTCGGCACGCTGATGCTGTTCATGGCGGCGATGCTGGGCATCGTGCTGTCGGACAACCTGCTGCTGATGATGGTGTTCTGGGAGCTCACCAGCATCTCCTCCTTCCTGCTCATCGGCTATTGGGGAGGGCGTGAGGAGTCGCGCGCCGGGGCACGCATGGCCCTGGCCGTGACGGGCGGCGGCGGGCTGGTGATGCTGGCCGGCATCGTCGTGCTGGGCCAGATGGCCGGCACCTACGACCTCTCGGCCATGCTGGCGCGGGGCGACGAGATCAAGGCACACCCGATGTACCCGGTGGCGCTGGGGCTCATCCTGGTGGGCTGCTTCACCAAGAGCGCGCAGTTTCCTTTCCACTTCTGGCTGCCCGAGGCCATGGCCGCGCCCACGCCGGTGTCGGCCTATCTGCACTCGGCCACCATGGTCAAGGCGGGCCTGTTCCTGATGATGCGGCTGTATCCGGTTCTCGGGGGCACGCCGCTGTTCGAGAACATCGTGGCCACGGCGGGCCTGGTGACCATGGTCTTTGCGGCTTTCGTGGCCGTGTTCAAGCACGACCTCAAGGGCCTGCTGGCCTACTCCACCATCAGCCACCTGGGTCTGATCACCTTCCTGATCGGTCTGTCCTCGCCCTTGTCCACCGTGGCAGCGGTGTTCCACATCCTGAACCACGCCGCCTTCAAGGCGGCCCTGTTCATGAGCGCAGGCATCGTGGACCACGAGACGGGCACGCGCGACATGCGGCGCCTGGGCGGGCTGATGGCGGCCATGCCCGTGGTGGGCTCGCTGGTGCTGGTGGCCAGTGCGGCCATGGCCGGCCTGCCGCCGTTCAACGGCTTCATCAGCAAGGAGATGATGCTGCACGAGGCCCTGCACGCCGGCAGCGGCGGCTTCTGGGGCGGCGCGCCCTGGGTGTCGTGGGTGGTGGGCCTGCTGGCCACTGTGGGCGGCCTGTGTTCCGCGGCCTACTCGCTGCGTCTGGTGCACGACACCTTCTTCGGCCGACCGGGCGGCACCTGGCCCCAGCCTGAACCCCATGAACCGCCGTGGGGCATGAAGGCGCCCGTGCTGGTGTTCGTGGCCTTGTGCATCGCGGTGGGCCTGGCCCCCATGACCGTGGCCGGGCCCTTGGTGTCCAGCGTGGCCACGGTGGTGCTGGGGGCGCCGGCGCCGGCCTTCGAACTCGCCCTGTGGCACGGTCTGAACCTGCCGCTGGCGCTGAGCGCCGTGGCGCTGACGGGCGGCGCCCTGCTGTACCTGGGTTTGCGGCGGGGCGGGGCGCTGCACCGATACACGCCGGGCGCCTGGTCGGGCCAGGCGGCCTTCACGGCCGGCATGGACGGCCTGTTCGGCGTGGCCGGGCGCATCACGGCAGCGCTGGAGAACGGTTCGCTGCAACGCTATGCCGCCTGCACGGTGGCCTGCGCCATCGCGCTGGCTGCGTGGCCTTTCCTCACCGGGCCTGGCGCGGCCCCCGAGGCCGGCACGCGGGCGCTGCTGCCGGCCTCGGCCCTGTCGGTCACGGTTTGGGCGCTGTTGCTCGTCACGGGTGCGGCGGTGGTGGTGCTGCACCGCCAGCGTTTCACCGCCACGGTGCTCGTCGGCGCGGTGGGGCTGGTGGCCTCGCTCAGCTTCGTGGCCTTGTCCGCGCCCGACCTGGCCATGACGCAGTTGTCGGTGGACGTGGTGTCCACGGCGCTGCTGCTCATGGGCCTGGCCCTGTTGCCGCAGTTCTCGCCCGTGGAGTCCAAGCTCGGCCGGCGCGGCCGTGACGCCTTGCTGGCGCTGGCCGGGGGTGGGGGCATCGCCTGGTTGACCTGGCTGATGCTCACCTCTGACCACGACTCGATCTCCTGGTACTTCCTGCAGCAGTCGGTGCCGGCCGGTGGCGGCACCAATTCGGTCAACGTGATCCTGGTAGATTTCCGCGGCTATGACACCTTCGGTGAGATCACCGTGCTGGGCATTGCCGCAGTGGGCGTGCTGGCGCTGCTGGACGGCATGCGCGCCCGGCGTCCCGGTCTGGACTCCCATGGCCGCCCCTGGAGCTTCGCGCGTGAGCCGCTGATGCTGCGCGTGGGTGCGCGCCTGGTGCTGCCCATGGCCCTGGTGGCCACCGTCTACATCTTCTGGCGCGGCCACGCCCTGCCCGGGGGGGGCTTCATCGCCGGCCTGGTGACGGGCGTGGCCTTGGTGTTGCAGTACATGGCCATGGGCCAGGCCCGGGCCGAGGCGGTGCTGCACGCCCAGGCGGGGCGCCGCTTCATCCGCTGGATCGGCGTGGGCCTGGCCATCGCGGGCCTCACGGGGGTGGGCGCCTTCGTGTTCGGGCACCCCTTCCTGACCAGCACGCACGGCCACCCGGTGCTGCCCTTGCTGGGCGAGGCGCCGCTGGCCACCGCCGCCCTGTTCGATCTGGGCGTGTATGTCACGGTGGTGGGCTCCACCATGCTCATGCTGTCCGTGCTGGGGGCGGCCAGCAAGGAGCCGGCGTCCGGCCCCTCGCCTGACCGGCCAGCCGGCGACGCCGCCGCACCTGAAGGAGCCCGCTGATGTCGATGGAGTTCCTGCTGTCCACGGGCATCGGCTGGATCGTCGCCTGCGGCATCTACCTGCTGTTGCGCGGGCGCACCTACTCCGTGGTGCTCGGCCTGAGCCTTCTGGGCTATGCGGTGAACGTGTTCATCTTCGCGATGGGACGCCTGTGGTCAGGGGCGCCGCCCATCGTGGTGGGCTCCGGCCCCTTTGCCGACCCGCTGCCGCAGGCTCTGGTGCTGACGGCCATCGTCATCGGCTTCGCGACCACGGGCTTTGTCATCGAACTGGCGCTGCGCAGCCGCCATGAGAACGGCAGCGACCACGTGGACGCCAGACCCGATGCCCCGGAGGGCGGGAGGTGACGGCCCTGACCAGCGCCTGGTGGTGGCAGCACCTGCCGGTGCTGCCCGTGCTGTTGCCGGCTTTCACGGCCATGGCACTGCTGATCCTGGGCGACCACGGGGGCACGTCCAGCGGCCATGCCTCTGACAAGCTGAAGTGGGCCAGGCGCATCGGCCTGGTGTCGGTGGCCCTGGGGCTGGGCCTGTCAGCACTGCTGGTGTGGCAGGCCGCCGGCGGCGTGCTGGCCGTGTACCGGGTGGGTGACTGGCCCGCGCCTTACGGCATCGTGCTGGTGGTGGACCGCCTGGGCGCCATGATGCTGCTGTTGACGAGCCTGGTCGCGCTGCCTGTGCTGGTGTACGCCAGCGGCGGCTGGGATGCCCACGGGCGCTACTTCCACGCCATGTTCCAGTTCCAGCTCATGGGCTTGAACGGGGCGTTCGTCACCGGCGACCTTTTCAACCTGTTCGTCTTCTTCGAGGTGCTGCTGATCGCCTCCTACGTGCTGATGGTGCACGGGCAGGGTGGAGAGCGTTTCAAGGTCGGCCTGCACTACGTGGTGCTGAACCTGCTGGCCTCGGCGCTGTTCCTGATCGGGGTGTCCTTGCTCTATGCGCGCACGGGCACCCTGAACTATGCCGATCTGGCCCTGCGCGTGCCCATGGTGCAGGGGCCGGACGCGATGGTGGTGCAGGCCGCCGGCCTGGTGCTGCTGGTCGTTTTCGGCTTCAAGGCGGCGCTGGCACCCTTGTCGATGTGGCTGCCGGCCACGTACGCCGCGGCGGCGGCGCCGGTGGCCGCCCTGTTCGCCATCATGACCAAGGTGGGCGTGTACGCCATCCTGCGCGTGCAGGGCGTGATCTTCGGGCCCGAGGCCGGTGACTCCGCACTGGCGGCCGAGCCGCTGCTGCTGCCCCTGGCCCTGGCCACCAGCGTGCTGGGCGTGCTGGGCGCTCTGGCGGCGCGCACCCTGGAGCGCCTGGTGGCCTGGCTGACGGTGGCCTCGGTGGGCACCATCCTGCTGGGCATCGGGCTGTTCGGCAGTGCTGGCTGGGCGGCAGCGCTGTACTACTTGGCCAACAGCACCCTGGTGGTGGCCGGTCTTTTCCTGCTTTCGGAACTGGTGGCTTCGCAGCGCGGTGAAGCCGCCGACAAGCTGGTGCCCGCAGCGCCCGTGGCGCAGCCGGCGCTGCTGGGCACGCTGATGCTGCTGGCGGCTGCATCGGCTGCGGGGCTGCCGCCCTTGCCGGGCTTCATCGGCAAGCTGCTGATGCTGGAGGCTTCCAGTGCCCACGCCTGGCAGGGGGTCCTCTGGGCGGTCATCCTGGGCGGTGGTTTCCTCACGCTCCTGGGCCTGGCGCGCGCGGGCAGCGTGCTGTTCTGGCACGTGCGGGTCGAGCCCTCCGACAGGGCCTCGGGCACCTCAGGTGGGGCGGGTGCCAGCCCCACCTTGCTCGCGGCAACGCTGGCCCTGCTGGCGGCCACCGTGGCCATGAGCGTGTTCGCCGCGCCGATCCAGCGCTACACCACGCAAGCTGCCGAGCAACTGCTGGACCGTGGCGCCTATGCCCGCGCGGTGCTGGGCGAGGCGGGACTGGACGCGCAGACGGCGCGCCCCTACCGTTTCCCGATACCGGCTGCTCCCGGCGCCTCGGCCGCACAAGCCCCGCCCACCGCACCCGCCCCCCAGGAAGCCAAGCCGTGAAGACCACACCGCCCCCAGGCCTGCACCCGCGCCCCGCCGCGCCCCGCTGGCTGGCGCACCCGCTGCTGTCCCTGCTGCTGGTGGTGCTGTGGCTGCTGATGCAGCAAAGCCTGGCCCTGGCCCATGTGCTCAGCGGCGTCGTGCTCGGTCTGGTGGTGCCGCGCCTGGCGCACGGCTTCCTCGGGCCTGCCAGCCGTGTGCATTCGGTCGCTGCTGCATGGCGGCTGTCGTGGGTGGTGCTGTGGGACATCGTGATGTCCAACGTGGCTGTGGCGCGTATCGTGCTCAGCCCGGCGGCGCGGCCGGCACCGGCCTGGGTGCGCGTGCCGCTGGAGATTCGGGATCCCACGGGCGTGATGCTGTTCGCCTCGATCATCACCATGACGCCGGGCACCGTGTCCTGCGTGGTCGACGACGAACGCTGGGAAATCCTCGTGCATGCGCTGGACTGTGACGATGCCCAGGCCATGGCGCAGCAGATGAAGCAGCGTTACGAGAGCCCGCTGCGCGAGATCTTCGAAGGGGTGCGCACATGATCGACCTGGCGCTGGATTTCGCCTCCGGGTGCATCGGGCTGGCGCTGGTGATGTGCGCCTGGCGCCTGATCAAGGGCCCTGAAGCGGCCGACCGTGTGCTGGCACTGGACACCCTGTACGTCAACGTGGTGGCGCTCGTGATCCTGCTGGGCATGCGCCTGCAGACGGCGCTGCTCTTCGAGGCGGCGCTGCTGATCGCGCTGCTGGGCTTTGCCGGGACGGTGGCCTTGTCGCGCTACCTCAGTCGCGGCGACGTGATCGAGTAAAGCGAAGGAGGGTCTGCACGATGGACGAATTGCACTGGGCCTGGCAGGCCGCCATCGCGGCCTTGCTGGTGGTGGCCGGCCTCTTCGCCCTGGTCGGGGCGGTGGGCATGCTGCGCTTTCCAGACTTCTTCATGCGCCTGCACGCCCCCACCAAGGCCACCACGCTGGGCGTGGGGGGCGTGCTGCTGGCCAGCATGTTGCTGAGCGCTGTGCGGGGCAGCCTGGGCGTGCACGAACTGCTGATCACGCTGTTCCTGTTCGTGACGGCCCCGATTTCAGCCAACCTGATGGCCAAGGCCGCCATTCACCTGCGATCGCCCTCCAAGGCAGGGCCGGCGCCAGTGGACGGCCCGCCAGCAGACGGCGCGTGAGTCCCTGGGCCGGGGGTCAGTGACTGGACTTCGGCGTGTGGCCGGACATCAGCTTGTCCGCATAGGCGATGGCCAGGGCCGAGAACAGGAACGCGATGTGGATGATGGTCTGCCACAACAGAACCTTCTCCTCGTAGTTCGCTGCGTTGATGAAGGTCTTGAGCAGGTGGATGGAGCTGATGCCGATGATGGCGGTGGCCAGCTTGACCTTCAGCACCGAGGCGTTCACATGGCTCAGCCACTCGGGTTGGTCGGGGTGGCCCTCCAGGTTCAGCCGAGAGACGAAGGTCTCGTAGCCGCCCACGATCACCATGATCAGCAGGTTGCTGATCATCACGACGTCGATCAGCGCCAGCACCACCAGCATGATGATGGTCTCGTTGAGCTGCTTGATGGGTTCGTAGCCGATGATGTTGCCGGCGGCGTCCTTGATCGCCAGGGCCTTGTAGCCGATGCTGGTGACCAACTGCTGCAGCGCGGCCTGGCTGCCGAAGGCCGCCTCCACCAGGTGCACCAGCTCCACCCAGAAATGGTAGACGTACACCGCCTGGGCCAGGATCAGCCCCAGGTACAGCGGCAGCTGCAGCCAGCGGCTGGCAAAGATCAGCCCGGGCAGGCCGTGAAGGCGGCGCCGGCTGGAGAGTTCAGTTGTGCTCATGGGGCGGGGGGAAGTGGCGGAAAAAGGCGGATAGGCGCCCGTACAAGCGCCGGCTCAGGCGCCACAGCGGCCGGGAGGGCCGGAAGGCTGGGTCGACCTGGGGTCGATCCCGATGCGGGAAATTGTAGGTGCGCCAACATGACAAAGTTTTTGCGCAAGGGCCCCGTCGTCAGCAGTTTGACTTGACAGAGTAAGGCGTCAGTCAGAGCGATTCTTCAGAGTGCTGCCCCGGCGCAATGCCCTTCTCCCGGCCCTGTGGCCCGCGCGAGAATTTCGAATCAAGCCGACATCAGGAGACAACCATGTCCAGCGAACAAGCCTCTGCCACCAAGACCTACCTGCCCCCGGCCGAGCTGGCTGCGGCGGCTGCCGTCAGCGGCATGGCCGGCTACCAGGCTCTTTGCGCCGAGGCCGAAGCCGACTACGAAGGCTACTGGGCCCGCCTGGCGCGCGAGTTCATCTCCTGGAAGACGCCCTTCACGAAGGTGCTCAACAGCAGCACGGCGCCGATGTTCAAGTGGTTCGAGGACGGCACGCTCAACGCCTCCTACAACTGCCTGGACCGCCATGTCGAGGCCGGCCGCGGCGACAAGACCGCGCTGATCTTCGAAGCCGACGGCGGCGAGGTCACCAGGGTCACATACAAGGAACTCCTGGCGCGCACCTGCCAGATGGCCAATGGCCTCAAGAGCCTGGGCGTCAAGAAGGGTGACCGCGTCATCATCTACATCTCCATGTCCGTGGACGGCGTCGCCGCCATGCAGGCCTGCGCCCGCATTGGCGCCACGCACTCGGTGGTGTTCGGCGGCTTCTCGGCGCAGAGCCTGCGTGACCGCATCGAGGACACCGGCGCCGTTGCCGTCATCACCGCCGACCAGCAGGTGCGTGGCGGCAAGCACCTGCCACTGAAGGCCATCGTCGACGAAGCCCTGACCCTGGGCGGCTGCGACAGCGTGAAGAACGTGCTGGTGGTCAAGCGCACGGGCGCCGACATGGCCATGGCCGCCGGGCGCGACCGCTGGATGAGCGACGTGCTGGCCGGCCAGGCCAGCACCTGCGAGCCCGAGTGGGTGGGTGCCGAGCACCCGTTGTTCCTGCTGTACACCTCCGGCTCCACCGGCAAGCCCAAAGGCGTGCAGCACTCCACGGGCGGATACCTGCTGCACGCGGCGCTGACCACCAAGTGGACCTTCGACCTGAAGGACCACGACATCTTTTGGTGCACGGCCGACATCGGCTGGGTCACCGGCCACAGCTACATCACCTACGGCCCGCTGGCCCTGGGCGGCACCGAGATCGTCTTCGAAGGCGTGCCCACTTATCCCGACGCCGGCCGCTTCTGGAAGATGATCCAGGACCACAAGGTCTCGATCTTCTACACCGCGCCCACGGCCATCCGCTCGCTGATCAAGGCGGCCGAAGCCAACGCGGCGGTGCACCCCAAGAGCTACGACCTGTCCAGCCTGCGCATCCTGGGCTCGGTGGGCGAGCCCATCAACCCGGCCGCCTGGGAGTGGTACCACGCCAACGTGGGCGGCGGCCGCTGCCCCATCGTGGACACCTTCTGGCAGACCGAGACCGGCGGCCACATGATCACGCCCATGCCGGGCGCCACGCCGCTGGTGCCGGGCTCGTGCACGCTGCCCTTCCCGGGCATCCAGGCGGCCATCGTGGACGAGGCAGGCAACGACGTGGCCAACGGGCAGGGCGGCATCCTGGTGGTCAAGAAGCCCTGGCCTTCCATGATCCGCACGATCTGGGGCGATGACGCGCGCTTCAAGAAGAGCTACTACCCCGAGGAGCTGAAGGGCTACTACCTGGCCGGCGACGGCGCCATCCGCGACAAGGACACGGGCTACTTCACCATCACCGGCCGCATCGATGACGTGCTGAACGTCTCGGGCCACCGCATGGGCACGATGGAGATCGAGTCCGCCCTGGTGAGCTGCACCGAGCTGGTGGCCGAGGCCGCCGTGGTGGGCCGCCCCGACGAGACCACGGGTGAGGCCATCTGCGCCTTCGTGGTGCTCAAGCGCTCGCGCCCCACAGGGGACGAAGCCAAGAAAATTGCGGCGGATCTTCGTAACTGGGTGGCCAAGGAAATCGGCCCCATCGCCAAGCCCAAGGACATCCGCTTCGGCGACAACCTGCCCAAGACCCGCTCGGGCAAGATCATGCGCCGCCTGCTGCGCTCCATCGCCAAGGGCGAGGCGATCACGCAGGACACCTCCACGCTTGAGAACCCCGCCATCCTCGATCAATTGGCTCAGACCAATTGATCGAGGCGGCGCTGCAGAGCGCCGCGCGGCGAAGCCGCGATGAGGGGTTCCGGCGCAGGCTGACTTCCGCGTGAGCGGAAGTCAAGGCCCGCAGGGCCGGCCGGAGCCAAAACCCGGCCATCTTGGATCAATTGGCTCAGACCAATTGATCCAGGTCGCAGCCCGCCGCCTCTCAGCGGCGGGCGAGCTCAGTCTGCGTCCAGCACGGCGCCCTTGCTGGCGCTGGCGGCGTTGCGGGCAAACTTCGCCAGCACGCCGCGGGTGTAGCGCGGCGCGGGTTGCTTCCAGGCGGCGCGGCGCGCGGCGATCTCGGCCTCGGGCACGTTCAGCTCCAGCAGCAACTGGTGCGCGTCGATGGTGATGGAGTCGCCTTCCTGCACCAGGGCGATCAGCCCGCCCGCGTAGGCCTCGGGGGCGACGTGGCCCACCACCATGCCCCAGGTGCCGCCGGAGAAGCGGCCGTCGGTGATCAGGCCCACGCTTTCGCCCAGGCCTTGACCGATCAACGCGCCTGTGGGGGCCAGCATCTCCGGCATGCCCGGGCCGCCCTTGGGGCCCAGATAGCGCAGCACCATCACATCGCCCGCCTTGATCTGGTTGGCCATGATGGCGGCGAGTGCCGACTGCTCGTCGTCGAACACCCGCGCCGGCCCGGTGATCACCGGGTTCTTCAAGCCGGTGATCTTGGCCACGCAGCCCTCGGGCGACAGGTTGCCCTTGAGGATGGCCAGGTGGCCCTGGGCGTAGATCGCGTTTTCCACCGTGTGGATCAGATCCTGGTCGGCGCGCGGCACGTCGGGCACATCGGCGAGGTTTTCTGCCACCGTCTTGCCGGTGATGGTGATGCAGTCACCGTGCAGCAGGCCGGCGTTCAGCAGCACCTTCATCACCTGCGGGATGCCGCCCGCGCGGTGCAGGTCGATGGCCATGTACTTGCCGCTGGGCTTGAGGTCGCAGATCACCGGCACCTTGCGGCGCACGCGCTCGAAGTCGTCGATGGTCCACTCCACGCCCGCAGCGTGCGCGATGGCCAGGAAGTGCAGCACGGCGTTGGTGGAGCCGCCGGTGGCCATGATCACGGACGCCGCGTTCTCGATGGACTTCTTCGTCACGATGTCACGCGGCTTGAGATCGGCCTTGACCGCCTCCACCAGCACCCGCGCGGCCTCTGAGGTGTAGGCGACGATCGGGTCCTCGACGTTGGCCATGGTGGAGGAGAAGGGCAGGCTCATGCCCAGCGCCTCGAAGGAGGACGACATGGTGTTGGCGGTGTACATGCCGCCGCAGGAGCCGCTGCCGGGGATGGCGCGCTTTTCGATCTGGCAGAAGTCTTCCTCGCTCATCTTGCCGGCGCTGAACTGGCCCACGGCCTCGAAGACGCTGACGATGTTGAGGTCTTGGCCCTTGTACTTGCCGGGCAGGATGGTGCCGCCGTAGACGTAGATGGCCGGCACGTTGGCGCGCAGCATGCCGATCATGCCGCCGGGCATGTTCTTGTCGCAGCCGCCGATGACCAACACGCCGTCCATCCACTGACCGCCCACGCAGGTCTCCACGCAGTCGGCAATCACCTCGCGCGAGACCAGGCTGTACTTCATGCCTTCGGTGCCCATGGACATGCCGTCGCTGATGGTGGGCACGCCGAACACCTGAGGGTTGGCGCCGGCGGCCTTCAGGCCGTCCACGGCAGCGTCGGCCAGCTTCTGCAGGCCGGAGTTGCAGGGCGTGATGGTCGAGTGCCCGTTGGCCACGCCGATCATCGGCTTGCCGAAATCGGTTTCCTGGTAGCCCATGCCGTAGTACATGGAGCGATTGGGCGCGCGGGCCACGCCTTCGGTGATGTTCTTTGAGCGGCGGTTGATTGCCATGGGGAGGTCTCCTGAAAATCGACCCGGGACTGTAGCGCGCTCGGGCATCGGCAACTGCGCGGTGGACAATGCACCTCAAGGAGAAGACCCTGATGCTCGTGCACCCCCAGTTCGACCCCGTGGCCCTGGCGCTTGGCCCGCTGCAGGTGCACTGGTACGGGCTCACCTACCTGGTGGCGTTCGGCCTGTTTCTGTTCCTGGCCGGGCGCCGCGTGCGCCAGCCGGCCTTCGCGGGTGCCGGGTGGACCCGTCGTGACGTGGAAGACCTGCTGTTCTTCGGCGTGGTGGGCGTGGTGCTGGGCGGCCGGGTGGGCTACGCCCTGTTCTACAAGCCGGGCTACTACCTTGAGAACCCCCTGGAGATGCTGATGGTGTGGAAGGGCGGCATGTCTTTCCACGGGGGGCTGCTGGGCGTGGTGCTGGCCATGGCGCTGTTTGCGCACCTTCGGCGCCGTCCTTTCCTGCAGGTGACCGACCTGATCGCCCCATGCGTGCCCACCGGCCTGGCCAGCGGACGCATTGGCAACTTCATCAATGGCGAGCTCTGGGGCCGCCAGGCCGATGCCGCACTGCCTTGGGCCATGGCGTTCCCGCAGTCGGGCAGCATGGTGGCCCGCCACCCCTCACAGCTCTACCAGTTCCTGCTGGAAGGGCTGCTGCTGTTCGCGCTGCTGTGGTGGTACGGCGGCCGCACGCGCCCCACGGGTCAGGTGTCCGGGGCGTTCCTGGTGGGCTACGGGGTGCTGCGGTTCGTGGCCGAGTACTTCCGGGAACCCGACAGCTTCCTGGGCCTGCTGGCCCTGAACATGAGCATGGGGCAGTGGCTGTGCGTGCCCATGGTGCTGGCCGGTGTCTGGTTGATGCGCTGGTCGGCCCGTGCGACTTCTCTGCGCTGACGCTCTTGTGCCCTCGTTTCCTGCAAGCCCATGCGACAAATCTTTCTGGATACCGAGACCACCGGCCTGGATGCCACCTCCGGCGACCGTATCGTCGAGATCGGCTGCATCGAGATGGTGGGCCGGCGGCTGACGGGCCGCCACCTGCACCTGTACTTCAACCCCGAGCGCCCAGTGCACCCGGAGGCCGTGCGCGTGCACGGGTTGACCGACGAGTTCCTGTCTGACAAGCCCCGCTTCGCCGCTCACGCCCCTGAGGTGCTTGAGTTCCTGCGCGGGGCCGAGATCATCATCCACAACGCCTCGTTTGACACCGGGTTCCTCAACGAGGAATTGAAGCGGCTGGGGCAGCCGGCCGTGCACACCCTGGTGGCCCGGGTGACGGACTCGCTGGCGATGGCGCGCGAGATGTTTCCGGGCAAGGCCAACTCTCTGGACGCCCTGTGCCGCCGCCTGGAGGTGGACACCAGCAACCGCGCGTTCCACGGCGCCTTGCTGGACGCCGGGCTGCTGGCGGAGGTCTATGTCCGCATGACGCGCGGACAGGACAGTCTGGTCATCGACGCCAGCGCCACCTCCACCGACG
>Ga0315906_10006881_pt1 | contig 13955 bp, 10 predicted proteins | sample LakEriMetagenome_4_FD_203526 | JGI IMG/M metagenome (GOLD analysis project Ga0315906, IMG submission 203526) | Freshwater fungal communities from buoy surface, Lake Erie, Ohio, United States - Buoy 2 MA122 | ecosystem: Environmental > Aquatic > Freshwater > Lake > Lake biofilm | place: USA...
GCAGCTTGTGCAAAGAACGCACAGGATCACGTAGCCAACACTGCACAGGTTGCAGTAATGGGTACATACAACTCAGGTTGTGCAAAGATCATCATTCCAGTGCTTAACCAGGCTGGCATGCTAATGGTTTCACACGCAAACACTTACCCAGGTCTAACTGTTGAATGGGATAAGGGCGAACCAGGTCTTTACTACCCATCCGGCGCACGTAACTACGCTCGCGTAATTGCACACGACGGTTTCCAGGGAACAGCAGCAGCTCAGTTCCTATTCAACGAACAGGGTGTAACAAACCTTGCTGTTCTTGACGATACTCAGGCTTACGGCATCGGCATCGCTGACGCAGTACAGATTGAATTCGAAAAGCTTGGCGGAACTGTATTCCGTGGATCATGGGACGTAAAGCAGACCCAGGGTTACACAGCAACATTCGAAAAGATCAAGGCATCTGGCGCAACAGCTGTTTACTACGGTGGCATCTTTGATAACAACGGTGTTCAGCTAGTTAAGGACAAGACTGCTGTACTCGGCGACAACACTGCATTCCTTGCAATGTCTCCAGATGGTTTCTCGGGTTACCCAACACTTCGCGAAATGCCTGAAGCAGAAGGTCTATGGATGACCTTCGCTGGTAAGTCACTTGACGGCATCAAGAAGGGTGGCGGCGCTCCTGCTAAGTTCATCGAGGATTACACCGCTAAGTACGGTTACGAACCAAACAGCTCATACGCTGTATACGGTGGCGTAGCAATGCAGGTAATCCTTAAGGCAATTGCAGCATCAGATGGTACCCGTCAGGGCGTTATCGATGCAGTATTCGCTGGTGAACCACTATGTCTAACAGCTGAAGAATCAGTATCAGGCATGGGCTTCTGCCTAAACACAGAGACAGGTGACGTTGATACTGTCACTATGACTCTGCAGCAGATGACTGGTGGCGTAGAAACCGATATCAAGACACTTGATATCAAGTAATTAAACGTCCAGAAATGGACATCTAGGTTTGGGCGGGATTGGTTTACCAATCCCGCCCAATTCCTACAATTTCGAGAAACTATAGTGTTTAATTAAGAGAAATTTCCAAGCACCGTTTTAGGTGTCTTACTTGAAGGAGAAACCGCAGATGACTTCGGTTGCATCCGGCGTAGCACGCAAGAAGAAAGTAACGCCAAGCGCAATACTCATTAAGGCTTCAATGGTTTTCATCATTGGTGTAGCCGTGTATTGGTTAGGCCTGAATCTAACTAACGATCCATTACAGTTTGCTCAAGTTACAGTTAATGGTTTAAATAACGGTTTGCTTTACGCGTTAATCGCACTTGGCTACACCTTGGTTTATGGAATCATCGAGCTTATCAACTTCGCACATGGTGACTTGTTCATGCTTGGTGCAGTATTTAGTTTTGCGGTACTTACCGAGTTCCTTGGCGCAGATTCGCCTAGCGCAACAAATTATGCATTGCTGCTTTTGGTCCTGCTTCTCACAATGCTTTTCGGTGCGCTAGTAAATACATCAATTGAACGTTTGGCTTATCGCAGACTTCGCAATGCACCAAAGCTTGCGCCCCTGATTACTGCTGTTGGTATGTCATTCGTGCTGCAGTGGATTGGTCTCAAGTGGATTGGATCTAACCCGGTAAACGTAAATACGGTTTTACCTTCTACTACTTTTGAGCTAGCTGGCGTAATTATTGCGTTTAAGACTCTAATCATTTTTGCGATTACGATTCCGCTACTGATTGTCTTGGCATATATTGTTAACAAAACCAAGCGTGGTCGAGCCATGCGAGCAACTGCGCAAGACAAAGACGCTTCACGCTTAATGGGTATCGATGTAAACCAGACAATTACTTTTACATTTGCGATCGCAGGTGCAGCTGCAGGTGCGGCCGGACTAATGTGGGCGCAAACCACAGGCACTGTCGCATACAACCTTGGTTTCCAACTTGGTTTGATTGCTTTCACTTCAGCAGTACTTGGTGGCGTAGGTAATCTTTACGGAGCGGTACTTGGTGGCATCATCATTGGTCTGATCCAGAGCTACAACGATGGTTTAGCGATAGGTCCTGGTCAACGTTGGTCTCAAACTATGGTGTTCACAATCCTTATTCTGCTAATGGTCTACCGTCCGGGTGGATTGTTGGGCGAGACAGCACAAGAGAAGGTCTGACATGTCAAACACAGCTCCAGCGCATTCCGCTGTTTCCAGCAACCGAAAGTGGGCCTTAGGGTTTACTGGAGTAGTTGCGTTCTTTTTCATCTTGAACAAGTTCGTACTACCTGAGGCTCCACGTGGCATCCAGACTTTCTTCAATAACTGGTTTTCCCTGACCTCGATGGCTGAAATTATGATCTGGATCCTGATGGCTCTTGGTCTAAACATCATCGTTGGTTACGCCGGACTACTTGATCTTGGTTACGTAGCCTTCTGGGCGCTTGGTGGTTATGTTGCCGGTTGGTTGATGTCACCGTTTTTCAGTGGAATCTCGTTGAATATCTTCGGAAATCCGCGCGAGGGTTTTGAGTTCGGAATTCACTTCCACGTATTCCTGGTCCTGATTCTCGGCGGCGTATTTACGGCGATTTGGGGCATCATTATTGGTGGCCCGACACTTCGCTTGAAGAGTGACTACTTAGCACTGGTAACCCTTGGATTCGGCGAAATCATTCCGCAGTTCATGATTAACGGTGCAGACATCGGTGGCCTTAACGTGACTAACGGTTCTCAAGGAATCGGCGGCCTAGATGACGTGAACCTTTTTGGTTATGTAATTGGAACTTTCGCTCTACCTGAGAAGTTCCTAATGGTCTCGTTGATGGCTGGTGCCATGATCTTCTTCTCAATCCGTTTGCGTGACGGACGTTTGGGTCGAGCATGGTTAGCTATTCGCGAAGACGAACTAGCTGCCAGCATGATGGGTGTGCCGCTATGGCGCACCAAGTTCGCCTCATACGCAATTGGGGCCGTCGGTGGCGGTATAGGTGGTGTTGGCTTCGCGATCTTGGTCGGTGGCGTTTACGCTGACCGATTCAACTTCGTGATCTCAATCATTATTCTCGCCATGGTTGTTCTCGGCGGTATGGGTAACGTCTGGGGTGTAGTAGTTGGAGCCGTTGTACTAGCTTGGATCAACTCGATTGGGTTGGTCCAGGTCGGTGACTTGGTTAACAACTCATTTGGCACCAACATCAACTTCCCGTCATACCAGTTCTTGCTATTCGGACTGCTTTTGGTTCTTATGATGCTGTTCCGTCGTGAAGGTTTCATTCCAGAGGCTCGCATTCGAATGGTTATGAACGAAGAGAAGCTCGAAGACGAAGAAAATGTATCCGACGAGACAAAGATTGGGCACAGCTAACTATGAGTCTTGATGGCAGAGCAGTATTAGATGCTCAAGATATTCGCGTTGAATTCGGTGGCCTAGTTGCTGTTGACGATGTTTCTTTCAACATCCCGGAAGGTTCTATCGTTTCACTGATTGGACCTAACGGTGCTGGAAAGACAACGTTCTTCAATGTGCTCACGGGGCTTTACAAGCCAACCAGTGGTTCGGTGGTTTTCGACAACGTCGAAATTACTGGTGACCCAGTACATGAAATCGCCTCCGGCGGCATGGCACGAACTTTCCAGAACATTCGCTTGTTTGGTCTGATGACTGCGCAAGAAAATGTCATGGTCGCTATGCACTCCAAAATGAATGCTGGCGTGTTTGCAACTATTTTCCGCACCAAGAAGCAAAAGGCTGAAGAGGCAGAGGCCCGTCGTTTCGCACAAGAGCTGCTTGACTATGTTGGAATTGGAGGCGTTACTAATGAATACGCACGCAACCTTTCATATGGAGATCAGCGTCGACTTGAGGTAGCACGCGCACTTGCGTTGCGACCAAAGGTATTGTTATTGGACGAACCAACTGCTGGTATGAACCCAAATGAGTCGGCAGCGTTTGTTGATTTCGTTCGTAAGTTAAAAGCCGACAAGGGAATCAGTATCTTGCTCATCGAACATGACATGAGCGTTGTTATGCAGGTTTCAGAACGCATTACGGTTCTTGATCAAGGACAAAAGATTGCTGAAGGTACACCTGCAGAAATCAAGTCAAACCCACGGGTAATCGAAGCCTACTTAGGCAAGAGCGGATCGGAGGCGAGCAAGTAATGGCACGTTTAAACACTCCTACAATGCTCAAGATCAACGACTTAACAGTTGGATACGGTGCGATCACCGCAGTCAAAGGTCTAACTCTTGAAGTTCGCGAAGGTGAAATTGTTTCACTTATTGGTTCCAACGGAGCCGGCAAGTCAACAACCCTTCGCACTGTAAGCGGTCTACTAAAGCCAAAGTCTGGAAGTATCGAATTCCTTGGCGAGAAGATTGATGGAATCGCTGGTCACGAAATTGTGGCTAAGGGCATCTGTCACTCACCAGAAGGTCGACGCATCTTCCCGAAGATGACAGTGGACGAGAATCTTGACCTCGGAGCATTCCTTCGTAAAGACTCCGCGGGGATCAAGGAAACTCGCGACCATGTTCTCCAACTGTTCCCGCGCCTACAGGAGCGAATCAACCAAAAGGCCGGCACTATGTCCGGTGGTGAGCAGCAGATGCTTGCAGTTGGTCGCGCTCTGATGGGTAATCCAAAACTACTTATCTTGGATGAACCATCAATGGGTCTTGCTCCAGTTTTGGTGGATCTAATCTTTGAAACCATTGAAGAGATTCGCAAAACTGGCGTAACTATTCTTTTGGTGGAGCAGAACGCACTAGCTGCGTTACGTATCGCAGATTATGCCTACGTACTTGAATCAGGTCACCTAAAGCTTGAGGGTGACGGTTCTAAGCTTGCTAACGATCCAGCAATCGCACAGGCTTACCTAGGCGGTTAATTAGTTCACATAAAAAGGACCCTGCAGTTTGCAGGGTCCTTTTTGTTGAGGTTCAACTAGGCAACAAGGGCCACGAGTAGGGGAGCAATCACAAGGGCTGGCAACATATTGCCAACTGGGATTTGTCGGATGTTAAGAAGTCGAAGTGAAATACCTAGAATCAACAATCCACCTGTTGCAGTAAGCATTAAGACCTGAATTTCAGACATGAAGTTGCCAAGTGCGTAACCAAGGGCAGTCAAACTTCCTTGGAACACCAGAATCGTGAGGGCCGATGCGGCGACGCCCCAACCAAAAACGGATGCGAAGGCGATAGATGCGAAGAAGTCCAAAGTTGATTTAAGAACCAGGATTTCGTTTCCCCCGCCTAAACCATCTGTGATTGGACCTAGAACTGACATGGCACCAACGCAAAACAGTAGGGAAGCAGCAACAAAACCTTCAGTGAACTTCGAAGAGCCATCATTAGAGAATCTAGCTTTGAGGCGATCACCAGCACGTTCGAGCCGTTCTTCGATCTGCATTGCGGTTCCCAGCATTCCACCAACGACAATGCTTGCTAGAACTATCAAGACTGGCCAACCAGCGCCAAGAGTTTCACTTAGCATCGGATCAGTAATTGAGGCGCAAGTCAGAACTGCAATCATTCCAGTGACTAATCCAAGTCCGTCTGTGACGACATCGCGAATCTTTTCGGTTAGCCGGTGCGCAATAAAGACACCCAAGGTGGAGCCAATCAATACTGCAATGATGTTGATGACCGTGCCAGACCCAATAAACATGGAATTACTCTCTCATAAAGCGACTAGGTACTAAGCAAGATCGCGTAGTAGGCAAGTTAAGCGTGCAGTACAGATCCGCTTATCTCGTTCATCAGTAATAACGATTTCGTACACTGCAATAGTGCGACCAAGACTCAATGGGGTAGCAGTTCCGGTTACTTGACCACTGGTTGCACTGCGGTGATGGGTTCCGTTGATATCTATCCCAACCACACTTCTAGTTGGTCCCGCATGTAGGTGTGCGCCAACTGATCCGAGAGTTTCAGCCAGGGCCATAGAAGCACCACCATTAAGCAGCCCAAACGGCTGAGTGTTTCCTTCAACTGGCATATGCCCAACCACCTTGTTGGCGGTAGCGAAACTGACGGTTATTCCCATTCTTTCAGCCATAGCTCCAACTGCGACGTCGCTTGCTTGGTTCTCTTGGTTGGAACTCATAGGTACCCCTCTAGGATCAATACGTGGCTGATACATCTAAGTTTCTCATTTTGGACGGTCACTCGCTTGCCTATCGAGCATTTCATGGCCTGCCTGTCGAAAACTTTGCCACCAGCTCAGGCCAGCACACCAATGCGGTTTACGGATTTGTGTCGATGTTGGTCAATGTTCTCAAAGATCAAAAACCTTCACATCTAGTAGTCGCCTTTGACGTTTCTAGACAAACCTTCCGAAGCGAAAGATATCCGGATTACAAAGCCACCAGAGCGAAGTCGCCACCTGAATTCAAAGGTCAAGTTGAACTGATCAAGCAGGTCCTGGAATCTCTCAACATTTCAGTGGTGACAGCAGACGGATTCGAAGCTGATGACATTCTGGCCACATTAGCCAAGAGCTGTGATTTCCCAGTCCAGATTGTCAGTGGCGATCGTGACTCATTCCAACTCATTGATGAACGAGTAACGATTCTTTATCCGCGCAAAGGTATGTCGGACTTAGTCCACATGACACCAGATGCTGTGTTTGAAAAGTATGGCGTCACACCAAAGCAATATCGATCGTTAGCAGCCCTGGTGGGTGAAAGTAGTGACAACCTGCCAGGCGTTCCAGGTGTTGGCCCTAAGACCGCCGCCAAATGGATTGCCGAATTTGGCGAACTCGAAAAGATTCTTGCAGTTGCTGATTCCATCGGTGGCAAAGTTGGTGAGGCGCTGCGTGCGAACCTCGACCAAGTCCAACTGAACTATGAACTCAATCGCCTGGTAGAGGATGCGCCGGTCGAGCGTGCCATTGAAACTTATGCAAAGCGCGAATATGACGCCAGCGTGGTGCATGCCACGCTTGACGCACTGGAATTTTCCGCGCTGCGCCCTAGGTTGTTTGCAGCTTGGCCAAGTGGAAATGAATCTGGCACAGCTCCGGTAAGCACCAAGGCAGCAAGCTCGGAAAGTTCAAAGTCAACCAAAGAGCTAACTAAAGCAGGCAAAGATGTGAAACCGACTGATGCTGGTAGCGAAGGATTCGAAGTTGTCACCAAAAAAGTGACTGAGTCTGAGTTAGGCAAATGGCTTAAGGCAGCTGGATCACCAGTAGCGGTTGCGACAACGGGACATTGGGGCAGTGGATCCGGACACATTGAAGCGCTTGCGTTCGTAAATAGTTCCGGTGAGTCAGTTTGGTGCGCCGCAGCCGATGGCGGCAAGACACTTGCCGGCTGGCTGGCTAGTTCGGCAGAGAAGATCTTTCACGATGCCAAGGGGCCAATGCTGGCGTTCAATGCAATGGGAACCCCGCTTAACGGCGTTGCGTTCGACACTGCCATCGCCTCGTATTTAGTGTCACCTGGTGGCAGAAACTTTGAGTTAGCCGATTTAGTTATGCGCTACCTGGGAAAGTCACTCGATACTGATTCATCCGAAACAAGCGCACAGCTCTCACTAGATTCTTCACTTGAAATTTCCGGAGAGGCTTTGGCTAAGGCGGCTCGAGCGACTTTGGACTTGAGTGAATTTCTGAAACTTGAATTGCAAAAGCGTGGCGGCGAGAGCCTCTTCAATCAAGTAGAAATGCCGTTAGTTCCATTGTTAGCTGAAATGGAAGCTTATGGAATTGCAGTTGATGTTAAGGCGCTCAAGAAGTTGGAAGCCAGTTTTGAGGCTGATGCTGCGCAGGCCGTAAAGCAGGCACACGATTCAGTTGGCCATGAATTCAATCTAGGCTCACCTAAGCAACTGCAAGAAGTTCTTTTTGAAGAGCGTGGACTGCCCAAGACCAAAAAGATCAAGACCGGTTACACAACTGATGCGGAATCGCTGCTTGGGCTATTGGCAAAATTTCCAGATGATGAGCTGCTCACTGCGCTGCTTCGCTATCGTGAAGTGATCAAACTCAAGCAAACTGTTACGGGATTGCTCGCTGCAGTTCAATCCGATAATCGAATTCACACCAGCTTTAATCAAATGGTTGCAGCAACTGGTCGACTATCCAGTACTGAACCTAATCTGCAAAACATTCCAATTCGTACTAACGAAGGTTTTGCGATTCGCGGCACGTTTGTGGTTGGTAAAGATTTCGAAACGCTGCTTACTGCTGACTACAGCCAAATTGAATTGCGCGTTATGGCACACCTATCAAACGATCCAGGTTTAATTGCAGCGCTAAAGACTGGCGAAGATTTACACACCACTGTGGGTTCTCAAGTATTCGGTGTTCCACCCGAGAAAGTTGATGCCGACATGCGTCGCCAGATTAAGGCCATGTCTTACGGATTGGCATATGGCTTATCTGCTTATGGATTAGCCCAGCAGTTAAGTATCAGCAATGATCAAGCAAAGTCACTTATGAATACTTACTTTGAAAGATTCGGAGGCGTACGCGATTACTTAGCTAACGTCGTGGTTGAAGCCCGAAAGCTGGGATACACCGAATCGATAATGGGACGTCGTCGCTATCTTCCAGATTTGAATAGTGATAACCGACAATTGCGAGAAATGGCAGAGCGTATGGCGCTGAATGCTCCAATCCAAGGATCGGCTGCCGACTTAGTAAAGGTTGCGATGCTTAAGGTTGATGCTGCGCTTAAATCTGCTGGCGTTAAATCAAGACTCTTGCTCCAGGTTCACGACGAATTAGTAATCGAAGTAGCAAAAGGTGAGCTCGAACAAGTGACCGCAATAGTTGTGCAAAACATGGGCGCAGTGGGGGATTTGTCGGTGCCCATGGAGGTTTCCACTGGAATTGGCACATCTTGGGCCAGTGCCGGTCACTAAACCCATTGAATTAAGGCATATCGGTTTTGACCCAGCATTAACGGGTGCCTATCCTTAGAAGGTTGCCATTTGCCCAAGGACAGACCTAGTTCCACGGGATCCGCAAGGAAAGAATGCAACATCCGCACTATTTCTATCCGCATCGAGGCAATAACTTAATGACTGTCACTACTGACAAGAGCAACTTCTCCACCGTCGACGATTTCGCATCAGCCGAAGAATTTATGGCCGCAGTCGACGCCACAATTAAGCCATTTAACGACGGAGACATCGTCGAAGGCATCGTAGTAAAAGTTAGTCGAGACGAAGTTCTCGTTGACATCGGCTACAAGACCGAAGGAATTATCCCTTCTCGCGAACTAAGCATCAAGCACGACATTGATCCCAACGAAGTTGTAACTGTTGGCGATGTTATTGAAGCTCTTGTTCTTCAGAAGGAAGATAAAGAAGGTCAACTAATTCTTTCCAAGAAGCGCGCACAGTACGAACGCGCTTGGGGATCAATCGAAAAGATCAAGGAAGAAGACGGCGTCGTTACCGGCACCGTCATCGAAGTCGTCAAGGGCGGCTTGATCATGGACATCGGTCTTCGCGGCTTCTTGCCAGCTTCACTTGTAGAAATGCGTCGCGTTCGGGACCTAGCGCCATACATTGGCAAGCAAATCGAAGCCAAGATCATCGAGCTAGATAAGAACCGCAACAACGTTGTGCTTTCTCGTCGCGCTTACCTAGAACAGTCACAGAGCGCTGTACGTCACGGCTTCTTGAATCAACTTGAAAAGGGACAGATCCGCAAGGGTGTTGTATCCAGCATTGTTAACTTCGGTGCCTTCGTTGATCTTGGTGGCGTAGACGGTCTAGTCCACGTTTCAGAACTTTCATGGGAACATGTAGATCACCCATCAAAGGTTGTCGAAGTAGGCCAGGAAGTAACGGTTGAAGTTCTAGAAGTAGATTTCGATCGCGAACGCGTTTCGCTTTCTTTGAAGTCAACACAGGAAGATCCATGGCAGCACTTTGCTCGCACCCACACAATGGGTCAGGTAGTTCCAGGTGAAGTTACCAAGCTAGTTCCATTCGGTGCATTCGTTCGCGTTAGCGATGGCATTGAAGGCCTAGTTCACATCTCTGAACTTGCTGGTCGTCACGTAGAAATTCCAGAACAGGTTGTTCAGGTTGGTGACTCGACCTTCGTGAAGGTTATTGACATCGATTTAGAACGTCGTCGTATATCACTTTCATTGCGCCAAGCAAACGAAGATGTAGATTCCGATGAAACCGATTCGTTCGATGCTGGCCTATACGGCATGAATCAGTATGACGAAAATGGAAACTACATCTACCCAGAAGGCTTCGACCCAGACACCAACGAATGGTTGCCAGGTCATGAAGAAAAGAAGGCTGAATGGGAAGCTCAGTACGCTGCAGCTCACGCTAAGTGGGAGGCTCACAAGCTTGCTGTTGGCGAGTCAAAGAAGGCCGATGCAGCTGCTAACGCAGATGCAGAAGTTATAACTTCTTACTCAGGCGAAACCACATCTGAAGGAACACTCTCAGATGACGCTGGCCTACAGGCACTAAGAACGGAATTGGCTGACAAAGCCGAATAATTCAAACTAGAAAAAGCGGTTGCCATTGACTTGGTAGCCGCTTTTTCTATTCTCAAAGCCTGCAGGCGTAATTGAGCCAATAGGGTAGTGACGTGTACCTAGGACTTTCTGGCGGAATTGGCAGCGGGAAATCAACGGTTGCCAAAATCCTTTCCAACTTGGGTGCAGTAGTTATTGACGCAGACGTCATTGCCAGGGAAGTGCTGGAGCCAAACCAGGCTGGCTATCAAAAAGCGATCGAAGTGTTTGGCGAATCCATTTTGGACAGCGACCTAAGAATTGATCGAAAAAAGCTCGCGGAGTTAGTGTTTCAAAACTCCGACGAATTAGCGAAGCTCGAGGCAATTGTTCACCCTGCGGTCATTGCTCGGGTAGCGCAAATTCGTAACTCGCTCCCAGAATCTACTGTTGTGGTCTATGACACCCCGTTATTGTTTGAGAAGAATCTGCAAGGGCAATTCGACAAGGTTTTGATAGTCGTAACAGATTCTGAGCACCGAAAAGCACGCCTGATCGAACGTGGTTTAGAGCTAACTGACATTGAAGCCAGAATCGCGAATCAGGCAACGGATGCCCAGCGACGAACTGTTGCTGACTTTGTGATTGAGAACAATGGCTCACTTGAACAGTTGCAAGACGAAGTCACCAAGGTGTGGCAACAAATTTCAGCGTAGTCTGTAGTCATGACCCGCCCGATTACCGATTTGCAGCGAACCGTTGCACCGTTTGAAGTAATCAGCGAATTCCTCCCGGCAGGCGATCAGCCTGCAGCTATTGCTGAAATCGAAAAACGAATCCGCAACGGCGACAAGAACGTGGTGCTACTTGGTGCAACTGGTACCGGAAAGAGTGCAACTACAGCGTGGCTGATTGAGCGGTTACAGCGCCCCACTTTAGTTTTGGCGCCAAATAAGACGCTTGCTGCCCAACTAGCAAATGAATTTCGAGAACTACTTCCCAACAATGCCGTTGAGTATTTCGTTTCCTATTACGACTATTACCAACCGGAAGCCTACATACCGCAGAGTGACACTTTTATTGAGAAAGATTCATCAGTCAATGAGGAAGTTGAAAGACTTCGGCACAGTGCAACCAACAGTCTGTTAACTAGGCGCGACGTAATCGTGGTAGCCAGCGTCTCTTGTATTTATGGTCTAGGTACCCCGCAGGAATACGTCGATCGAATGGTGCGACTGAAAGTTGGCGAAAGCATCGACCGCGACTCGCTTTTGCGCCGATTGGTAGACATTCAATACAACCGAAACGACATCGCATTTACACGTGGAACTTTCCGGGTACGTGGCGACACTATTGAGGTCTATCCGGTTTACGAAGAGCATCCAGTTCGGATTGAGATGTTTGGCGATGACATAGATCGTTTGATGTCATTGCATCCAGTTACTGGTGAGATTCTTACTGACGATAATGAAATCTACATTTTTCCAGCTTCCCACTACACCGCTGGACCAGAACGAATGAATAAGGCCATCTCGGCCATCGAAGCAGAAGTTGCGATTCGTATTCCTGAGCTCGAGAGTCAGGGGAAGCTGCTTGAAGCTCAACGTATAAAGATGCGTACTTCGTACGACATTGAAATGATGCAAAACCTTGGATTCTGTTCTGGTATTGAGAATTACTCAAGGCATATTGACGGTCGAGAAGCAGGTTCAGCTCCGAACTGTTTGCTGGACTATTTCCCAGAAGACTTTTTGCTAGTTATTGACGAAAGCCACGTAACTGTGCCGCAGATTGGTGCGATGTACGAGGGCGATGCCTCACGAAAGCGAACGCTAGTTGAACACGGGTTCCGGTTACCAAGTGCCATGGATAATCGACCACTTAAATGGCCTGAGTTTCTTGATCGCGTTGGCCAAACTGTTTACCTATCGGCAACTCCTGGACCGTTTGAGCTTGGAGTAGTCAACAATGACGTCGTAGAGCAAGTGATCAGGCCGACCGGTCTGGTAGATCCGCAAATCATCGTTAAGCCAACAAAGGGACAGATCGATGATCTGATTCATGAAATCCGGCTCCGGGCGGAGAATGGTACCCGCGTACTTGTTACAACGTTGACCAAAAAGATGTCTGAAGACTTAACGGATTACTTACTGGAACAAGGAATTAGAGTTCGTTATTTGCACTCAGAGGTAGACACTTTGCGACGAGTTGAGTTACTTCGCGAGCTAAGACTAGGAGAGTATGACGTTCTAATTGGTATTAACTTGCTACGTGAAGGCTTGGATTTACCTGAGGTATCACTTGTAGCGATCTTGGATGCCGACAAAGAAGGCTTTCTGCGCAGTCATCGCAGCCTGATCCAGACCATTGGCCGCGCCGCTCGAAATGTTTCTGGTGAAGTCCACATGTATGCCGACAAAATCACAGATTCCATGCGCGTTGCAATTGATGAAACAAATCGCCGACGAGAAAAGCAAGTTGCATACAACTTAGAACATGGGCTAGACCCGCAGCCGCTTCGTAAAAAGATTGCCGACATCACGGATTTGATTTCTAGAGAAGATGATGACACCGAATTGTTTATGGCTGATCAAAAGTCAGGTGTTAGAGTTCCAACTTCAGTCAGGGAAAGCCTGCGAAGTATTCCGGCTCGAGACTTGGGTGATTTGATTGATCAGCTTTCCGAACAAATGCACACCGCAGCCAGTGAACTGCAATTTGAGTTAGCGGCAAGATTGCGTGACGAGATCCATGAACTTAAGAAAGAATTGCGGCAAATGGCGCAGGCTGGTCACGCCTAGATATGACCATCATCGCTATGGTTGACCAATGAACGTTTCAACCACAATTTGGATTGTCACAATTGGAATCCTAATTGCCGCATTTGTCCTGGACTTCGTTGTAGTTGATGCCAGGCCACACGTATTCGGACCAAAGCAAGCAGCTCGCTGGGTAGTGGCTTACATAATTGCGGCGCTGTGTTTTGCGGTTTTTGTTTGGAACTTCTTCGGCGCTGAGTACGGACAACAGTTCTTGGCAGGCTGGATAACTGAGTACAGTCTTTCCGTTGACAATTTATTTGTATTTCTAGTTCTCATGGCATCATTCGCAGTTCCGGAAATGCTAAAGCACCGAGTGCTATTGATTGGTGTTGCGATAGCAATCGTGCTTCGAGGAATTCTAATTGTGATTGGCGCAGCTGCAATCGCTAAGTTTGCAGCGACTTTCTATGTATTTGCTGCGTTTCTGCTCTACACCGCGATTTCAGTCTGGAGATCGCATGATGAAGAGCCGGATCCTGATGGCAACGGCTTCGTGCGCCTTGTTGAGAAATATGTGCCCACTTCACGGGAATACGTAGGAGCGAAATACATAACCAAAATTGATGGCAAGCGATTCATCACTCCGCTATTTGTGGTGATTCTTGCTGTGGGCACCACGGACCTATTGTTCGCTCTTGATTCGATTCCAGCAGTATTCGGCCTAACCCAAGAGCCTTATCTAGTATTTGCTGC
>Ga0315906_10006882_pt1 | contig 13953 bp, 36 predicted proteins | sample LakEriMetagenome_4_FD_203526 | JGI IMG/M metagenome (GOLD analysis project Ga0315906, IMG submission 203526) | Freshwater fungal communities from buoy surface, Lake Erie, Ohio, United States - Buoy 2 MA122 | ecosystem: Environmental > Aquatic > Freshwater > Lake > Lake biofilm | place: USA...
TCAGCCTTCTGGAAAGCGGCTCGGAACTTCTCCAGCTTCTCGACATACTCCACTGCTCGGTCCAGTCCAACGGTCTTGCTCATCTGTGTATCCTCGTTTAGTTGTTTAGTGTTTTTTACTTACTATATTAAGTTTAACTACTTACCACGATTTTGTCAAGGGGTCTTCAATAATATCTTATATTTCAATCCCCAAGTCTCGTGCCGTCTGCATCAACTCTTCCTCTGGTAGCGACTCCGCCCACTCCAACTGATACTCGTAGTAGGCACTCTCCAAGTCATCCATCGTTGCCACTTCGAGCAACTTCGTGGCAATGAGGGCGGGAAGGTCGGTACGCTGCTCCTCTGCGAAGGCAATCCAATCGGTGAGAGCCTCGTCCAAGTTTGCACGCTTCGGCTCATCGTACAACCCGTGCTTCATATCGTCTGCCTGAATGTCTGCCATTGCGTTATCCATTTTAGAACTCCAAGTTGATGTAGTCTGCGTCATCCACTACTTCCCAAAACTTATTTGCGAAATCATCACGGGTCATAGACTTGTTAGCGATGACGTTCTTGTGGTAATCCTCGTACGCCTCTAACATACAGTCAAGTGCGAACACATTCCCGACAAGAGTATAGGACGAATCACCATACGACACGTTGCTCCACGCCTTGTCGGCAATCCACTCCACTTCGGCATTGGTCAGCTCCAGATGGTCATAGATGTCGGAAATATTCACAAGGGACACCGTAAAGGTCTTACCCATTGGGATACGTCTCCTTGTCATAGTTGAACCACGCCATCAGATTCTTGTGGAGCTTCTTGTCAGTCTTGGCGAAGTGAACCAAGAGGGACGAAAGGTAACCCGCAGAGAACGAATCGTTGCCCCACTTGTTACGGTTCTTGTCCGTGAACTCCTTGACCATCACTTCCAACTCCGTCTGCATTTTGTTCTCCGTATTAGTCATATACTGAATATAACCTATTATTGAATAGATGTCAAGGGGGGTCAGACCTCGAAGTAACGGGACCGATCATCCCGCTGGTCCGCCACCCACGCGTCCCCATCCTTCCACGCGCACTTGGAGCTGCAGTAGTTCTGCCACCAACCCTTCACCGGGAGGGGCTCGTAGCACCACACACAGCACTCCTCCGTGTGTTCCTTCATCTTCGCACCTTTACGCATTGTAGTACTCCTCGCACTGAATCTGCGTGTCGAAATCGTCAATCGTGTCCATTAGTTTACCTCGTCAATATCAGGGATGATGGTGTCCATCGGGTACTCCTCTATCCAACAAAGTTCCTTCACAAAGGTTTCCACAACCTCTTCTGCCTTACCCTTGTCGTTGGTGACATACACAATCTCTGTATCAACTGAAATGAAGGTTTCGACAATCTCTTCTGCTTTGTTCTTGTCCGTGGTCACATACACCACATCGTCCACATTGTCGATTTCCCTTTCATACTTGACCACATACACCTTATTCATTTCGTTTCCCTATTGAAGTTATACTAAATATAACCTTATATTGGGGGAACACAAGGGGTTTCCTGATATTTCTTTATTTCGTTACATATGGACAAGGATAGGACTAGCTGGACAAGGGGTTCGGGGTATCTTCGGGGGGTTTTATCACAGCGGGCAAAAACTTTAAACCCCCCACTGCGGAGTATGCAGTGGAGGGCTCCCGTATCGTGGGGAACGCCGGAGTTTTTTATTTAGGGGACTCGGTGAGTAAACCCCTGTTAGCGTTAGGTGGTTTGGGTACCCATTCCACAACGCCCGTTCTCAATTATACATAAATCTAACTCAAAGACTACCGCTTGTCAAGGGGGTCACCTCTTTTATTTCTACCTTGTACCCATGCTCCACATATGCCGCTGCCACCCATTGCGCCTTGGTCAAGGAATGTGCCTGCTCCGCAATATGGTGGTCACCCTTTGTTCCTTCAATCCTATATGTCGGCATCGGCATTCTCCAGTTTATTTGACCTGACCGCAAATACTTTCATTCCCTTTTTCTTCTTTCTACTATTCACCCATGCCGTATACTCAGCTTCGGCTTCCATCATTGCCACATCATAAAGCATACCGTGCTGGTCTGGGTAGAGCGGTCCCCTATACATATTAGAGGTCACGGTTAGAAGGATTTTCGCTCACCCACGCCATCCAATCAGTCAGAATCTTACTGGCTTCCCGACGATTGACAAAGAACTGCTCTTGAATGTATGGGGACGCTCCATACATATTCGTCTCGCCAGACTCACGAAGGCGGTTGAGATAGATAAACTCCTCACGGACATTAGACATTTGCATCCTCCATCTCATAAAGGTTGATTTCCTGCGGGTCCAAAGCGTAGCAATTCCACTTTCCATCTTCCCACACATACCCATACTCACACGACACACTACGGAAATGCTCAACCATTTCGGAAAAGTACTTGAAGGTCTTGGTGTCTACATCGGTGTCTCCTCGACGGCTGTAGGCCTCACACTCTGTCTCTTCGAGCCCATCCCGAAGGCTTGAGATGTCACCAATGTTGACAAGCAGCTTTGCCCAGAGGTCCGCGCCGTAGTGGTCACGAAGGGTCACACCGACACCGCCGGGGTACCCATCCCAATGGCAATAGATGGCGGTGTACTCATTCGTGTCGTGGTCATACTTTGCGATGAAACTGCGGGTAGCCATTAGAGCTCCACCTCCACCGACACCCCACGAGGAACCGTGATACGAGCCCCATCAATGATGTAGGTGATACGACTACGGCTGACTGTCTCCACCTGCGGGCGGGGAGTACTGACCCGGCGAGGGACATTACGATTTCTGCGGGTCCACCCGAGCGTCACACCAACCTGCTTTCTGACCGACTCAGCCACCTGCGCCTGAATACGAGCGGAGTACTTGGCGTTCTTGGGGTTCTTGATAAGGGTCTGGACAATCTCCTGCGGGTTCATCCAGCGCTCAATCCCATCGAAGTTGACGCCGTACTTCCAGTTGACTCGCTCTGAATACTGCATTTGTGTAGCTCCTTTGTTTGATTGGATGATGTAATATACTGTACTACTGGGGAAAGGTCAAGGGGAGAAACATTAAGATTTCATTAAGATTTCTCACCCCTCTCTGTAAGGAACGCCCCTACAATCAGAAAGACGAACATATAGGTACCAAAGACAAGGACGGCCATCGTATTAGGCTCCAAAGACCACAAGTTCCTGACCCTTGTAGACTGCTGGGGTGACCATATCCCATTCGAGCTCAATCTGGTCATCGCCAGTGTCAATCTCGACCACGGCGTTCGGGTCAAGCTGTTCGAGGAGTTCAATCAGGGTCTTTACGTTCATCATTTTCTCTCTTGAAGTGTTACCTATAATATAAGGGGAAACCCCCCAAACCACAAGGGCTGGAGGGCTATTGTTACAATTGGACAAGATTAGGACTAAAGCTGGACAATAACGCCCACGTCCAGCAGGACGGCGTAGACCACCATCCCAGCCCAGAAGGTGACGATAGGGACAAGGAACTTGTACCCCAGGTTGTCATCCATCTTGAAGCTATAGTCGAGGTCAGAGATGAGAGTGCGATACTTGGTCATACGTTATACTCCTGGTATTAGAGAAAGGAAAAGACTGAACCCACAATAGACTTGACCACCCAAGTCCACATCAGAAAGGGTAGCACCTTCATCACCAATGTATAGAGAAGAAGAGCAGCATACCCACCCACGATGAACCAACGGGCTTTCCATAGGAAGTCAAGGACAACCCGCAACCCCTCTGGGATGTCTGACACGATGGAGGTGAACAGCCCTTGCAACGATTTGACCCAACTAACCATACGGCTCCTTTGTAGAATGTCCTTGAATATAACCTTATAATAGGATAGGGTCAAGGGCTATAACGCAATCGTTACAATAGGGGGGCGACTTTTTAGGGAACGCCAGGCCGGGGCCGGCAGCGGCAGGGGGTGGGTAGCCAGTTTCCGCGCGGTGTCAGGTTTTTTCCCCTATAGCTCGCTTTCTTATAAAGTATTTTTAGTCTTTTAGGTTTATGGGAAGGCATCCGTGTATAGTACCATAGGGAGCGGTCGTATTATGGTCACTCCACATCGGATATTTCTTTTCTTCTAATGTCCATCCATAGGTGAAGTCGGGGGTACTCCCATAGGCACGCAACATACCAAGTTCTACGGTTTTGGTCAACTGCCAACACAGGCCTGGCGTACTGACGAGAAACCATCGGATAGGTTCTCCAGGCGTACTCGTTATCGTAAAGGTATCAATCTTTCCTATCCAGCTGGTATTAGACTCTATAATTACCAGAAACTCTTGTTGTGGTATAGGTACAGTAACCTCTGTGCATCCCAGTAGGAAGAGTAGCGCTGGCCAGAGTTGTTTCATAGGTTCCCCGTATGGTGTTTGTAATACATAGTTTTCCGCTAGCTGGAATTCGAGTAAGTTCCCACAGGGCGTAAAAAAATTCCAGGAAAAAATTTTTACCTATACGAATGAAATTAATAACCTATTTATACTATATAGATTGGTATACAGACCACTATTTATTCTTAACACTTGACAAACTCAGCGGTTACTACTATACTAAAGTAAACTGTGAGAATTATATGAATAAACTAAACAAATATTTCGTACCAGTAAATTTAATTGTGTATGGCGAAACCGAAGCAGATGCGTTAGATTATGTACAAACTGCACTCGACCATTCTGATTTGTTGGACCAAGATGGCATCGTCGGTGTCAATCCTGACATTGAAGTAGATGACATTGAATTCTACGAGGAGGAGTAAAGTATGATTAAAGGTTTCAGAAATTTTGTACGGCCGCTGCAAGTTCCATTGTCTTTAGTAGTTGCATTTGTTGCATTCCTTTGGTATGCAGACTACCTAAAGACAATAGACAACAACAATGCAGCACAACGACAGCAAGTTGTCTGTCCGTCTTTTTTGAGTATTGCAAGGTCAGCACGGGATACGCTGATTGTTATGAGAAACGAACCGCTGTGTAACAGTTACGTCCTCGATAACTTACAGTAATTGTATTCTGGAGATATTTATGAAGGTGAATTGTACAACCGTTGCATTTATGATGGGTGTCATCATTGGTGCATTGATACATACGGAAAACTCTATCGTTAATGTGGTTAGTTCTATTGCACTAGCAACGGTTGTCTTTCATCTGTCTTTTGAAAAAACTTTTAGTTTTAAGTTCATTAAAAAGGGTTCCTAATATACTTTTTGGGGAACCGAATGCGAACACCAAATTTGTTCGGAGAATTTAATTCAGCAATCATCGCCGCACTTGGAGCTCTGGTCTTTGGTGCGTTGATGAAGTTTGTATCTAAGTTAACCGATAAAAGAAAAGATACACTAAACGAACATCTAGAACTCCGTAGAGAACTACGAGAAGAACTTGATGCGGTCAAACATGAAATAAACACTCTCCAAAAAGAATTAGATGAATGGAGAGAAAAGTATTACCATCAAGTTGAAGTCACCACATTGTTGCAAGCAGAACTTGCGGCAATGCGTATAGAGATGTCTAACTATACGAGTGGGGAATTTATCGCACCAAAAGACCGTGATGATTAATCCCATAGTCTATACCGTAACGGTTATAGACTTATATACGGACAAGGTATTAGGTATTCGTAGAACGCCTGTCATTTATACACAGTTTAAGTTCGCGGAACATTCTGTAAAGAATAATACTATGGGACTGTCGGATGGAACCTATCAATATGCTGTTATTGAAGAAAGCGTATTAAATGTTATTCGTCCTACCATTGAATCTGTAAAACTCAGTCAATGGTGGTATAAATACAATTCTGTGCTAGATGAATTTGAAGCATGTAATATACCAACACAATTAAAAAATCAATCTGGGTTTGGAATAGGTTGATACAATCGTAACCAAGACACTATATATTAGTGTAAGGTTTTTATCTAAGGTAGGTTTTTATGAATATGTTTATGTTAGGAGTACTAGCGGGTATTGTTGTATTTGCAGTATTGTACTCTGTATTTATGTTGAACAAATTACACGCTGGAATTATCTTGATACACCAGATGGTGGAAAATCAAGGAAAAGCAGCTCAAATGTTATTTATGAAGGTTAATAAAATAGAGAAGGTAACAGAAACTACGATGCAATCAGCCGAAGCATTCGTTGATGCGTTACGTGAGTCAGCAGAACAAATGATGAATATGCGACCACCACGTTTGCGAAATCAGGATGATTCGGAACAATTTGATGACCTTCGTAAAACATTTGATGACGGTATTCGTCGCATGGAAGAAGATGACGAAGATGAAGATAGTGAAGAAGGACCACAAGAGGATTGGAAAAAGTAGTACCTCTTGACAAAATTTGTACCCACTAGTATACTGGGTTTAAGCGCTTAACACACAATTCAATTTATTAAACTCTGTTTAATATTAACAGAGAACGTGTGCCCTTTGCGCTTAATTGGGTTAAAAAGAAAAAGAAGCAAAAAGAAAAAGAGAAAAGCATGATAAATAAAGAACAGGTTATAACTAATATAGGTTCAGGTTGGCATAGTCATATTGAAACAATATATGCTATGTTGCCTGAACTTTCGTTTTGCTCTGGAGTTTATTTAATAGAACGAAAGAATGGAATGTTGCGTGTAATTTTTTCTCGTACAGACTTGACAACACCAGCGCAAGACTTTATACTTAAGTCTATAGAGTATAAGATTGAAAGATTGACAGCAAAGGTATGTGAAGAATGTGGTCAATATGGAGTTCGTAGAACAGAACTTCCAACAGTTAAAACTCTATGTACTCGTTGTTATGCATTTGAGTACAGCAAGCTTAATCCCGTGCCATCTTTGGTGGCGAATCAACAACCTCAAATTGTTTGAGGCATGTATGTTTTTTACAGAAGAAGATGTAGAACCCGTAGTTCAAGTAGCAAAAGAGATTTTTGGACCTGTTGGCAACCTTCTTGAAGGAAAGAATGTGATGAAGAACATTCTTATTGGTACCAACGAATTTGGTAAAATCTGGTACGGTGACATTGAAGGCGATTCCGATTATATTCTTGGACTTTGCCGTGTAATGTCACAGCGTGTCGGTCAGTCCGTCACGGTAGTACATGAGTCTTTCTAATAATATAATTTAATTACCAACTTAATTTGTTGGTGTATTGACAAATTAACAAGAAAGATTCATATTTAGTATGTTGATTTGCCCAAATCAGGGTAACAACAAGTAAAAAACTCTATTATAGAGAGGTTATTTGTATGGCAAAGCGTAATCGTAGTCGCAACACCCGTTTCGAGGTTCGTTCGTACAATGAGCAGGAGCGCATGAGCACCACTCGTCGTATTATGACGTACCTTCGTTCACTCGCTAACCGCCGTTCGACCGGCACCGTTAGTGCAGATGACGTTCACAACTACCTGACCCGTGATGGTGTTCGTGAGCAGCAGACCCGTACCCGTCTTTCGTTCATCAACGCTGTTTTCAGCGGTGAGATGTTTGAGCGGGTTGGCACGATGGCTTCGGCTCGTCCGCAGGCTCGTGGCCGTTCAATCTCTACCTATATGGTAGCGTAATACGGTTCTCCCGATAGAAGTGGGGAGGGCCTTCGGGTTCCTCCCCATTTTTATTGGTATTAAAATTATTAGTTAAATATGTATTATTAAGATTTCATTAAGGGACTTGTGGAATCTTAACTTTTGTTGTATACTTATAAAATCTGGGACAGGTGGCAGAGTGGTCTATTGCAACGGTCTTGAAAACCGTCGAGCTGAGAGGCTCCGAGAGTTCGAATCCCTCCCTGTCCGTACAATGCGTTCGTGGCGTAATTGGTAGCCGCACCAGCCTTAGGAGCTGGCGCCTCACGGCGTGGGGGTTCGAGTCCCTCCGAACGCATTGCCACGATAGCTCAGTTGGTAGAGCACTCGATTTGTAATCGAGAGCGCATCGGTTCAAGCCCGATTCGTGGCTCTGGTACGCCTTGATAGCTCAATGGTAGAGCATGTGACTCTTAATCACCAGGTTGTAGGTTCGAGTCCTACTCAGGGCATTTCAATGGAGGTTATATGATAAATGTAATTCTTGGAGTAGTTACAATCATTATGTTAGTATTTACAATCGGTTCTGCGTTTCTCGCAAGTGAAGAAAAAGAAGAGAGGTATCGTTCACGTGAGTAATATAATTTTCTATGGTATCTGTATATTCTTTCTACTACTCAGTATATGGACAACTATTTCAGTTAATCATCGGTGGGGTCGTAAGAAGTAATTTGTTGCGGGTGTAGCTCAGTGGTAGAGTCCGTGCTTGCCAAGCACGTTGTCGTGGGTTCGAATCCCATCGCCCGCTCTTATAGGAGAACAATATGACAGCAGCAGTAATTACATTTTTATTTATTGCGATATCAATTGGATTGGCAACTTGGTATATCGCAAAATTTTTAGAGAAAGGAGAGTTCTAATGTGCGGATGTGGTCGTAGTCCCCGTGAAGACGGAAAGTGCGTTGGGTTCCATAAGTTGTCAGAACAAGAATGGAATGAACGCAAGGAAGTGTTGGTTGAAGAATATTTGAAGGGGCAAGATAGCTCAGTTGGTAGAGCAGCGGACTGAAAATCCGCGTGTCGCCAGTTCGATTCTGGCTCTTGCTATAACATTCCTCGGTAGCTCAGTTGGTTAGAGCGGGTGACTGTTAATCACTAGGTCGGGGGTTCAAGTCCCTCCCGGGGAGTTTTAATTTAGGAGAGTGTTATGCCAATTCGTAAGACCAAAGAGTTACTAGAAATGAAACCGATTGAATTAACGGAAACTGCAGAGCACCGTATCCACAGAAGGAAGTGGTGGGCAATTTTGATTTTGATTATCGGCGGTGTAATGTTAGCAGGAAAGCTTCCAGTTCCGTACTCACTTGCATACGCATTGTTACTCTTCGGTCATTTAGGAATGTTACATACATTCTATGACAAACGTGACATTCCAATGATGGTCGTGAATGCAGTCTGGGTATTTATTGACGCGGTTGGAATGTATCGGTGGTTTAACTAGGTCCATAGTGTAATTGGCAACACAACAGTCTCCAAAACTGTTTTTCTAGGTTCGAGTCCTAGTGGGCCTGCCTCACCTCAACTAAAAAGGTTATGAAAAAACTAGTATTGTTGTTAACACTGATTGGCTGTTCTACAAAGTCACCAACTGAAGTTGTTAATGAACCATACATAAGATTTGCTAAAAATCTAGACTCATTAGCAATTATCAGAAATGTACAGACATTCAAGCCGTTAGAACTTCAAACAAACTTACCAGACCAAACCAAAGTTATATGGGAATCTGATATTTGGGTAAAGGTTAGAGTTGGTGTGGATTCATCTTATATAACAAATCGATTGACGATTAATTGGCCGTGGGTAGATACGGTCACTACCGTTAATTGTTGTTCATATAGCTATAAAGGTTATGCGAAAAGCGTGTTTGGTGCATTTGAAATTATGCGAGGACAAACTGCAACTATCATAGCATCAACGAAAGTAGGAAAAAAAGTATTAGCAGATACTATAAAAATTGTTATGTATTAAGTTGGGGTGGTGGCGCAATTTGGTTAGCGCACCGCACTGTCACTGCGGTGGTTGCGGGTTCGAGTCCCGTCCATCCCGTTCCCCTTGACGAAGGAGTGTATTATGAAGCGTGTATATTTGAGTAGTACCGAAAACAAAATCGCCGGAGTGTGTGGCGGATTCGCAGAAACACTAGGAATCGACCCAACACTTATCAGATTACTTTTCGTTGCCGCGTTTCTCTCCCCACTCCCTGCAGTAATTTTTTATCTCTTGTGTTGGATGGTTATTCCAAGAGATCCAGGTTACACCAAGTAAGACGGCTGGGTAGCTCAGCTGGTTAGAGCACGGCACTCATAATGCCGGGGTCGCCGGTTCAAGTCCGGCCCCAGCTATTGACATAGGAGGATTTATGTATTATATTACTTACAATGGGGTAGTGACCCCACATCCGTATCAAACCCGTGAAGATGCGATTCATGAATTGAAGAGCACCTTTGGTGACCTTGAACTTGATAAACACGATATTGCGTTTTGGCCAAGTGTATCAGCTCGGGGAAACACAAAGATTGAAATTAAACGATACGATGGTGAAATAGAATAAGGGAGTGCCGCAGAGTTGGAGGACTGCAGCAGACTGTAAATCTGCCGTCAATAGACCTAGTTGGTTCGAATCCATCCACTCCCATATACACCAGTAGCTCAGCTGGTTAGAGCATTCGTCTGATACACGAAAGGTCGCTAGTTCAACTCTAGCCTGGTGTACTTGCTCTTGTGGCGTAATTGGATAGCGCAATTGATTTCTACTCAATGGGTTGGGGGTTCGAGTCCCTCCAGGAGCGCTTATGGTGATTGTAGCTCAGCTGGTAGAGCAGCGGATTGTGGTTCCGCGGGTCGCGGGTTCGAGCCCCGTCATTCACCCCTCCGCTTACATAGCTCAGTTGGTAGAGCACCACTTTGGTAAAGTGGAGGTCACCAGTTCAATCCTGGTTGTAAGCTTATGAAACTAACTGATGCTGAAAATCATAAAAAATTAACGGTTATAGAACTTCACGATACGCCATATGAACAGAAATTGCGTATACTAGGATTCAAAGAAGGTTGTGAAGTATGTCCGTTGACGAATAATGGTTCTTCTATGATTGTTGGTGTTGATAATTGTAGATATGCAATAGGAAAAGAAATTACAGACTGTATTTTAGTAGAACAATTACCGCCCTTATAGTTCAATTGGATAGAGCACTAGTCTTCGGAACTAGGAATGTGGGTTCGAGTCCTGCTAGGGGCATGTAAATTATGAAAAATAAAATTCAATATAACACAGACAATCTTGTAATCGTAGATACACCCACAGAACAATGGCAGATGGAGATTACAGAATATAATAAACGTGGATATTCGGAAAAGATAATAAGCGAAATGACTGACGAAGAGTTTATAGAACAAGGTTGGAAATGGATACGTGGAGATTGGGCATGGGAAGGAATGGGACACTGGCCTTGACAAAAAAATAATAAGTTAATATATTTAGTGTATTACGGGGAGTAGCTCAGTTGGTAGAGTGCACGCTTTGGGAGCGTGATGTCGCAGGTTCGAGTCCTGTCTCCCCGACTAACTCATAAAACGGTTGATATGATAGAAAAACTTACACGGTATACAATATTTAATTCAAATAATTCGTGGATATTGACCACGGAGAAAATAGCATCTTCTTGGTTAAAAGGACAATTTGACTTTAATTATACAGAAATATTCATAGATAGTTACACATATGAACTACGTCACATAAAAAGAGATTCATACCTAGACGTTTCTGAATCGGTACACAATGAGTTACAAGTAAAGTTTTCGCATGATTGGAATAAATTTGTAAACGGAAGTAATGAATATAATTTTATATTTTTTATTAGAAATCCAGTTAACAAATTTATGACAGGATGGGTTCAAGATTTCGTTATTAGAAAATTGAACGTTGGGTTTATTGAGCAAGAAATAGAAAGGTTATCCAAACATTTTTATCACAAAGATGTAGATAAATTTATTAACTACGCGTTAAAAGAAAAGCAAGAGGGTGGTGACAGATTCCCAGAAGTAGATTCTATACCATTTGAATTTAAAAACATTTTTAAAGAATTTTGTTTTCCTTCTAGACATCACGAAAACTTTTTCCATACTGAAGCAAGCGTTTTAATAGAACATACAAGGTCTGGGCACATACCAGAAAATTTGTATCTGCTGTGGAAATTGTTATTCAAGAAACCATTTGAATTTAATAATGATAATTTGTATGTCTTGGACATTGATTTGGAAGATACTAAGTCTGTACTAGAAAATAAATTTAATATTCCAGCAAATAAAGATGTTGACAAATACGTTAGACATCCATATTTTAAAACTAGGACTTATGATTATTTATCAAAAGAATATGTTATCATAAATGCTTTGTTAGAAACAGAAATATTTTTTTGGTTTGAAATAGTTTCTAAGTTATATCCATCAATATCGCAATTTGCATCAACCTCTGTACCAAAATATAAAGAGAGATTTTATATACCCAATGAGTTAGAGTTTTATGATTTAGAAACTCATATGAACTGGTGGAAATATGAACCGCCCGAAACTTGGTTAAAATACACAAAAAATACATTATGAAAAGTAAAGATAGACTTCCAACAATTATTGCAGTAACAGCGCTGATTATTTATTTGGTGTTTCTTTTCGTCATAACACGGTCCAGTACAGAGGAACCACTGGAAGGTGGAGATATTCAGCGAGCAATAGAAACAGACCAATACAAGTAAGTTGGGCGGGTGGCAGAGAGGCCCAATGCAAGAGTCTGCAAAACTCTAAAACCGCGGGTTCGAATCCCGCCTCGCCCTTTTATACTATGGTACCAAAATACATAATTAAAACTCCTGTATATCAATACGCAAAATCATATTATCATATAGACGTATTAGATGGTAGATATGAAGGATTACAATTTAATTTTTCAAAAATTGAAATAATTAATGATGGTGAGGATAAAAAGTTAAGTTTTCAATATAATTTATTAAGTATTCCGCAGGAAATTGAAGTAGATGAAGAACTTGAACAAGTAGTTAGTGATATATTACAACACATTATTGAAAGAGGTTATTATGAATTTGACACCAAATGATAAGTTGAAGTTAGAAGGAGCACTGAAAGATATGTCTACTTCTATGACCAGAGTAGAAGCAGAACGTGACCTTCAAAAGAATATTATTGGAGATATTTGCGAAGAACTCAATCTCAACAAGAAGGTATTCCGTAAGTTAGCCAAGGTGTACCACAAGCAGAACTTTGATGACGAAGTAAATACCCATCACGAATTTGAGAAGTTATACGAGACTGTAACTAACAAGTCCAAGTAAAGTAGTTGGGACAGTTGGCTGAGTGGTCTAAAGCAGGAGATTACTAATCTCTCGTACCGAAAGGTACCGTGGGTTCGAATCCTACACTGTCCGTTCACCATTCATAATAGGAGATATTATGACAATTCGTAAATCACATTCACGTAAAATAAAGGCAAAGGGTGGCGGAACCAGACGAGTTACTGTTAAATCCGCATTTGTTAAAACTGGTAAGAAGAAACGTAAGTAATTAATAATATGTAAAAATTGTCAAATTTATACAAAAATTACATATTATTAATTTAAATACTATATATTAAGGTGGGACTTGACAAGCAGGCTCTCTTTGTATATCTTTAAGGTGTTGAGTGTTTGACAAGTGAAGGGAAGTAGTTATGGAACTATCCGGGGTCGGACAACCCCCCGCTCCATTTGACCCCTCGTTGTTGAGATGCCACCATAACGGCACGGGGAAGTTTCCGACGAGAAGCGCTGTCAATTGCTGAGACAAACATATAGTGAGGATGACACTATATGATAATAGATAGGTTCCTCCCTAACCCAATGGGAGGATTTTTCATCTCTAGGAGTTGCTCCTGTGGTGGAATCGGTATACACAACAGACTTAAAATCTGTCGGCCTTACGGTCTTGCGAGTTCGAGTCTCGCCGGGAGCATGGTTATAAAATAGAAGGGCCTGTAGCTCAGCTGGGAGAGCGCCTGATTTGCATTCAGGAGGTCATCGGTTCGATCCCGTTCAGGTCCACTTGACAAACATCCCTTAGTGTAGTATACTTAAGAAGTACGCTCCTATAGTGTCAACGGTTAGCACAAGAGACTTTTAATCTTTTAGGTCTAGGTTCGAATCCTAGTGGGAGCATAACCGCGAGTAGCTAAATGGTGAAGGCAGCCGCCTTATATGCGGAAGATATGGGGGTTCAAGTCCCTCCTCGCGGACTGTCGGGCCGTTAGCTCAGTCGGTTAGAGCACGCGACTCATAATCGTGCGGTCCTGGGTTCAAGTCCCAGACGGCCCAT
>Ga0315906_10006885_pt1 | contig 13945 bp, 6 predicted proteins | sample LakEriMetagenome_4_FD_203526 | JGI IMG/M metagenome (GOLD analysis project Ga0315906, IMG submission 203526) | Freshwater fungal communities from buoy surface, Lake Erie, Ohio, United States - Buoy 2 MA122 | ecosystem: Environmental > Aquatic > Freshwater > Lake > Lake biofilm | place: USA: Lake...
AGGAGACCTTCCGGGCCGACGTCGTCCTTGCGACCAACACCTCGAGCATCTCGATCACCGACATCGCGAGCGCCGTCGGCAAGGACGCGCCGCGCGTGATCGGCATGCACTTCTTCAACCCGGTGCCGATCATGAAGCTCGTCGAGGTCATCAAGGGCATCGCGACGAGCGAAGAGACGACGCAGCGCACCATCGACCTCGCGAAGGCGATGGGGAAGACCCCGGTTCCCGCGAACGACCGCGCCGGCTTCGTCTCGAACCGCGTGCTGATGCCGATGATCAACGAGGCCTTCCATGCGTGGATGGAAGGCGTGGCGAAGCCCGAGGACATCGATCAGATCATGCTCCTCGGCTGCAACTTCCCGATGGGGCCGCTGCGCCTCGCCGACTTCATCGGCCTCGATGTCTGCCACGACATCATGATGGTGCTCCACAAGGAGCTCGGAAACCCGAAGTTCTTCCCGTGCCCGCTGCTCCGGCAGCTCGTGCAGGCGGGGCGCCTCGGCGACAAGACCGGCCGCGGCGTGTACGAGTACCCGGCCAAGTGACGCCAGCCGCGCGCCGGCGGAGCCAGCAGGAGTCCTGAGATGAGCGATTTTCCTCCGCCTCCTCCGCCCGCGCCCGTTCCGCCCGAAGATTTCGGCGTGCCGATCCCGGTGTCCGCGTCCGTGCCGTTGCCGACCGCCGATGGCGGCGACGTGCTCGGCTTCGCGCTGTCTGCCGGCTGGCGTGCCTTCACGACGGCCTGGCCGCTGACCCTCGTCGGAGCACTCGTGATCGTCGGCGGCTCGATCCCGAGCCAGATCCTCGGCGCCCCGCTGCAGTTCGCGGAACTCCTCGCCGAAGTCAATCCCGGTCTCGGCGTCGCGGCCTTCGTCGTCGGAACGCTCGGCACGATCGCGGGGACCGTGCTCGCCCAGTGGCCGGCGCAGGTCGGCGCTGCAGGCGCGGGCCTCGCGGCGGTGCGCGGGCGCAAGGACGCGTTCGGCGTCGTCCTCGAGGGCTTCCGCCGCTTCGGGACCTCGATCTTCGCGATGTTCCTCTACGCGCTCGCGACGATCGCCGCCTTCATTCCCGGCGGCGTCGTTCTCGTGGCCGGCGCGTTGATGATCGTCGCCGGACAGCGTTCGTCGCCCGACGGGCTGGCGGCGATCTCCGTGCTGGGCATCGCGGTCGCCGCGCTGGGCGGACTTGTCGTGCTCTGCTGCGCCCTCTACGTCTCCGCGCGCCTGCTGCCGCTGTCGCTGCGCGTCGTCGATCCCGATCTTCCGCGCGTCGGCGCGGTCGACGCCTTCGCGGAGACCTGGCGCATGACGCGCGGCCACGCGCTCGCGGGCGTCGGCGTCCTCCTGATCGGCGGCGCCGCGGTGTTCGCCGGCGTCCTGATGTGCTGCGTGGGCGTGCTGCTCTTCGGCATGCCGCTCCTGCTCGCCTTCAACGCCGCCTACTACGAGGCGCTGCGACTGAAGTCGCAGGCCGCCCGCGCGAACGCCTGAGCGTCGCGGCCGTTCACCTTGCGGTCGCCTCGCGCGCGTCCGCGTCGATCCGCGCGACGACCGAGTCGAGGTCGCGCAGGACGTCGAGGCAGGAGACGCGCATCGTCCGCCAGCCGAGGCCCTTCAGCACGCCGCCGCGCACGAGCTCGCGGTCGACCACGGTCGGCGCCGCGCGGTGGAACGCGCCGTCGAGCTCGACGCCGAGGATCCAGCGGGCCGGGTCGTCGGGTGCCGCGAGGGCGAGGCCCACGCGGTAGTCGCGCGAGCGCCCGACATGCAGGTCGACCTTCCAGCCGCGCGCCTCGAGCGCCGATGCGAGCGCGCGCTCTGCGGGCGACGGATCGACCTCGTGTCCGCCCGCGGACGCGCCGCGCGTCGCCGGGACCGTCCCGAGCTCCGCGTACGCGAGGTAGTCGCGCAGGTCGCGCGCGCCCTTCGAGGTGCAGCGCGCCGGGTCGAGGTCGCTCGCGCGGATCGACGAGATGACCACGACCTTCTCCCGCGCGCGCGTGACCGCGACGTTGAGGCGCCGCTCGCCGCCGGAGAGGTTGAGCGGGCCGAAGTTGTGGTAGACCGAGCCCGAGGCGTCGCGGCCGTAGCAGATCGAGAAGATCATGGTGGCGCGCTCGTCGCCCTGCACGTTCTCGAGGTTCTTGACGAAGACCTCGTCGCCGAGCTTCGCCGCCTCGGCCATGCGCTCGCGCAGGCGCTCGTCGCCGTCGACGGCCTCGTCGAGCAGGTCCTGCACGAGCGTCTGCTGCGCCTCGCTGAAGGTCACGACGCCGATCGAGCGGTTCGCCGGGCAGGCGTCGTCGTCGAGCAGGCGACGACGGATCTCCTCGACCACCGCCTTCGCCTCGACGGCGTTGGTCGACTTGCCACCGCGGTCGTAGACGCCCGCGACATGGCGGAACTCGACGCCGAGGTTCGCGTTCGCGCGCCGCGCCGCCGGGAAGGTCTGCAGCCGGCCCTCGTAGCTGCGGCGGTTCGAGAACTCGATCAGGCGCTCGTCGCGCGAGCGGTAGTGCCAGAGCAGGCTCTTCTCGGGTATGCCCGAGGCGATCGCCTCGTCGAGCAGGCTGTCGAGCGGCTCGAGCGCCTCGGCGAGCTCGGCGTCCGCATTCGCCGGGCCTTCTGAGCCGGCCTCGCGGCGGTCGAAGAAGCTCGTCGGCGGCAGCTGGCGCGAGTCGCCGACGATCACGCAGCCCTTCGCCCGCGAGATCGCGCAGGCGGCGTCCCACACCGGCACCTGCGACGCCTCGTCGAAGACGACGAGGTCGAACGCGGGAAAGTCCGGCGGCAGCATCGTCGCCGCCGAAAGCGGGCTCGCGAGCACGATCGGCTTGATCGCGGTGATCGCGGCGGCCGATTCCTGCATCACGCGGCGGATCGGCCGGCGGATCGTGGTCTGCGCGCGGATCCCGTCGAGGACGCGCAGCGCATCGCGCATCGGCGCATCCTCGCGCACGACCGACTCGTTGGCGCGGTCGCGCGCGGTGGCCGCGACGGCGGCGCCGGCGCCGCGGCGGTACTCGTCCATCGCGTCGGCGAAGACCTTGCGCAGCGGCGCGAGCCGGTCGGCGCAGCAGTCGGCGAGCGCGGCGTCCTCGCGCATGCGGCGGCGCACCCAGCCGGCGAGCATCTCGGTCTCGCAGGCTTCCTCCGCGATCGCGGTCGGCAGCGCGCCCGAAAGCAGCGCGTCGGCGAAGGGGAGCAGCCCGACGCGTCGCGCGTCCTCGCGCGCGACGGTGGCGGTGCTCCACGCCGGCAGGTCGGCCGCGCGTTCCGCGAGCCGCGCGAGGCGCTCGCGGAGCGCCGCGACGGTCGCGTCGTCGGCGGCGAGCGGCCCGACCGGTGACGCCGCGCGCGTCACGGGCGAGAGCGCTTCGTCGAGCGCGCGGGCCGCGGCCGTGGCGCGGGCGATGCGCTCACCGAGGCTGCCCGAGCGGATCGCCGCTGCGACGACGAGGCCCATCGTCGCGTGTTCGGCGGGGAACGCGACGCGCACCGCGCGCGCGGTCGCGCGGGCGGCCTCGATCGCGCGGGCCGCGGCGTCGAGGTCGCCGAGCGTCGAGAGTTCGCGCGCGTAGGGACCGACCGCCTTCGTCGCCGCGTCGGCGGCGGTCACCGCCTCGACGAGCGCAAGCAGCGCATCGAGGTCCTTCGGCAGGGTCGCGCGTGCGTGGCGCGCGAGTTCGCCGCGCACGCGCCGCGCGACGAGCCAGCGCACGACGATGAACTTCTCCCGCGCGGCGCGCAGGTCGCCGGCGAAGGTCGCGTGCGCGACCGCGAGGACGCCTCGGTCGAAGGCGGCGTCGATCCGGGCGAGCGCCGCGCGCTCCTTCGCGGCGAGGGCGACGGCCTGCGCGAAGCGGTCGAGCCGCTGCGCGTGATCGGGCGCGCACGCGGCCTCGGCAAGTTCCGCAGCGCCCGGCGACGCGAGGTCGAGCGTGGCCGCGAACGCGCGCAGCCGCGCCGCCGCGCCGAGGGTCGCGGGCCGCGACGCGCCGAGTGCGGTCGCGAGCGCAGTGTCCGCGGATTCGCATGATTCGAGCGCCGCGAGCGCGGCGCGCGCGTCGCTCGCGACGAGCAGCGCCTCCTCGTGGGTCAGGCGCGCGGTCGGCGCGAAGTCGCGCAGCGCGTCGCTCGTTCCCGGCGCGAGGCCGTCGGCCGCCGCCGCGACCGAACGCGCGGCCGTGAGCCGCGCGGCGATGTCGTCGCCGGTCGGAACCTGCGGCAGCACGCCGTCGAGCCGGCCCTCGAGCCCGGCCGCGCGCACCGCTTGCGCGGCGGCCGCGGTCGCGATGCGGCGCTCGGCCGCGTCGTAGACGCTCGGCGCGTCGTCGGGCGCGCCCTTCGGACGGCCATGCAGCGACTCGCACGCCGCGCGCAGCCGCGCGCGCTCGCGGTCGATGCGCGCGCCGACCTGCGGGAACTGCCGCGCGCCGGGCGAGGCGCGGGTCTCGAGATCGGCGAGCGCCGCCTTCACCTGCGCCACGAACTCCGACTTCGACGCGTGGTCGGCGTGGAGGTCGAGCGCGAAGCCGCCGAGCCCGCAGCGGTCGAGCCGCTCGCTCACGACTTCGAGCGCGGCGGCCTTCTCGGCGATGAAGAGGACGCGCTTCCCGCGCGCGAGGCACTCGGAGAGGAGGTTCGTGATCGTCTGGCTCTTGCCGGTTCCGGGCGGGCCCTGCAGCACGAAGGTCGCGCCGTCGGTCGCCGAGCAGATCGCCGCGATCTGCGAGCTGTCGGCCGCGAGCGGAAGCCGCATGGTGGCGAAGGGCGCGGCGTCGTCGGTCTCGGCGGGCGTGCGCATGCGCGCGGAGAGCAGTTCCTTGCTCGCCGAGCGCGACAGCAGCGAGCCGACGACCGGGTGGGTGAGGAGCTTCGCGCCGCGCGCGCGCATCTCCTCGAAGAGCGGCAGCTTCTTGAAGCTGTAGATCCCGAGCTTCGCCTCGGCGACCACGGTCGCGCCGGGCACGTCGCGCACCTGGCGCCGCACCCGCGCGAGGATCGCCGGCACGTCGAGGCCCTTCTCGTCCTCGGCGAGCTCGCCGCCGAGACCGATGTCGAGTCCGTGCACGATGCGCATCGACTCGACGAGCGCCACGTTCGCGACCGTGTCCTCGGCGACCGCGCGCACGGTGAAGCCTTCGGTGCGCGAGATGCGCTTCATCTCGACGGGGACGAGGATGAGCGGCGCGCGCACCGGATCGGCGCGGCCGTCGACGCGATGCTCGAGGAAGCCGATCGCGACGTAGAGAGCGCGCGCGCCGGTCTCCTCGAGCGAGCTGATGCCCTCGCGGTAGGCCTTGGTCGCGCGCTTGAAGAGCTCCGCTTCCTCGAGCGTGCTGCGCAGCCAGCGGCGGCCGATCTCCTCGCGCGCCGCGTCGGCCGCGAGCTCGCGCACCGAGCCGCGCGGCACGAGGCGCATCGCGTGCTCGTCCCAGAGCGCGCTCTCGAGAAGCCCGACCGCGTCGTCGCCCGCGAGCGCGAGCGGAATCCCCGCGGCGGAGCGGTCGTTGAGCAGGCGGTTGCGCAGCGTCAGGTCGAGGAGCTTCTTCTTCCAGCGCTCGAGTCGCGACTGTTCGGGCGTGAGGGCCGCCGTGCGCGTCGGCTTGAGGTCGGCCGGAAGACGCACCGTCCATTCGCCGCCGCCGCGGGGATCGGGCGTCGCGTCCGTGGGCTTCGTCTCGCGCCGCTCGAGGATCTCGGGCAGCGGGTGGTAGCCGGCGCGGCGCGCGGCGCGGACATCGACGACGACGATCGACTCGCTCGCGCCCGCGAGCCAGCGCTCGCCGGTCGCGAGCGCCTCGCCGAAGCCGCGGCGCTCGCAGGCCGCGGTCGACTCGAGCATGCGCAGTTCGCCGAGATCGAGGCGGTTCCGCAGCCGCGACGGGCCCTCGTGCGTCGCGTCGGGGAAGTGCTCGTCGATCGTCGCGAAGCCGACGACCGCGTGGCCGTCGCCGAGGGCGAGGACCGGCGCGAGGCCGCAGGCCTCGAGCATCGCGGCGAGCATCGTCGAGAGGTCGAGGCAGTTGCCGAGTCCGTCGGCGAGGACCTCGGTTGCGATGCGCACCTTCTGCCCTTCGGCCTCGAAGCTCGGCTGCGCGAGGATGTAGCCGACGCCGCGCGCGGCGAGGGCGTCGTAGCAGGCCTCGGCGATCCGCTGCGCGCGCTCGGGGCTGCCGCTCAGGTAGCCGTCGAGCGCGCCGCTGCCGGTGCGCTCGCGCAGGAGGCGCGACGACTCGCGCAGCAGTTCCGCGAGCGGCGCCGCGTTCGGCGTGACGAAGGCCGCGAGCGACGGCGCGTGCAGGCGTGTGCCCGCCCAGTGCGACGACGGCAGCACCGCGACGCGGTGGCGCTCGCTCGCGAGTTCCTGCCCGTCGCCGCCGACGAGCGTCGCGACGAGGTCGAGCCACTCGCGCTCGTTCGATCGGCGGAGGATCGCCGGCGGAATGACGAATCCGGCCGCGTCGATCTCGATCGCGCCGCCCGCGGGCAGTCGCTCGACCGACGACTGCCACGGCGCGTGGTCGGCGCCCTCGACCCGCAGCCGCACCGCCGCGCCTTCGAGCGCCGACTCGGACTGCACGATGATCCCGCGCACGCAGGGAATGCCGTTCAGCTCGAGCGACGCCGCGGTGGTCGCGAGCGCGTCGAAGGCGATGGTGGGCGCCGCCGCGGGGCGCTCGGTCCGTTCTCCCGTGTTTCCGACCTCGAGCATCCGCGCATTATGCAGACATCGCGGGCGCGCGTGGCGGTTTCGGAGAGGGGAAGGCGACGGGAACCTCGCGGCCGTGTGCTATCTTTCCCCTTCGAGAAACCGCCCGGAATCCGGGCTCGGCCGCGTGGATCGCGGCCGGAACGAGCCGTCGCCATGAGCACCGCGCACAGCCAGCACGCCGCGAACGCCCCGCACCGCCCCGACCCCGAGACCGTGACGCTGTCCGGCTACGAGGTCGCCGAGCGCTACGGCCCCGACACCGTGCTCACGCACGACCCGAACGACCCGACTCGCGCGCATCCGCGCATCGGCGAGGCCGGGCAGTACCCGTTCACCCGCGGCGTCCACAAGACGATGTATCGGTCGCGCCTGTGGACGATGCGCCAGTTCGCGGGTTTCGGCTCGGCCGACGACACCAACCAGCGCTTCAAGTACCTCTTGAACAACGCGAAGGGCACCAAGGCGAACACCGGCCTCTCGACCGCGTTCGACCTGCCGACGCTGATGGGCCGCGACTCCGACGATCCGCTCTCCGCGGGCGAGGTCGGCCGCTGCGGCGTCGCGATCAGCTCGATCGAGGACATGCACCGCCTCTACGCCGACATCCCCGTCGGCGAGGTCACCGTCTCGCAGACGATCAACGCCCCGGCCGCGGTGATCTGGGGCATGTACCTCGCGCACGCGCAGGAGCGCGGCATCGGCTGGGACACGCTCGGCGGCACGCTGCAGAACGACATCCTCAAGGAGTTCCACGCGCAGAACGAGTTCATCTATCCGCCCGAGCCGCATGTGAAGCTCGTGGTCGACACGATCGAGTTCGCGTCGCAGCACCTGCCGAAGTGGAACTCGGTGTCGATCTCGGGCTACCACATCCGCGAGGCCGGCTCGAGCGCGACGCAGGAGCTCGCGTTCACCCTGCGCGACGGCATGGAGTACGTCGAGGAGTGCGTGAAGCGCGGCCTTCCGGTCGACGGCTTCGCGCCGCGCCTCTCGTTCTTCTTCAACAGCCACAACGAGTTCTTCGAGGAGATCTGCAAGCTGCGCGCCGCGCGCCGGATCTGGGCGAAGGCGATGAAGGAGCGCTACGGCGCGAAGAGCGAGCGCTCGCTGCTGATGCGCACGCACGTGCAGACCGCGGGCTGCTCGCTCACCGAGCAGCAGCCGCTCAACAACATCGTGCGCGTGGCGCTGCAGGCGATGGCGGGCGTGCTCGGCGGCTGCCAGAGCCTGCACACCGACTCGATGGACGAGACGCTCGGCCTGCCCACCGAGCAGGCGGTGCGCGTCGCGCTCCGCACGCAGCAGATCATCGCGCACGAGTCGGGCGTGCACCGCACGGTCGATCCGCTCGGCGGCTCGTGGTTCGTCGAGGCGCTGACCGACCAGATGCAGAAGGACGCCGACGCGATCATCCGCGAGATCGACGACATGGGCGGCGTCGTGGCCGGCATCCACAAGGGCTACTTCCGCCGCTCGATCGCCGAGGCGAGCTACCGCTTCGGACAGGAGATGGAGGCGGGCGACCGCATCGTGGTCGGCGTCAACGCCTACCCCGAGGGCAACGAGGAGAAGCAGGTCGACATCCTCGAGATCCCGCACACCGTCGAGACCGAGCAGAACGCGCGCCTCGCGAAGATGCGCGCCGCGCGCTCGGCGCTCGACGTGAGGAATTCGCTCGACGCGATCCGCACCGCGGCGCGCAAGGGCGAGAACGTCATGCCGGCGCTCGTCGCCGCCAGCCTCGCGCGCTGCACGCTCGGCGAGCAGGTGCAGGCGATGGCCGACGTCTACGGCCGCTACTCGGGCGGCCCGGAGTGGTGAGCGGCGCGTGAACCTTCGATGAAGCTCGCGGCGCGGCGCGCGGCGGAAGTCTCGCGAGGAGCGCGACTTGCTGCCACGCGGCGCGCGTCGCGATCGGAAATCTCGCGAGGTTCGCGCGATTTGTTTCGGTCGCACACGGTCCGTTGGTACAAATCGCGGAAGCGAGCGTGCCTCGCCTCGTCCGGCGAGGCCCGCATCGCGTGAGGAGCATCCGCGATGTCCCGTGCCCGCAGCCTGGCCTCTCTGTGCCTCGTCTCGATTCCGCTCGTTGCATTCGCCGCGCAGCCTGCACGCGCGCAGGGAGCGTGCGCCGCCGACCTGAACCGCGACGGCGCCGTCGACGCGCTGGACTCAAGCGAGCTGTTCGCCGCCTGGGGCAAGTGCGACGGCTGCTCGGCCGATCTCGACTCGAGCGGCGTGATCGATGCGTCGGACTTCGCCGCGATGCTCGAGCAGTGGGGGCCGTGCCCGGCGAAGGGTGGCGGCGACGACGACCGGTACCGGGAGCACGACGATGGCACGATCGTCTATCAGGGCCGGACCTTCGCCTCGTGGGCGGAGTACGTGGCGGCGGTCGGAGCGGAGACCGTGATGTGTGGCACGCGGAACGACCCCGTCGATCGCGGCGGAACAGCCAACGGCGAGGGAGGTGTCGCGGGAGGGGGGCTCGCGGGATTCGACTGCGATGGATTCAACACCGTGCTTCGGCCCGAGTACGAAGCCACCGCGTCGAGCCAGTTGTTCTGCATCGAGGTCGTGGTGCATGTGATCCGCAACGACAGCGGGACCCTCGGCGACATCTCGGTCGGCAGGATCCACGAGCAGATCCAGATCCTCAATTCGAGCTTCGCGTCCGCGCGGATCAGGTTCCGGCTCGCGGAGACGGATCCGCTCGGTCAGTCGACCCCGGGATTCGTGTTCTACAACAACACCTCCTGGTACAACGCGGAAGTGCCGTTCTGGCAGTCGATCGCCTGGGATACGAACCGCTATCTCAACATCTACACCTACGCCACGGTCTTCGAAGGCGTAGGCGTGCAGGGCTTCGCGAGTCTTCCCTGGGACTATCCCCCCGGCGATCCAAACCACGCGGTCCATGTCAGGTCGGCGAACTTCGGGGTGAATCCGGCGGCTGCGCCGTCCGGACTCGGCGCGGTCGCCGTCCATGAGGTGGGTCACTTCCTCGGCCTGCTGCACACCTTCGAGAGGCTGGTCGACGAGGACCGCGACGGTCTCGCGGATGCGTTCGGCGAAGACGGATGCGGAAGCGGATGCTGCCTGTCGACGGGCGACCTCTGCTGCGACACCAGTCGGCAGCGGCTTTCTTATGATGACGACTGCGCCGTGCCGTTCGCGTCCTGCCTCGACGGGCCGGATGCGCTCGCGAACTACATGAACTACTCGCATGACGCATGCAAGACCGAGTTCACGGGCAATCAGATCGCCCGCATGCGCTGCACGCTTCTCTCCCGGCGAGCCCTGCTTCCGGGAGCGTGCGTGGTGCCGGGCGACGTGAACGGCGACGACACCGTCGACGGTGGCGACCTCGCCGAGGTGCTGTCGTCGTGGGGGCCGTGCATCGCGACGCCATGCCGCGGCGACCTGAGCGGCGACGGCGTCGTCGACGCCCAGGACATCGCGTTCCTCACCAACGCGTGGGTTCCGATCACCGAGGTGAGCCGCGTCACGCCCGGATGGGCGACGCTCATCGAGGCAGAGCCCGATCCGGCCATCGTCACCGATCCGAATCTCCGCAACGCCATCCTCCTGACGGGGCTCGCGTGGCGGGTCTCGGACAACCTCACCGGCATCGAGATGGTGCTCATCCCGCCGGGAACGTTCATGATGGGATGCTCTCCGTCGACGCTCTTCACCTGCGCGCCGGAAGAGAGCCCCGTGCACCAGGTCAAGCTGACGTGTCCCTTCTACATGGCGCGAACCGAGGTGACGCAGTCGCAGTGGATGTCCATCATGGGACTCAATCCCTCGTTCTTCACGGCGGCCAACGGCTTTCCCGGCTCGAATGGACGGCCTGTCGAGCGCGTGTCGTGGGACGACATCTCAGGTCTCGGAGGCTTCCTCGAGAGGACATCGATGCGGCTGCCGACCGAAGCGGAGTGGGAGTACGCGTATCGGGCAGGCACCACGACGGCGTTCCACGGGTTCTCCGGCCAGCCGGCGGGCACGAACAACGACGCGCTGGCCTCGAGCATCGCCTGGTTCGACACCTGCGTGGTTGCCGATTGCGGCCCGAGCCCGGTGGGTCAGAAGCTGCCCAACGGTTTCGGCCTCCATGACATGGCAGGAAACGTCTGGGAGTGGGTGAGCGACTGGTTCGACAACAACGGGAACACCTACCCGGACTATCCGGTCACCAATCCGCTCGGGCCCGCCACAGGCACCAGTCGCGTGCTTCGCGGCGGAGCATGGCCCGACGACTGGACCTACTTCCTTCGGGCCTCGCAGCGGAACGCCGATTTCCCGAACCGCCGGAAGAACGAATACGGCTTCCGTGTCGTGAGGAACCCCTGAGTCCTCGCCCGGTGCGTGGAGCGTCTTCTGAACGCTTCTGCCTCCGATGCGAAACGCGCCGGGGGGGGTGGGCGCCGCGCGCATCGCGGACTCGCGACCCGCGCCCGCTGCACGCTTGGCGAGCAGGTGCAGGCGGTGGCCGACGTCTACGGCCGCTGTTCGGGCGGCCCGGAGTGATGAGCGGGTGAGCGCGCGCGGGCATCTTTGAGAAAGTCGCGGAATCCCCGTCACGCTCGCGCGTTCGACGGGAACACCTCGTGGCTGCGGCGTCCGTGCCGTGCCGAGGCAGATTCCGATGGACGACCGCACCCGCAAGGCCTTCACCCTCTGGACGCAGGCGCAGCCCGCGGTCTCGGCCTTCGTGCATTCGCTCGTCGGCGACGCGGCCACCCGCGACGAGGTCCTGCAGGAAGTCGCGGTCGCGATCCTCGAGTCGTTCGACCGCTACGACCCGGCGCGCCCGTTCCTTCCGTGGGCCCTCGGGATCGCGCGGAACGAAGTCGCCTCGATGCGCCGCCGGCGCGGACGCATGCCGGCGCTGCTGAGCGAGGCCGCGGAGGCCGCGCTCGCGGCGGCGGTCGCCGAGATCTCCGAAGACGAGCGCAGGCGCCTCGCGCACCTCGACGACTGCCTCGCCCGCGTGACCGGCCGGCCGCGCGAGGTGTGCGACCTTCGCTACCGCGGCGGCGCGTCGGTGGCGCGGATCGCGTCGCTCCTCGGCATGCAGCCGAACACCGTGGCGAAGACCCTGCAGCGCGTGCGCGAGCAGCTGCGCGCGTGCATCGAGGAACGCGCGGCCGCGGCGGAAGGGGGGCGGCCGTGAACGACGCCGAGTGGAACGAGCTCGCGCACGCCGTGATCGACGGCGCCGCCGACGAGGCCGCCGCCGCGCGCGTGAACGCCGAGATCGCCGCCGACCCGGCGCGCGCCCGCGAATTCGCGCGCCTCGCGCTCCTGCACGACGCGCTCGAGCGCGCCTCGACCGCTGGCGCCGGAGTCCGCGTCGCCGCACGACGCCTTCGCATCGGCCTGCTGGTGCGCCGCGCCGCGCTCGTCGCAGCGGCGCTCGCATTCATCGCGATCGCGGGTTGGTTCGTCCTCGGAAACACGCCGGTCGCCTCGGCGGGCGATGTCCTCGCCCGCATCGTCGAAGTGGCGCGCCAAGGCGACCGCACCTACATCCTGCGCGCGGTCGGCAAGCAAGCCCGCACCGACCCGACCGCGACCGACGGCAGGCCCCGGCCGACGATCGACGGCGCGATCCTCTACCTGCGCGCGCCCGCGAGCTTCGTGCTTGCGCGCGTCGACGAGGAAGGTCGCGAGGTCCTCACCGGTTCCGACGGCACGCGCGCATGGTCGGTGCCGACGAAGGGACCCGTGCGCGTCTCGCGCGATCCGCACCGATTCGCAGGCGCGCTTCCGGGAAGCAAGCAGGGCATCGCCTTCATCGATCCGCACGGCGACCTCGCCGGTCTCTCGGCCGCGTACGAGATTTCCATCGAGCCGGCGGCCGCAGGGCGCCCGCTCGCGCGGCTTGTCGCCGTCCGTCGCAGCGACGCCCGCGGCGGACCGAAGCGCATCGAGATCGACTTCGATCCAGCCACCGCCGTGATCCGGCGCATCCGGCTCGACAACCTTCCGCAGGCCCGCGGCGGACCGCGCGCGGTCGAGTTCGACCTCGTCGACGACCGCGCCCTCGACCCGCGCTTCTTCAGCCACGAGTTCCACCACGACGGCGATCGCGCCGTCATCGAAGAGGACTGATCCATGCTCCATCACGTGTCGTTCGTCGCCGCAGCCGTCGGCTGCGCGCTGCTCGCCCCTCCCGTGGATTCGCCGGCCACGCCCGCCGCGCCAGCGACCGCGAAGCTCCCGAACTTCATCTTCATCCAGGCCGAGGCGACCGGCTGGTCGAGCACCTCGGTCGACATGGACGGCGAGCCGCCGTCCGCCGCGCGACCGGCCGGCCTGACGCCGAACCTCGAGACGTTCGCCGCCGAAGGCATGCGCTTCAGCGATTTCTACGTGACCGCGCCGCGCTGCACGCCGTCGCGCACGAGCTTCGTCACCGGCATCTCGCCCGCGAAGCTGCACATGACCTACCAGAACGAAGGCGGTAACAGCCGTCGCGAGGAAGGCGAGACGGCCGAGTCGAAGTACCGCCTGCTCCGGATGGTGCCGCCGCCGGTCGAGACCACGCTCCCGAAGGGCGTGAAGACGACGGGAAACTGGCTCGGCGAGCTCGGCTACGCGAGCGCGCACTTCGGCAAGTGGCATGTCGGACGGCAGGATCCGAAGGCGATCGGCTTCGATCTCTCCGACGGCCCGAACTCGAACCAGGGGCCCGAGCGCGGCGTGGCGCCGAATCCCAAGCAGGCGGTCGAGATCACCGACAAGGGAATCGCGTTCATGCGCGAGCAGGCGAAGGCGGGCAAGCCGTTCTACCTGCAGATCTCGCACTACGGCTTCGGCGCCGAGGAGGAAGCGTCGCCGGTGGCGCTCGCGAAGGCGCGCGAGCTCGTGCCCGGGGTCAGCGGCAAGCCGCTCGGCGCGATCGCCGGCCAATACGACATGGATCTGCAGCTCGCGCGCGTCCGCGACGCGGTGCGGGAACTCGGGATCGCGGACAACACCTACATCTTCTTCAGCGCCGACCACGGCGCGCAGGGCGGTGGCGGCGGCGGGGGACGCAACGCGCGCGCCGCGAATCCCCCGTTCGCCGGCGCGAAGGGCAGCGTGAGCGAGGGCGGCATTCGCGTGCCGTTCATCGTGGTTGGGCCCGGCGTGCCCGCAGGCGTCGTCAGCGGCGTGCGCGCGACCGGCATGGATCTCGTGCCGACGCTGCGCGATCTCGCGGGCTCGCCGATCG
>Ga0315906_10006889_pt1 | contig 13941 bp, 31 predicted proteins | sample LakEriMetagenome_4_FD_203526 | JGI IMG/M metagenome (GOLD analysis project Ga0315906, IMG submission 203526) | Freshwater fungal communities from buoy surface, Lake Erie, Ohio, United States - Buoy 2 MA122 | ecosystem: Environmental > Aquatic > Freshwater > Lake > Lake biofilm | place: USA...
TTAGGTCTAATCTCAAATTCCTTACCGTTGTACAACTTGTTAAACTTTGATCGCTTACCCTTAAACTCCCACTTCATTTGAGTAACAAATACCTTTATAAATTCTTCATCCTTTTCGGGTATTGCGTCCCAGTTAGTTATCTTCAAGTATGTTTCACTAATCAAGTCATCAGCCATTAACTCATTCTTCACTCGGCAGATATTCCGGGCACAATGTTTAATGTACTTATGATTCTTAGATAGTAATTCATTTAACATTAGAAGTATTTAATATCAATACTTAACTCACTCCCCTCAATCTTTCGGTCTGGTTTGTAAAAACTTACTACCCTTTGACCTTCCTTAGTTTTGTTATCAATAATAAAATGCTCACAAACTTCATCCTCTACTATCATTATCTTCTTGAACCTCCAAGTGTTACGCTTAGCTAAGTGTTCAATGAACTTATCGTTATAACCTAGCTCCTTTAGTTTCTTTCTAAAGATACCTTCCTTTTGCTTCATTATCTCATTAGCAATCCTATCGACCTCGTTCTGTATGTTTGGCTGTTCTTCTGTAATGTTCATAGTAGCTTACTTTTATCTAAATGCTCATCGTTGTACTTGGTGTGATTCTTTGCGTTATCGCTGTAACCATCCCTTTGATGAGCTATGTATTTAGCTGTTACAAATATACTTAAATTTTGTTTACTTAACCATCTATCATAGTGGTTAATTCCATCCCATGTTAATAACTTATCATAGCTGTTAGCATTTACAATATAGAAGTGTAAGCCACAGAATTTACTTATCTTATCCCAATACTCATTGTGCTTTGTTGTTCCCCCTCTATTATAAACGCCTCCCATTAATATATCCCAACTGTCTGGCAAATTATCTAAACACTTATTAAAGTATTCAATAGTCTTTTCCTTAGCCTGAAATACTATATCATCTTCCATGATACAAATGTACGGCAGTCCCTGTTCCTTAGCTAACTTAATACAGTTAGTATGAGCTTGGCCTATTCCCTGTTCTGGTTTTAAGTGAGGAATCCCATCTATAACCATAGGCTTTAATCCAATCCACTTTACTTCCTCTTTAAAGAGTTCGTATCTATCTGTACGTTGGGGTAGGTTTATAACGCAGCTAACCATGTAATAAATTATGAATGTGTTTCATTGCCCAAACGTCTTTAGTCCTATCTAAATCATCGCTCTTACAACGGTAGTGGTAAAGATAAGGGTTCTTCATTCTTTGATCATGTGAGCTGTTATAAGGAAATACATCCCATCTCGCTGCATCCGTTGGGTGAACGCCTGCTCTCTCTAAATAAACCCCTATTAAACAGTCTTCAGAGTCTGTAGGGTAGTCATCAATAGTTCTTAATATATTAACTAGATCGGTAGATAAAACAAAACCGCATCCAGATGCAAAGCCTCCGCCTAACTTACCGTTGTAAACTTTTGTTTTTGGTAGAGTAGATATATATTCTTTTAACTTTTGCTTATTAACGTAACTTGATGCGTTGGTTCTAAATATATAATCATAAGCACAGTTAGAATCAAATATCCAATCTAAAGCTAACTTAAACCTGTAGTTGTTCATATTGGCTTCCTGTGGACACTTAACATATAAGTCTTTACCATATTGTTTGAACTCATTGCCTGAGTAGTAATATATTGTATCTACCCCCTCAACATCTATTGAATCCCAAGTTTCCTTTTGTCCCTTGATTATTTTATCAAAGGGTGGTATATGGGTGGCTTGCACCATTATTAAAATCTTCATATTATTATCCAATCTTTTTTTGTCATAATTTTCCGTATACTGATTCAAATAGTTTTAAGAACTTAGGTAGCTTTTCTTCATGCTTTACATTTACATTCTCACAGTGAGCATCTATCATTTGACCTTCAGGTGTAATCATTCCATTGCCACGATCTGTTCTACCTAATGCGTAACAAGTACCCGGCTGTCTACCTCTTAATACATTTGTAATAGGTAAGCCTGAAGCCTTTAATCTTTTAGTTAATAAATCCCAGTCATAGTTCCACCACGTTTCCCAATCTTCTTTGTATGGAGTCCCTAACCAATCAGCATCACGTTTAAAATCCGCTACACTATTCTCAGTTAGTAACATTACCTTTTGCCATTTATCCGCAGTCATTCCAATATATCCCATTGGATAAAAAGAGTAGTCCGTTAAGTCATGGCCGTAACTTGTAATCTCATCCATGTTAGGATGCCAGTAATCAGATAGTGGAAGTAAATCCATATCACTAATCATTAAATACTTATCAGGTTGGAACCCAAAGAAACGTGCAGCGTATAACCTTGATGCCTGTGATATTGTTTCCTGTCTAATCCCTTCCATCTTAGGAACTACTACCGTGTAATCACTTTTAATATTAGCCCTATCTACGTCATCAGTAATCATTGTGCATACTGACCAACCGTAAGATTTCCAAGCCTTATAAATATAAGGGGAATAAAACCAATAGTCTGGGTTGTTATTTGTGCTTACTACTATAATTTTCTCGTACTCCATTTATTTCACCGTTTATAATTGTTATTAATATTTCATTACCTAGCTCATCCTTAATAGTTAGTAGATGGCTTATGTCAGTTGAATGCTCTAAATATATTACCTGAGTATTAGCGTGTATTCCATTTATGTTTACAATGCTATGATTCATTTACCCAATAAAATATGTTAGGATATTTCTTTTCTAAAGATAATAAATCTTCGTAATCATTCCAATACTTTCTAAGGAATTTAAACAAAGCAGTTTCGTACCAGCCACTTGCTCCAATGTGACCGCAAATAGTATTTGTTTCTTCTGGTATGTTTAAGTCTAAATAAGTAGGTACTTCATTATGCCAATCATTTAAGAATGTGTTAGCCATTCCTAACAAGTAGTGCTGAGTTATTGATTCACTTCCTTTGTTTGCCCATGCCGGATATACTGTTTCATTTAAAAAAGTTTGATCGGCTCCCTTTCTTTTATAATCAATGTGTTGGTTAAGTTGCAATAGTTTATCCCAACTGTCTGGCATTCTCAAAGTCCACGTATCAGTCTTTATTCCTATCATGCCTCCAAGTAAAGGAATGTTATGTGATACACTGTCTGTAATAGCGTGCATGGCACTACCTTTGTTTAACCAGTACTGAACGCATTGAGCTTCTTTCTTAGTGGTTGGGCTGTCTAAGTCTCTACAAAGTACATGAGTGAATTTAGGCTTATCCCACTCTTTGCCACCTTTGTTTAAATAAACGGGTTTTAATCTCCAAAGCATTGCCTTGCATAAAGGCTCAGGTTCGTTAACATAAACTTCTAAATCCTTTATCCCATCAAATAATTCCTTAAACGCTTCGTAGGTTTCTTTATCAGTATTTAATACCGTAGTCCATTCAGGATAAACTATTCTATTCATCCTAATAGAAATCATTAAGCCTCTTAAATAGCTGTTAAAATCAAAACAATTATCTTGACGTTCTTTATTGTAACCAAATAGTGCGTAACTAATAGCTTTCATTTGTTGCTAATATAATCATAATAATACAATATTTTATCTATGTAAACTTCTTTCTTAAGAAGTTCTGACTTTAAAAGTCTTTGTGAATATTCTGAATCCTCACCAAAATCTTTGTCAGGAAACTTAACAGCCTTAGCTACTTCACTCTTAACCACGTTTAAATGGTTCGTGTTTCGCTCATACTTAATTGGATTGGTAGTTGTTTTCCATTCAGAGTATTTAATGCTATGCTCAAATAACTCAGGGATTCCCCCGTCGATGGTTATCTCACCCCTCAAAGATAAACAGTCTGGTTTACTTTCAAGTGCTTTTAAAATGGTTTTAATATAATCCTTAGCTATTCTATCGTCACTATCAATAAAGCATAAGTACTCACCTTTAGCCCAACTTAGTAACTCGTTTCTGTAATGTCCTATTGATTTTTCCCCATTGTTTAAATAAGGGTAAACCTCTACCACATCATGCTTACCGTAACCTATTTGTGAGTTAATATCATCGTGTAATAGTTGGAACTTCTTATGATGTTTCTCGTGGATAGGAATTAATATACTTAAAAATTCGCTCATTTTATTTCTAATTCCTCTCCAGTTAAGGTAAAATAAAGGTTTTGTAATTGGTGTACGTATTCTATCTTATATTCATCTATAATCCACCCCTCATCGTTTCCTGCATCTAAGTAAAATCTATGTTCAGTCCAAATAAAACTACCTTTAGAAAATGAGTTTTCGAACCCTTTAGTTGGATTTTTAGGTTTCATAAACCCAAACTTTATCAACCATTCTTCGGTTAATGGGATGGGTTCTATGTGCATTTGTACCATGTCTTTTTTATCTAAAGACTCACAAACAGCCCCATCATAATCAAACCATAACACCCTAACTGGTACAGTATCAACTTGTACTAAATTACCAATCCTTAATTCATTTGCTTTCATAGTCCAAAGTTAATAGCTCTACGTTTGTTAAATAGTTCCTTATCGTAATCCCAAGCTAATTGATTCTTTTGGTAAAGACCATCATCCCTTAAAGAAGTTGGATGCTGACAAGCCGGGTGATCGTGCCTGAATAAAACATCAGGGCTTTTAATTAACTTACCTAGCATCTTAGCCACCTCAGTTGCTTCGTTATCACAATAGAAACTTTTATACTCAGGATGGTAAATTGTTTGTGTTCTATCCCAATAATTTATACCTAGTATCTCCATTGTGTTTATACGTGGTTGGCTAGAGTCATAATACCATAAAGAGGCATCTAGGCTATTAGGCATAGCTTCTCTTATAATTGAATCCCAACCTTGTTTAACACAGGTTTGGTCATCGCTTAAACTAACCACAATATCCCAATATTCCATTTGACTAAAGATTAATAAATCTCTATTAATGGCATGGATTTTAGACTTGCTAGCTCCGTAATAAATGTGAGGTTCTTTTAAAAGTTCTCTTAATTTTAAAGTAAACTCATGGCCACAAAGCTCATCGTCAGTATCTAAACTAATTAACCACTTAATCCTTGATGGGTTATTAGCTAAATCTTTAGCCTTTCTTAGAGCTTCAAGGGCTTGACTAGGTCTGTTTCTAGTAGTTAGTTTAACAACTATCATTTTCTCTATCAAGCCTTTATATTCCATTGAGTTCAAAATTAGTTATTTTTTTTTATCTGTTATTATTATTTATTAACACAGCTCTGTTCTTTTCTCGCATTGCTTCACGCTCCTTTAAGTTCATATCATGTAGAAATGTTTTAATCTTAGCCTTTCGTTTCTTTTTTAGCTTATACCTATCTACTACTTTAACCTTATTCTTTTTAACTTTAATAGGCGTATAAGAATAGTGTTTAGGTTCGTTTGTTTTTAATCTCTTAGCTTTCTTTTGTGGTTTAGTGTGAACGTCTTTATGGCATTGCTTACATAGAATCTGGATATCGGACTCTAGTTCATTCATAAATCTAACATAGGTTAAATGGTGGCCGTGTAATTCAACCCCACTTATAGAGCAAATCTCGCATTTATTACCCCTATCTAGTTTAATCTTGTTTCTAAAGTTAATCCACTTGGCCGATTTTAGATATTCATTGTAGGCTTTTTTCCTATCTGAATGATACGTTTTAGATTTTAACACTCGGCTTTTAACAGGTAGCTTATCTTCTCTATAAATAGATGAGCCAATTCTGTTATACTCTTTTATTACAAAGATTGAAATCTTTTTTTTAGACACAATATCATTTAGATTCTCTAGTATGATATACTGATTTACTATGTCTTTATGTTTTAGACTTAATAATTCAGCTTTGTGAATCATGGTTATCACTTTAACCATCCGTTTTATTCCTGTCTTGTATGATACTGTGTTCATAATGCTAAACTGCTTTAAAAGAAAAAGTAAAAAGAAAAACAACCGTAAGAAAAACAAAAACAAAAAAGAAAAAGCCCCCTAGGAAAACTTTTCTGTTTTTAATATTATTGACTCGATCCAAACTAGTGACTAGTAAGTTGCTCCTTTGGTTACCTTCCTTTGGCTTAGAAGGGTTTAAAATAAGTCTATTGGTCATAAAAAAAAGAACCCCTAATATACTTAGCCTGACCAGAGGCGTCGGTATAAAAGGGGAGTAAATTAAATATCTTATGTAATCTGGGCATACTTGATTACAAATTTAACACAACTTTAAACACCCCCGACAAATGTTAATAAGTTCTATGATATGTTAAATTACTAGTCTATTAACATTCTTTAACATTTGACCTATTGACATTCGCAATTAAGTGTGTATCTTTACACCATAAACAACAACGATATGAAAACTAGAACAACAATACAAGACTTAATGATTCAAAAAGGAATGACTGAGTTAAACCGTAATAAATCAATTAGATTAGTTTCTTTAACACTTAATGGTTTATTTGTATATCAGGTTCTTGTAGGTAAATCATCTTGCCAGACTACTAGTAATTTAGAATCAGCTACAAACTTATTCAATAAATTATCATAATGAAACAATTACAACTCCCCTTAATAGACTTCGATAAGGTTCGTCTAGGTCAACTACAGGCCGAGAATAGAGAGCTAAAGAAAAAGATTGACTTTCTACAACACTCTCGAAGCTCTTATATCGGTAAGGCTAAAAACTACAAGCAAACGATAATAAACCTATTAGAAGAGGGCAAGACCTATAAAGAGATTATAGGAATGACTGGTAAAAGTGAGAATTGGATTAGAGTAGTAGAACAACAATATAGAAAACTTAAATTTAAAACTAAATAAACATGGAAGAATTAAGACTAATGGCTGAAAGGCTAAGAAACAAAGCTAACCAATACACAGATTTAAAGTTAGCTTCTAATAATGAAGAAGAAAAGCAATCTCTTAGAGATATGGAAATAGCTTGCTTAGAATGTATCTCAGAGATTTATACACGTATTTTAGAAATCCAAACACAAAACTAATGAGCTATTTAAGAATGACACCCCCGGAAGATAAGGAAACACAAAGCACAGTAAACGCTTGGATGCCTTATGAAATGATAGTAGATAAAGGAGAGGTAATAGATGTATTTATTAATGGTCAAAGCATTAAAGAATTTACTGATATAGCCGATCTAAAAGAACAATTACTAGATTCAATGAAAATTAATAAATCAAATATATGAAAACAATAACAGAAATAGAATTAATGATTAAAGACCTACTCAAAGAAGTAGAGAGCTTAAAGAAACAAGAACCAAAATTTGAGGTGGGGAAATGGTATAAGAGTAGTTATAACAATGGTTATGCAATAGTTAATGCTCAGGAAAAATGCCAAGATGGGAAATGCGAGTATTACGGTTATGGAACTGGATATGATATTCAGAAAAGTTGGGCAGAAAGAATACATATTTATTCAACTGCTATCCCCGCCACTCCCCAAGAAGTAGAAAACGCTTTAATAGCAGAGGCGAAAAAGAGAGGGTTTAAAGAGGGGGTGAGTATAAAAGGAATTTATGGAGGGGCTGGGTATACTTTAAGTAATACAAGTGCTAATATTATGAATGGAGATGTATTTTATCTTGGTGGTTATTTAATTTACTCAAGAGGCCAATGGGCAGAGATAATTAAGGATGATAAGATAATGATAGGAGGGTATGAGGTTGAGTTCTTTGAGAATGAAGTTGTTAAAATTGGCTGTAAAGAATTTAGAGGTCTTGAATTAACTCAGTTAAGGGACTTAATGATTCGTAATGGTTTTAACAATGTAAAGTTTAGTGGCTGTAATGATGGTTATGTAGTATTTTTAGACACAATTAAAAAAATAATAAACAAAATAAAAGACTAAACTATGAACCACGAAACAGCATTAGGAGTAGCTTGTCACATGATGATAATTATAGGATTAAGCGCAATAGTAGTAGCTATTATTATCTCACAAAGGGATGATTTTAAAGAAGAGTATAAACAATGGAAAAACGATAGAAACAAATGAAAAAACAAGGTAGACCAAAAACGAATGAGATGACTAAGCGAGTGCAAGTCATAATCAATGATCCAAAGGTTGATAAACTAATGGAAAAAGAGAATAAGAAAGTAGGCAATAGGTCTAAAATAATTAACACTAGGCTCTTGCATAGTTATTCAATTACCCCTAACTTTAACGACCTATGAAAGGATTAACAAGAAAAGAAAGGAATAGGGTTTATATGAGAGCCATGGAATTAGTTGAATCAAGACATAGAGAGTTTATATGTAATGCGATTGAGTGTTCTGTAAATTACAGTATAGGTTGTAATGAAGAAACATTCCCAGAATTATTTTTATTTAGAGATGATTATAGTGTGGATGCGTGGTTATCACAAGAAGGGTCTAGCGATGAGTATATGGCTTCTACAGAAAAAGGAAATACAATTAGACAAATAATTTTAATATTCTGTATTGAAATGACTAAAACTAAAAACCATGAGTAAAAGAACACCTAAACCAATGTCTGCCCTACTAATTAAAGAGGCTTACAATCTAATTATGAAAGGTTATACCCCTTTAGCTATTAAAGCAGCCCTAGATATCACCGATAATGAGTGGGGTATTATTAATCAATCTAAACTTTACCATCAGTTAATCATTCAGAAAGACGTTAAACAATGTGGTATTGAAAGTAGAAGCCAAAGGTTAAAAGGGATTGAACTTACTCTATTTAATTGCTTACAAAGATACCAGAACGCTGGTAGCTCAAGTGAATACAGAGCTAAGCTAGGCAGACAAATAGACCAACTAAAAGAAGAATACTCACAATTTAATATTTATAACTAAAAACAAAACAACTATGGCAATCAAAGCAACAAGCGAAAGCACAGCAAACTTCAAACCAATCGAGCCGGGAACTTACCTAGCAAGAGCCTACCAAATGATTCACATTGGAACAATCCAAGAGGAATTTAACGGTGAAAAAAAGATTCATAATAAAATTAGAATCACATGGGAATTGCCCACAGAATTAAAACAATTTAAAGAGGGTGAGCCTGAAAGACCTTTAGTAATATCTAAGGAATTTACATTATCAATGCACGAAAAAGCAACCTTAAGAGCTTATTTAAAATCTTGGAGGGGTAAAGACTTTACAGAAGATGAAGCTAAATCTTTTGACGTTACTAAACTACTTGGAGTAGCTTGTATGATTTCAGTAACTAACAAGGAATCAAAGGGTAAGTTATATGCTGAAATCTCTGGGGTAAGTCCTGTAATGAAAGGAATAACCGTACCGCCACAGGTTAATAAGACTATGGAGTTTAACTATGATAACTTTGATATGGAAGTGTTTAAAACATTCCCAGACTTCTTAAGAACTAAAATGGAATCGAGCTTGGAATTTAAAGCTATATCTGATGCTATCTACTCTAAGGAACACGAAAATAAAATAACAGCTATGGAACACGATAACGAAGATTTACCTTTTTAATTATGGAAGATACTGAATTAATAACCATTAAACTACCTAAGTTCGCTTTCATGGCAGTAGTAGCAGACTTAAGATGGATTGCTAATGTTGATTATACGGTTAAAGAAATTGACCCTAATGATGGTAAATTTGATAATGATCCAATCCATCAAGAATTAAAGAAAGCATCTAATAAGGCTTATAAGGCACTTAAGGAGCATGAATGGAAAATACGAAACAAATGACACTAGAAGATAAAATACTTGAATTTATAGCCTACCGTAAAGCTATCAAGAAACCTATAAGAGAGGTATCAATGGAGGCTTTTAAAAAGAAACTAATCAAACTAGGTAACTCTAATGAAGAAACCATGATTGAGATTCTTGAACAGTCAATAGCTAACGGTTGGCAAGGTATTTTTGAACTTAAAAATGTTAACAATAAACCTAAATTCATGGAAAAGGTAGTAGAGAAACAAAATAACTTAACCGAATTGTTTAACCAAATAGACCAGAAGTATGGAATTAGTAAAGACTAGTGATCCGATATTAAAAATTACCGAGCAATACAGGCCGTTCATTGAAGCCCTAAGAGCTGACTCTTTAAAAAAGAACTCTATTAATCATAACTTAAAAGCGTTAGTCATAATCATTTCTAAAACCTCAGCTTTAAAAGGTTCAATAATAGTCGATAATGAAAGTGACTTGTATTTAGCTGAAAAGTTCTACGAGTTGATTATGGAAAAATACCCCCATGCAACACTAGGTGAAATAGAACTAGCTTTTAAAAAAGGGGTTTTAGGAGATTATGGTGAATACTTTGGAATAAACGTTAAAACTCTATGGGGTTGGTTTAAGTCCTACATTCAATCTAATGAGCTAATACAGGCTAAAAGAGAATGGGTTAACTTGGTTGAATTGCCACGCTCTGAAACTCCTAAACTAGATTTAAAAGTAGAAATGAGGCAATCTATTTTAAACGCTTTTAAAAGGTTCTGTGAAGATGGTGAGGTACCAGTATGCGGTAGTCAGTACTATCAAGTTATGTGCCAAATAAAAGGGGTTAAGAGTGTAATAGAAGATAAAGCACTACGGGCAGAAATAAGAGAAAAATCATTTGTTAATTATAAACGAAAGTTAATCGAAAAGAAATACCATAAGACTAATGAAAAGGATTTTAACATCTTACTAGACACAGCTTTAAAAGGTAGTAATGCTAGTTATGATTCTGAAAGTAGAAAGTTAGCTTTAAAGTATTATTTTGAAATCTGCCAAAAGGAGGGTAAATTGCCGATATAACGGTTTGCAGATTGGCGGTCGTTTTAATGCCGCCAATCTGCTGTTATGTTTAGGTTTTAAAATTTTATACGATGAACAATAAAGAACAAATGTTTACGGCAACATTTACTTGTAAGCCAAAATGCCACCATAGAAATGGATGGTTTAAATCAGTAACTTATAAATGGTGGATTTTCGATTTTAGGCGTAAATTTTTTCTATGCACAGATTGTGAAGATTTAATACCACTTGAAGAAGCGGAGGATGTTTGGAAAAATTTTAAAACTTGAACATAACGGCATCGGGCTAAGCGAAGTGCATTAACAAAATATTTAAAAAACACAATATGAATATAACAACAGAACAATTAAGGGCTTTATTAGCAGATAATTTGCGAGATAACAACCATAAAGAACACATACTTGAACAGTATGATTTTATGGTAAGCGGAATGAATTTTTTTGAAACTCGAAACTTAATACGAAGAACAATGGATAATTTAAACGAAAAACTTTCAAATGAAGCACGAACCCCCAACTTGCGGTTAGGTGCTGTTATGCAACGTTTGGTTATCCACTCAATAATAGTGTTGGCTTTTTACTATATATGCCACGTACTATTAAAAGATGATGGATGGTTAGATATTGTGTATGCTATATGTTGGAGTGGAAATGCTTTTTGGTTGCCTGATTATACGAAGTGGGTCACAAATGTTGCATAACGGCATCAAGCTAAAAGCTGACCGCCTTTATAAGCGGTTTGGTGATGGCGGTTTGATTTTAGGTTGTGTTAGGTGTCTGTTAATTATTTAAGTTAAAAAAGGGCGGAATGAAAAAAGTTTTAATATGTACAACAAAAAACCAACTAATATTTAAAAGAATGTATTTGAAACAATATTATGATAAACACAAAGAACACTTAATTAAATTAGGGTTCATTGAAAAAGGAGTGGATATTTTTATACACCCAAAATGCGAATACGATTTGAAGTGTGAAATTTATGAAGATGAACCATATATAAGTGTTTATTGGGAAACCGATAATTGTGGTAATTTCACAAAAAGATATAAAGCAGAAATGAATGAAGTAGGAAGTTTTTTAAAATTTTACACTTTAAGTGATGATATTTAAATATACACAGGAGCGAGGGCTTTTAACTTAAATAATTAATTGCACCTAACGTTTTGCGTATAACAGAAGTAAATTAAACAAGCGATGAAAAACAGATTACAAAAGGCACTTTCAAATGAGATTTGGATTAGCCACAAAATAGGAAATGAATATCAAATGGATGGTAAGAAAGACAAATGGAAGATTGCCTACTATCCAATTTTTGAAGATGGTAAAACTAATGAGGTTTATGAAGAACCAAGAGCATTAGTAGAAAAGAACATATTAGGAAAGTATGATGAAAAAATTGGTACAGATTTTAGAGAAGTGCCTTTACGATATTTAACGAGGTGCGGTGGCGTTTAATTTATTTTTGTTATACGCTGTTATAAGTAAGCGATAGCGACCCGTAGGGTTACTTATAACGTTTTGCGGCTTTGCGATGGCCGCATAGAAGAATTTAATTATTAACCGAGATGTGTCTGCGGCTATTGCAAAACCGATGTTAGCCGCTTGGCCTTTCTCACAAACAAAATAACACATGAGTATGAAAAAAGCAGCCCTAATGTTGGGATTAGCAGCAACAATGATGGATTACACAAATCCTTATGCAGATTTACCTGAAATGAAATATTCGGGTTCAAAACCAAGTCGTAAAAGTCCAATGACTAATAATCAGAAAAAAGCAAGGGCTGCGTCTAAACGTGCAAAAAAAGCTCGTAAACGTGGTCGGTAGGCTTGCGGCTAACGTTTTGCAGATTGGCGGTCGTTTTAATGCCGCCAATGTGCTGTTAGCGGTTCGTTGCAGATTATTTATAACAAATTAAATTTAAAGAAAATGAAAACACATTATTTAAAAACGGTTCAGCCATTTTTCTCCGAAGTAAAAAAAGGCACAAAAACATTTGAACACCGAAGAAATGATAGAGATTTTCAAGTAGGTGATGAAGTCTATTTGCAAGAATATGACATGATGCACAATTCATTTAGCGGTCAAGAAGTAAGAGGAACTATCACATACGTTTTAACTGATAGGGCTGGACTTGATGATGATTTTTGTGTGTTTTCATTTAAGGCAACACAACATATAACTAAAAATGTCAAATCGGAGCAGTCTGGTAGCAATGACCGCTAACGTTTTGCAGCTAATGGCTGGCGGCAATAGGCAGTTATATAATGCCGCTTGACATTAGGTGCTGTTATAGGTAGTGCCTAAAGTAAAGACTAAAAAAATATTAATAATTAAAACAAATAACAAAATGAAAACAATGTATGTAGTAACAAGCGGTTCGTATTCAGATTATGGAATTGATGCAATATTTGATACTAAAGAATTAGCTCAAAAATTTATAGATTCATTTAAAGGTAATTCGTATAATGAATTTAATGGAATAGAGGAATTTATATTAAATCCAAATGAATTAGACTTAAAAGCTAATAGAAAACCATTTAGTTTAAGAATGGATGTGAAGGGAAATGTTACTGAAATTGAACAATCTTCATCTGCTTACGGTCATAAATACGGATTAGAAATTTCATTTACATATAAAAAAGATTATATGAATATTAAATGTTATGCAGATGATGATATACACGCTGTTAAAATAGCTAATGAAAAAAGAACACAAATATTAGCATTAAACAGATGGGGTGAAAATAACCCATTATTAGGACATTAAAAGGCATTACCTATAACGGCAGCGAACTTGCGCCGTTTAATAGGCGGTTGGTTGGTAATGGCGCAAGTTTGTTGTTACCTGCTGGCGGCGGCACACAGAATTTAAAAACTAATTTAAAAACATAATATGAGTACAGAAACAAAACAATTCCCGACACAAATAGGGCAATCAATTGCCTGTGATTTTCAAGAAAATACATGGACGTTTGAAATGCCTAAAAAATTCGCTTGGACTGGTGGCAAATTCGCAATCGTACCAAATGAGGATTACGAAAAATCTAAAGCGGAAATTATTAAACTAAGAAAGTTGCTTTACCAAGTTGAAGTATTTATGGAACAAGAAAACATGAATAGTGATTACGATGGAATTTGGAGGGATAATGACGAAGATATTTTAGCACAAGTTAAAGCGGAAAGTCTGGACGAGTAGCCGTCCGCCGCTTGCAGGTAACGTTTTGCGTAT
>Ga0315906_10006894_pt1 | contig 13936 bp, 12 predicted proteins | sample LakEriMetagenome_4_FD_203526 | JGI IMG/M metagenome (GOLD analysis project Ga0315906, IMG submission 203526) | Freshwater fungal communities from buoy surface, Lake Erie, Ohio, United States - Buoy 2 MA122 | ecosystem: Environmental > Aquatic > Freshwater > Lake > Lake biofilm | place: USA...
GCTGGGGATGTCGTAATGGGCGTCGGAGTGGGACTGCCGGTTGTCTCGGTCGGGGTCGGAGTGGGACTGCCGGTTGTCTCGGTCGGGGTGGGAGTGGGACTGCCGGTTGTCTCGGTCGGGGTGGGAGTGGGGCTCACCGTTGTCTCAGTCGGTGTAGGAGTAGGGGAGGGCTTGACCGGGTTGCAGCCTGCGTTCCAGATTGCCTGGCCCTCGGCGCTCCAGTTGAGCCCGGCGAAACTCACCCCAGACTTGGAATCCTCGAAGGGTGGAATGATGTCGCCCCAGCCCGAATCCATGCCATCGGAGTACACCGGGCCGGTGTGATCGCCGTGGCCATTGAGGTCCGGGTTGCCGAACTCGTCAACGCTGGATGTGCTCACGGTGTTGACGACGTAGGGATTGTTCGTCGCTGACGTAGCATGACAGATCGTCACCTTGTCCGACGGCGTGGCGCTGACGCTAGGAATCACGATGAGAGCGCTCACTCCGACCGCTCCGATGAGTCCGATGCTGGCGGCGATCCCCCAACGCGCACGATGCACGGACTGGGAACCCGAAGGCTTGTGGCTATTGCTTGACATGAGACTCCTCGTAGTCGGCGACGGACTCACGATGTCGAATCAATCGAGCAATGAGAGTCATGACCGTGGTCACGCGCTGGTCAGGCGCGGACCTGCATTGTCTGACTGCGCGAGCGAGATCATCCGTCCACTCGCGCGCCTAGACTCAAGACATGCTGCATCAAGCGAGTCAAGTCCTGTTAGTCACCGGCATTGCGCTGTCCACAGTGAGTGCGGGAATCGCAGTGGGTGCGGGGCCACTCCCTGCACAGGAATCGAAGGACTACTCGAGCTTCTTCGCTGACAAGGATCTGGTCGGGGCAGGCTGGGCAGCCTGCCCCGACCCCATCACGTGGAGTGTCGACACCCGCGGTCTCAAGGCGCGCGTTGCGCGCCGTGAAGTCAGGCGGCTGGAAGCCTCGTGGAGTCAATGGTCTGCGGCGTCCGGCATCGTCGTGAAGTTTGCCGGGTCCGAGCGCCTCGCCTTTGATCCATCGACGAATGGCCTTCAGTCAGCTGATGGTTCGCCCACCCCAAACAGACACGTGTTCGTTGCATTCAAGAGCCCGAGTCAGGTTCCCATCATGACCGGTGGGGCGGTCGGTCTGGCGATGCCCTCCCTCGTACTGCTGCCCACCCGGGAGATCATCGGAGGGATGGTCATCCTGCGGCGTGGCTACGTGCTCGAGCAGCGCAAGATCGATCCCGATCGTGTGAAGCACTTGTACATGCACGAGTTCGGCCATGTCCTGGGTCTCGGCCATGGCACATCCCAGGGCAACGTGATGTATCCCGCCATTGACCACCTTGGCAGTCTGGGCGCAGGGGACCGCGCCGGCGTGCAGGCAATGACGCAAGCATGCGTGAGACCCCTTGGGTCGACAGTCGTGAACATTACGGAGTGGAGGGAATGAGCCCGTTTGTGTGTCCGAAATCGATGGCCTCGGCTCGCCCCTTGACCTGTAGGGTCCGGTAGATCGCCATGGTCTCCTGGCGGACGGTGGATTCACTGAAGGCCAGCACACGGGCAATCTGACCGTTGGTCATCCCCTTTGCCATGAGTGAGAGCACACGCAACTGGCGGGCGGTGAGTGTGCCCACGGGAGGTGCCTGGAGCGTTTCCCCCGACGCCACGTCTTGTCCGCCCCACTTCACCACGGAGAGAGGGCGAGGCGATGCATTCCCTGACGCTGTCACCGGACCCATCAGGGAGGGATGCGTGAGAGAAGCCTCGGTGAGTGCGTGGGATCCACCATGACCGTTGCTCCCGTGACCGTTCGGACTGTGCAACGGAGCGATCTGATCCCTACTCGCAGCGAGGTCGATCGCGAGCGTGATCGGACCAGCGATAGCGGCGATGTCGCGTGAGACGGCATGGGCATCGGGAATGCTCGAGAAGCGGACGTGGATCACCCCGACCAGGCCATGGGCGGTGGAGAGCGGCCACAGCACCTGGGGTCCGTCCTGGAGGTCCGAGATATTGAGGTGCTGCTCGGGGCGCATCCCCACGAGGGGGAACGTGGCCAGCGGCCGGCCCCCTCGGAGCTCAGCACCGACATGGGGGTCGTCGAGGCAGGAGTACTGGTTCAGGACATCGACATCGGATCCCTTGCCGAAACTGCCCACGACGCGGAAGCGGCTGTCGCTGCCGACGACGTAGATGGACATGTGCCACGGGTGCAGAGGCGCAAGTGCGGTGAGGACACAGAACTGGCACACCTCCTCCATGCTGACTCGCCCGAGAAGGAAACTCGTCACGTCAAGGGTGAGACAAACGTCATGGTGGGGTGCCTCGACCGCCGTCCCGAGTGCGTGCATGGCCGGCCTGTCTGTCGTGATCTGGTCCACGGAAATCCTCCAGTGCTGTAACGAGATGCTTTCAAGCGACGGTGCCGCTGTCCTCTGCACTTCATGCTCTCGCGCATCGGCTTCCGAGTGAAGATGACTGACGGGCATTGACCGTCCATGACCGTCCATGACCGTCTAGTGCTGTCTCGTGCTCGGTCATGTGCTTCCTATACGTCGCCGACTGCGACACATTGCCGTACACCGCACCAAGCGGTTTGCATTTCCGAAGGGAGTGAGATGAGCGTCGTATCGGCGCCTCCGAGAGTCCGGGCTCCACGACATTCGGCCCATGAGATCGTCGCGGACCTGCAATTGCTGAGGGATTGGAGCACTCCGGATGCCTGCATGACGGCGAGTGCTGAAGTCGAGCGTGTGCGGCGGGCCGTGGAGGATCAAGGAGTCGCCTCGCGGTCCGCATCGCGCATCGCCTCGGCCCTCGCGCGCTATGCATTCCTCACCGGAGACTCATGTGACCCCTCGCGTCGCACCCTGTGGCGCCTCTACGCCGTCGATAGCGTCCCCTCGGACATCCTTGCGGGGCTTACCTGGCAGCAGGTGCGGCCTCGGCTACGGGAGATTGCCGTGCCCGGTGTGGCTGGGACTCGGTACTTCGACTTGAGTGGAGAGAGCAGTCGACTTGTCATGCTCCTACGCGAGCGGGCGGAGAAGTCGGGCATGTCATCACGGGTCTTCACCCACCGCGACGGCCAGCCCTGGGCTTCGGAGTGCTTGGCCGAAGCCCTCGCGTTGATTTCGGCGCGCTCATGACCTGGACGGTCAGGTGGGCGATGGCCTGGGTCATCGCAGGAATCGCAGCGATGATGTTGCTTGCAGCCTGCGAAGGCGGTGGCATGTCGGAGACTCAGGTGGCGCCGCCGCCACAGGAGATCGCCGCAGCGGAGCCTGATCGGGAGATCATCCGCAATGCCGATATGGCACTGCGCGTAGACGATGTGCGCGAGACGGTGGATCGGATCGACAGCATCACGGCCCAGGCAGAGGGCAGAATCGCGAGCAAGAGCGTCACCGCGACGGGGGATTCCCTCTATGCGTTTGTCACCGCGCGAGTCCCCGCCGATCGACTCGATTCGGTGATCGCCGCGCTCGGCAGCCTGGGCGAGGTCACCTCGCTGAGCATCGTCGCCGACGATGTCACCGCCCAGGGTGCTGACCTCGACGCGCGCATCCAGGCCCTCCAGGCATCCATCACTCGGCTGAGGGAGCTGCTCGCGGCGGCGCAGACCACCAAGGATCTCATCGAGATCGAGGCCGAGCTCACCACACGTCAGGCGGAGTTGGACTCTCTCGTCGCCCAGCGGGCCGTGCTCTCCGATCTGGTTGCGCTCTCCACGCTCAATGTCTCGGTGAGTCCGAGTAGTGAGGCAGCCGAATGGTCGCCACCCGGCTTTGCTTCCGGCCTCCAATCAGGATGGAATGCTCTACGCACTGTGACGGCAGGCCTGATCACCCTCGTGGGATTCCTGCTCCCGTTCATCGCTGTTGTCATGCTCGTCGCGATTCCCGTGGTTGCTCTGATTTTCGTCCTGCGACGCAGGAGGTGAGGGGCCTTCCCGATCGGTCCTCACCTCACGGGGGCGAGCAGGCCTGACCATGTACGCCGCAGCCCCAGGAAGACGACCCCCAGCACGATGACGACCAGCCCGGCGGCGAGGAAGTAGCTACCGAATCCGAGAGCCTCGACCAGTCGTGCGAACTGCCCGCCGATGGCCCCGCCGGCTGCGGCCGCGAGGTACCACAGGCCCAGGAGCTGACCGGTGAGTCCCACCGGGGCGAGTTCGGTTGTGGTCGAGAGTGCGATGGGGACGATGAGCAGCTCGGCCCAGGTGAGCACAAGGAATGTGGCGAGAACCCAGGCGACGCTTGAGGTGTTGCCCTGCTGAGCGGCGAAGCCAGGGATCGCGATGATGAGGAAGCTCAGGCCGATACCGATGATGGCAAGGGCTGCCTTGGTGGGGGTCGTCGGCGCGCGATTAGCCAGGCGCGTCCACAGCACCGCGAAGAGCGGAGCGAAGATGACGACGAGCACGGGATTGAGCGAGAGCAGCCAACTGGTCGGCACGGTGAAGCCGCCAATGTCGCGCTGTACCCAGTCCTGGGTGAACTCGGTGATGGTGGAGCCCGCCTGAGATGACAGCGCGAAATAGATGACGCTGGCGAGGAAGAGCAGGAGAAAGGCGAGCATGTGGCGGCGTTCCAGGCTGCCGCGCGGAGTGCGGCGTAGCAGCGACATGAACGCAAGGATCGCCACGATCACGATGACGAGAGTGACCGAGGCGGAGATGGTGCCCGCGGTGAAGCCGGCCAGAGTGATCGTGGCCAGGAAGAGGCCAGCGATCGCGACGAGGGCCACAACGGCGACGACAAGGGCGCGTGTGCGCTGCTGCGGTGTGGCCGGGCGGGGGACGGCGATCCCGGCGTCCCCCAGTCGACGCCGTCCCACGGCGTACTGCGCGAGGCCGATGAGCATGCCGACGCCAGCAACGGCGAAGGCGATCCGCCAGGAGTAGGCGGTCGCCAGCCATCCGCAGATGATTGGTGCGGTGAAGGCGCCGACGTTGATGCCGAGGTAGAAGAGTGAGAAGCCGCCGTCACGTCGCGGATCGCCCTCGGAGTAGAGCAGGCCCAGCACCGTGGAGATATTGGGCTTGAGCAGGCCCGTGCCCGCGGCGATGACGAGGAGGCCTACCCAGAAGACCGCGATCCCGGGCACGAGCAGGATGAAGTGGCCCGTGGCGATGAGGATGCCGCCGATCACGAGTGCGCGTCGCGGGCCGATGAGGCGATCGCCGATCCACCCTCCGACGAGGGGTGCGCCGAGGACGAGAGCCGAGTAGACGCCGAAGAGGGCGGCCGCGTCACCCTCGGTGAAGCCCTGGCCCGGGCCGGGAGGGAAGGGGCCATCCTCGGGCCGGATGAGGTAGAGGACCAGCAGGGCGACCATGCCGTAGAACGAGAAGCGCTCCCACATCTCGACCATGGCGAGCGTGAGCACGCCTTGAGGCTGCTTTTCCTTCACGCGGCAAGTATGGGTAGTTAGCGGGCCAGACCGCGGGTGGACTCGCGCGGCACCAGCGTCGCGGAGACCAGGCGCACCTCGTCGGCTGGGAGCGGCTCATCAGCGATGAGCATGGCCAGGGCGATATCGAGTTGCGTGTGCACATTGAGGTCCAGGGCGGTGATGCCGGATGCCGCCGTGACCGCATCGTCGATGTCCTGTGCGACGAGCAGATCGCCAGGCACGTCGAGTTGGAGCTCGCGCGCAGCGAGCACGATCCCGTGACCGAAGTCCTCGAGCATGCCGATGAGTGCATCCGGTCGATCTGGCGCGCGAAGCAAGTCCAGGGCTGTCTGCTTGGCGGCGCTCGACAGATTGGGTCGGCTCTGGGCGGAGGCCGCCGGGGCGATGGCCAACGTCGGCTCGATGCTGTGCTCCGAGCACCATGTCGCGTAGGCGTCCCGGGAGTCGGCGGTCGCCGACCAGGCAAGGTCGGAACTGATCATGGCGATGCGCCGAGCCCCGCGCTCCCAGCAGTGGTCGAGCAGGGCGCGGGTGCCTCCTTCGGCATCGATGGTCACCGCGGGCCCGAATTCACCGTTGGGGTCCTGGCCCATGAGGACCGTGCGCGTGGGCATACCGCGCAGTAGTTCGAGTCGGGGGTCGTCGAGGATCGGATCGAGCACGATGAGACCGTCGAGACCGAATGACCTGAGCTGGGCCGTCGATTCCACTCCGGGAAGCACGAGGAGGGCACGCCCGTGATGGAGCGCCGCCTGGCTTGCCGCCACCGCGACCCGGCCGTAGTAGTCGAGTCCCAGCAGCTCCTCCAGTGACATGGTGGGCAGCTGGGGGAGCAGGAGGCCGACGGTGTCGGAGCGCCCGAGAGCGAGATTGCGCGCCGCGCGGCTCGGCACGTATCCCAACTCTGCTGCGACAGCCCGCACGCGCTCGCGGGTACTCGCATCGACCCTGCCCTTGCCGCTGAGCGAGTGGGAGACAGTCGTGATGGAGACTCCTGCCGCCTTGGCGACATCGGCGACCGTCACGCGAGCAACCACCCCGTGAGGGTAGCGACTTTGCCGAAGTTCCTTGACAGCGCGGGAGGGGGCCGACAAACTCAGCCCACAAATGCCAAAGCGATTTGGCATCTCGTGGGAGGGATGAGCTGATGTCCGCACAGATCGACTCGGGGGCAACGCATCTGCGCCGAAATGCTATCGGCGCCCGTCACATCGTGTTCTTCGTCGTCGCGGCTGCCGCGCCGCTCGGCTTCGCCGTCGGAGCGATCCCCCTGGCCATCGGTCGAGGGGGCATCGGCGTCAGCGGAATGTTCATCGTCGTCGGGATCATCCTGCTGGTGTTCGCTGTCGGATACGTCGCCATGGCCAAGCACGTGCGTCGCGCAGGTGGGCTCTACGTGTATGTCTCCGAGGGGCTCGGTCGTGCCATGGGTCTGGGCACCGCGTTCGTCGCGACGTTGGCCTACGCCGTCGCTGCGACGGGAGCGGTTGGAATCTTCGCAATCCTTGCGCAGAGCGTGTTCCTCGAGTTCTTCCTCATCGAGACGCCATGGGTGCTGTGGGCTCTCATCGCCACACTGCTCATGGGACTCCTCGGGGTGCTGCGCGTCGAACTCAATGCGCGCGTGCTCGGGATCGTGATGGTGTGCGAGGTGGCGATTCTTCTCGTCATCGGAGCCGTCATCGTGATCTCCGGTGGAGCCGAGGGCCTCTCGCTCGCGGCATTCAGCCCAGCAGAGGTCTTCGGGGTCAATCCGGGCGTCCTGCTTGCCGTAGTCATCTCGGCCTTCGCGGGCTTCGAGGCGACCGTGCTCTATGTTGAGGAGGTGCGCTCACCGGAGCGCTCGATCCCGCGTGCCACATACGGCGCCATCGTCGTGCTTGTGGCCTTCTACGCCTTCGTCAGCTGGGCCGTGATCCAGGCATTCGGCAATGCCGGAGCCGTCGAGATCGCGGCCACCGACCCTGTGGGCATGTTCTTCGCGGCCGCCGATGGCTTCCTCGGTCTGTGGGCGGTGGCGCTCCTGGGCGTCCTCGTCGTCACGAGTTGGTTCGCCTCGATCCTGGCCTTCCACAATGCGACCACGCGCTATCTCTTCGCACTGGGCCGCGATCAGGCGATTCCACGGAAGTTCGCGACACTGTCGCCGAGATTCGGTTCGCCGATATTCGCCAGCATCACGCACACGACGTTCACGCTCATCGTCGTGATCGCCTTCGCGTTGGCGGGAGCCGATCCCTACCTGGATCTTTACGTCCTGGGCTCCACGCCGGCGGTGGTAGCGATCCCGGTGATGGAGTGCCTGGCTGCCGCCGCGATCGTTGCCTACTTCGCCCGTGATCGCCGCGGCATGTCAGTCTGGCGGGTGATCGTGGCTCCGGCGGCCGCGGGCCTCGCACTCCTGCTCGTCACGTTCCTCATCATCACCCAACTGGACATCTTCACTGCGAGGGGTGCTCTCGTGAACTCAGCGCTCGTCGGTGTGGTCTTCGTCGCCCTGCTGGCGGGTGTGGTGCGGGCACTCTGGCTCAAGCAGCGTGATCCTGCGGTGTACGCGGATCTCGGGCGCGCTTCCGGGAATGAGGTTGTGTCCGCATGACCACGTACGATCCCTTTGCGCGCGGGGGATTCCCGGTCGGCGTGCGCTCCGAGGAGTGGCACGACTCTGCCCGTGATCGCACACTCCCCGTCGAGATCTGGTACCCCGCGACGGACGACTATGCGGGGCAGGATCTGGATCCCGCCACGTGGGATGTTTTTCCGCCCGTGTGGGCGGCGGACGGCGTCGCCACTCCTGACGAGATGTGCGCCCAGTCGGCCGTGCGCGACGCGCAAATGCGCGATCTGGATGCCCCCGCGCCGTTGGTGCTGCTCATCCATGGCTGGGCTGGCTTCCGGCGCGAATCGACCTTCATCGGCACACACCTGGCGAGTCGCGGCTACATCGTCGTGTCACCCGATGTCATCGGGAGCACCTGGGACGACGTGGATGCCCTGCTCACCTCGTGCGAGCCCGTCGGCCGACGTGAGGACCTCGTCGACCATGCGGAGGCAAGCGCCGTCGCCCGCATCGGCGACATCGAGTTCCTCATCTCTACCGCGGTCGAGCGACTTCCCGTCCGCGACGGGGGAGTGGGCGTGACCGGAGCGAGCTTCGGGGGCTACTCCTCGCTCGTGGCGCCGACCTCGGATGGCCGAGTCGCTGCGATCGCCGCCATGTGCCCCGCCAACGACGATGGCATGGTCATGTCCGGCGGCTCCGTCTTCAACTCTCGTATCCGGGCTCCGTGGAAGTCCGATCCCGCCACGCTCATGCTGGTCGGCGACCGCGACTCCCTCCTGCCGCTCTACGGCCAGTTGACGCTGCTCAAGGAGGTCCCCGCCACGCGCAAACAGGTGGTCGCGATGGCACGTGCCGATCACAACCACTTCGTCGATGACGTAGAGCTCGGCCAGGCCTGGCTCGGGGAGTTCGCCGAGCGCGTGGGGCGGATCTTCCCCGACGGTCCGGGCAACTGGTCGCTCATCGCCCAGTGCGTGCAGCCGATGGAGGCGCTCGTGCCCGGTGAGAAGGCCAAAGTGGCCTGGCAGGGGATCATCGCAGCCCACTTTGATGCCCATCTCCGCGATAATCCGCAGGCGATGGCAGCAGTCGCTGATATCGAGGGGCTCGCTGAGCAGGTCGGTGTCGAGGTGACGACGATCGGTTCGGGCGGTGAATGACGACGACGCGATCGCTGCCGTGGTCGAGCGGGCCTACGCCGCTTTGGAGTTCGAGCCCGGGGCGGAGCCTGACTGGGACCTCTTCGACTCCGCCTTCGCTCCCGAGGCGATCCTGGCACTGCGGGTCTTTCCTGAGGATCCAGAGATTTCGGTCATGGGCCTGCGCGCCTACGCGGAGTCCCAGATGCGCAACGACCTGGGGGAGCAGGGGTACTCGGAGACACCGGGAGCTGGATCGATAGAGGTGATCGGCGATATCGCTGTGGTGCGACAGCCCTTCACCATGAACTTCGCGGATCGCAGCGTCGACGCGGTGGACGTCTTCAGCCTCGTCCGGATAAGTGGAGTCTGGAAGGTGGCTGCCGTGGTCAGCGACACCGCTGTTCCCGTGTAGCCGACCTCAGGTGCGTCGGTAGTCAAGCCTGCGGGGATCGACGTATAGCGGATCGGTGATCCCCTGCCGCTTGTTCTCCCTCGTGTGAATGGTGGGGCGCGCATGGGCCTCAGCGCTGGGGCCAGTCCTGGCCCTGGCCGCCATCGATGGCCACGTCGGCGAAGTAGTAGGGGTCGGTGATGCCCTTCTTGCGCATCGCGATGCCGGTGAGCACCTCGCGGATCACGCGGTTGGCCACGAGCGCCGTCGCGTATGTCGAATCAGCAAAGGGATTGAGCTCCACGAGCTCGATGCCCACGACGTTCTTCTCCGCCCCGAGTCGCCGGAGGATCGGGAAGAGCTCGCGTGGCGTCAGACCGTTGGGCTCCGGTGTGCCGGTGCCCGGAGCGTACGCGGGATCGAAGACGTCCATGTCGATGGAGATGTAGAGATACTCCGTACCATCGCCCGCTTCCTCGATGGATCGCTCCATGACCCAGTCCCAGCCGAACTTATCCACCTGCGCCATGTTGTGATAGCGGAAGCCCTGGTCGCGCATCCAGCCCAGATCCTTGTCGTTGGGCGCCCAACCGCGCGTGCCGACCTGGATGAAGTTGTGACCGGAGGCGTGACCCTGCTCGATGAGCCGGCGCACGGGCGTGCCGTGGGTGAGGTTGAGGCCGAGCCCGGCGTCGGTCGCGTCGTAGTGGGCGTCGAAGTGGATGACGCCGACATTGCCCTTGCCGTAGACGTCGGCGATCGCGGCGACGTTGGGATACATGAGCGAGTGGTCGCCGCCCACGATGAAAGGAATCGCACCCGTCTCGGCGACTTCGCGCACCAGGGCGCGGATCGGCTCGATTGAGGCGTAGAGCGACATGTTGTTGACGGGCGCGTCGCCGTAGTCGGCGAGCACGAGCTCGGTGATGGGATCGACGCGCGTGTGCTGATGGGGAGTGCCGTATCCGGGTGGCATGTAGATCTCGCCGTTGCGCACCATCTTGGGGCCGAACGCCGAGCCCCTCATGCCGTAAGAGAAGTCCAGTCCGGCGCCGATCATGGCCACCTCGACGCCGGCTGCCGTGAGGTCGGCGGGGGTCAGGGCGATCGGCGCGCCCACGAAGGTCTGGAAGCCGGACATGCCGAGCTGGAACATGTAGCGGCGCAGGTCGATCAGTCCCGGTGGGCGATCTCCCTGCAGGTCGGGGCGCTTGGTGAAGACGCCCATGCCTGACAGGTCCTCGGGGTTGTACTCGGGGAAGTCGGTGGGCGGCGGGAACTGAGGCGCGGTCATGGGGGCATCTAAGTGAAGAAAAAGCGCTTTGGCAAGCGGTCGCGGCAGGGTGGCGGCGACTCCCGTCCGCCCATCCGGGTGGGCTAGCCTCGGCCCGCGGCGCACGATCCCCTGCCATGCGACATTCACCGCCACGACGAGCCAGCCATAGAGGGTGTAGGGAGCGTGACGATGCTGACGGAGCCTCAGCGGGCCACGCTGCGCGCGCTGATCGACCGGCTCATCCCGGCCGACGATTTCCCGGGAGGTTGGGACGCCGGGGTCGGCGACTACCTCGAGCGACAGTTCGCAGGGGACCTGTGCCACCTGCTGGACGTTTACCGCGCTGGGCTCGACGCTCTCGACGTCGAGGCCCGCGTCACAGCCGGGATCAGTTTCGCTGCTCTCCCTCCCGATGTGCAGGATGAGTTGTTGCGCCGGGTCGAATTGGGCGAGGTGGTCACCGATTGGCCGGTCGACGCGGCCGCGTTCTTCCGCGCAGCGACCGAGCATGCTGCTGAGGGCTTCTACGGCGACCCGGGCAACGGCGGCAACCGCGGCGAGGTGTCTTGGCGCATGATCGGCTTCGAGGTCACCGGATGAGCACGTACGACGTCATCGTCGTGGGCGCCGGCGCCGGTGGCGGTGTCGCGGCCGGTGTGCTGGCCGAGGCGGGCAAGACCGTGCTGCTCATCGAGCGTGGGCGCGAGCTCGCCTTTGATGACGTCCCGCGCGACCACCTGCGCAATCACCGCTACTCGCGCTACGGGCACAACACCGGCCCGAGCCTGGAGGGCAATCCGCGCGTGCTGGTGGACCTGGATGGCCACGAGCACACACTGCGCCCGCACGAGGATGCGTACCAGAACAACGCCACCGGCGTGGGCGGCGGTGCCCGGGTTTACGGCGCGCAGGCCTGGCGCTACCTGCCGGCCGACTTCGAGATGGCCAGCATCTACGGCGTGCCGGCCGGGAGCTCGCTGGCCGACTGGCCGATCGGATACGCCGACGTTGCGCCGTACTACGAGCGCGCCGAGTGGGAGATTGGTGTCTCGGGCGACAGCGCCGAAAGCGCGGAGCGCTGGCCGCGCGACAGGGACTACCCGATGCCACCGGTCCAACTCAATCGCCAGGGTGCGCTGATGCGGCGCGGCGCGGACGCGCTCGGCTGGCCGACCCTGGCGGTGCCGCTGCTGATCAACAGCACGCCGTACGGCGGCCGGCCCGCCTGCATCCACTGCCAGCACTGCATCGGCTTCGCCTGCCCGGTCGACGCGAAGAACGACAGCCAGAACACCCTGCTGGCCCGAGCGCGCGCGACCGGCCGGGTCGAGGTGGTGACTGAAGCCATGGTGGAGCAGGTCGACACGGTCGGCGGCCGGGTGGTCGGCGTGACGTACTTCGATCGCGATGACGAGCGCCAGAGCGCGCGCGCAGAGGTGGTGGTGCTGGCCGCCGGCGCGATCGAGACCGCTCGACTCATGCTGAACTCTGTCTCGTCGGAGCACCCGCACGGGCTGGGCAATGCGCACGACCAGGTGGGGCGCAACCTGCAGGGCCACTACTACCCCGGCGCGGTCGGCCTGATGTCCGAGCCGGTCCACGACGGCATCGGGCCGGGCGTGACCACCGCGATCACGCAGTTCAACCACGGCAACGCGGACCTGATCGGCGGTGGCATGATCGCGGATGAGTTCGTGGTGCTGCCAATCATCTTCTGGGCGCGCAATCTGCCACCGGATCTGCCGCGCTGGGGTGCGGAAGCCAAGCGCTTCATGCGCGACAACTACACCCGGGTGGCGCGCGTGATGGGCCCGGTGCAGGAGATCCCCAGCCCGGACGCGCGCGTGACGCTCGATCCGAAGGTGCGCGATCGCTGGGGCATCCCGGCCGTGCGACTCTCGGGCGCGACCCATCCCGAGACCGTGCGCACGGCCGAGTTCATGTACGCGCGCGCAGGGGAGTGGCTGGCCGCCTCCGGTGCGCAGCGGATCTGGGGGTCACCGCCGAGGCTGAAGCTCAGCGGCGGCCAGCACCAAGCGGGCACCGCCCGCATGGGAGACGACCCAGCGAACTCGGTGACTGACCGCTGGAGTCGGGTCCACGGCCACGACAACCTCTACGTGGCCGATGGCTCGGTGCACGTGACCAACGGCGGCTTCAACCCGGTGCTGACGATCATGGCGCTGGCATTTCGCGCCGCCGCGCATGTCGCCCGGGCGTGGTAGCGAGGGTCTCGCCCAGGAACGACGCCGACGTGCGCGGCTCAGGCCACAGCGGCTGAGTGCCATGGGTCAGTATCAGGCGGACCGAGCGCGTAGTTGATGGTGACCGCGCTGGCGATTTCAACGACGATGGCGCCGAAGGTGAACCAGTCGCGGTCGTCGCGCCGGGGCTCGCAAAGTGGCTCGGTGCTGAGTAGATCCATGAGGCGGTCTGCGGTCGCGACTGAGGGGACGGCAGCTTCCAGCACTGATTGGCGAAGTGGGCTTGAACTTTCAGCGCCGGTGCTGCCCCGTGAGTCGATGTCTGTGCTCGCCAGCGGATGGTTGGCATGGCCGAAATTGCTATTGGCCTCCGCTGAGGTGGTCGCCCCACGCGCTGAACATTCGATGCTGGCCGTCATTATCTGGCCGTGGGGCCCACGCCCCACGATGGCGTAGTGCTGGCCGGAGGCATGTGGCACGGAGCGAAGGAAGTCGAGTGCGCGTTGGGCATCGGGTTGCGCTAGCGCGCCTCGGAAGGCAAATGCGACCGGCAGGCCAGAACCACTGTGCGTGAGCATCGTGAGCGCATTGACGCACAGGCCGAAGCCCATGCTGGACGCTCCGCACAGTCCGACCATCCCCGCTGAGGTCAATACGGCAAGTGTCACGCCTTCGTCGTGATGTGAGACGAGGCACTGACTGCCATCGAGGAGTCGGTCGAGGTCCATGGTCTGACCCACCAGAGCCGGTGGGCCCACGCTCGCGACGCTGCTGCACGCCTCTCGATGGCGCTGATCCTGTGACCACCACCAGTATTCATCCATCAGGTTGTGGGCCAGGAGATCAGCGAATCGCGCATCCGCTCCGACGGCAATGCCCTCGAGTTCCGCGAGGAGTTGGGGGGTGTGCTTG